>Ga0209394_1000604_pt1 | contig 27027 bp, 28 predicted proteins | sample JNZ201metaG_FD_184122 | JGI IMG/M metagenome (GOLD analysis project Ga0209394, IMG submission 184122) | Hot spring microbial communities from Jinze hot spring, China to study Microbial Dark Matter (Phase II) - JNZ 20120812A (SPAdes) (version 3) ... | reverse complement strand
GGTATGGCCAGACATCCTTTTTCAGCCCAGCCTTCCCAGCCATCTTTTTGATGATGAGGCGGAAGTGCTTGTAGCTCAGCGGCCTGCCAACGTAGTTTGTTGCAAGCGAGCACCATAACGGCGCGTCAGGATCTTCCTTGCGCGGGTGGACCCTAACCCACTCCAAGAGCGGCATAAGCGATGCGACTAAAGGTATCCTCTTAATGCCCGTCTTACCATTAACGGTGATTATGCAGTAGTCCCTCTTGAACTCGACGCTGCTAATCCTCATGCTCAGCAGCTCGCCGGGTCTCAAAGCGGCCTCGAAGAGGACGTGGATCATAGCCCTGTCGCGCGGATTATCAGCCGCCTCAACCATAGCCTTAACATCCTTATCTTCCAGGAGGGCTTCGGGCGTAACCCGGCTATCCCTCTCCTTAACGTTCAGCTTAATCCAGCCGACCTCGGGAGGCATTGGGGCATCCCTGTCGCAGCGGCCAACCTTAGCATACTGGATCAGCTTACGCAGAACCAGCTTCTTATCATGCTTAGTCCACTCCCTGTAAGGCTGTCTATTAATCCAGGCTACAACGCGCTCAACGTCACGCCTAGTCGCCTCTTCTAAGTTGAAGTCTATGATGCGTAGGAGGGCTGGGAGGTGGCCTGCAACCTTGCTCAACCTAGCCGTCGAAAGCCCAAGGCTTGCCAGGTGATCCAGGAAGCGGAGCGCCACCTCGCCGTTACGCCCGAATCCAGCGATAATCCGCCTGTAGCGCTCAAGCCTCTCATCATAATCATAGATCTCGCTCTTCACGCTAAACTCATTGTTCCCAGACTTAAAAGGAGGTGGAGGGATTTGGACCCGGAAGGCTGGTGCCGGGGGCGGGATTCGAACCCGCGACCTCCAGATTTCCTATCTTTCTGACCCTTTTCTATTGGGTGGATTATGAGTCTGGCGCCCAAACCAGGCTAGGCTACCCCGGCTACTATCCTAAATTGCTCTAAAATATCTTATTTGCTTTTCGTCTCTTAGGGATTAGTAATGTTTTAGCATGTTGAGTGAGTTTTTCACCCATTCTAAGGCTTTGAGGTTTCTTGGCGGATAAACGAATATGGTTATCCCCTTTGCTCCATTATTAACTGCTAATTGAAGTGCTCTATAAACCTCCTCCGGTCTCTCCATAAAATCTAAAAGTATACCGGCTGAAATTGGAAGATTCATGGATGCTGCTTCATGAACTGCTTCACCTATCCACTCCACGTCCATCTCATAATATTTATGGTATATCATTGGGTCGTATAGATCTAGGGGCCATTCATGCCATCTTTGAAAAACATATTTATAGGCTATTGTTGGTGTCGGAAAGACTGCAGCGCTCACTTCAATATCAGAGCGAACACTTTTGACAGCATTATAAACCTCTCTTACGAGATTAGTGACCCCATCAGCACGCCACCTAAAAAACCTCTGATAAAGGGGGTCATCATATTCTATTTTTATGGGGTCAACACCGACCTCGGACATAAAAAGCCCCCTACAGCCATTGCAATAACAGAAGTCAAAGCGGGGCGTATAAACTTCCTCTAGCGGAACCCCATAATACCTTGGTCTTAAGCCTTTTGGGAGTATTATGTCTGGGAGCCTAATATAATCGAAGTGCAATCCGTCAAAATCAAATCTTGAGGCGACTTCCATAAAGAAGTCTTTAGTGAACTCTATTACCTGCGGTTTTCTTGGGCAGAGCCACTTGTAATCCTCAACGTATGGCGGCTTCTCTGCTGAGCTTTCGCCCATCTTATTAACAACATACCAGTCAGCATGCTCTTTAACAAAGCCCTCATTACTAATTTTTAGGGTAACTATCCATGCATGAGCCTTAAGACCCATCCTATGTACAATCTCAATAGTTTTCTCCAATCTTGAATGGAATCTATAATTGGGCTTGTTTGATCTAACATTACTGTCAAAAAGCGTTACATTACCATCGGAGATTAATAGGAGGAGCTCCTCAAATCCAATCGAAGAGATTCTCTCAACTTCTCTTTCGATATTATCCTCTTTAAACAGCGCGGGTAAGTTTACCCAGACCCTCCTTCTCAAACCGAAAGTATTACCTCCAGGTTTCCTCCTGAAAGTTTAGCCTTTATGCTTGCGATAGAGCCTCAATTATCATTTGACAGAATTCCGGTAAATCATCGGGCACTCTACTAGTTATTATGTTCCCATCCCTAACAGCTGGTTCATTCACGAAGATGGCTCCGGCATTCACTAGGTCATCTCTAACGGCTGCGTAGCTAGTTACCTTTTTATCCCTTACGAGCCCAGCTGATATTAGAACTTGAGGCCCATGGCATATAGCGGCAATAATCTTACCTTTTTCATGGGCTTTCTTAACAAGCTCTATGACCTCTGGCACTATTCTTAGGGCATCTGGAGAGAAACCTCCGGGGAAAATCAGAGCATCGAAATCCTCAAGATTAATCTCATTTAATCTTTTTATGGCGTATCTGACACCTTCCCCAAAGACCTCTAAGGGTATTGGAGTCCCATATCGTCCGGTCACCTGTTTACCTCTAACAGCTGGTCTCGGATGAAGCCCCCTCTCAACCGGAACTATAACTACTTCTGCCCCCTCCTCACTAAGCCTTAAAAATGGATAAATGAGCTCTACATCCTCAAACTCATTAGCAACTATTATAGCCACCCTACGACTCTCAAGTCTGCGCCCAGGACCAGCACGTTTAACATACTTTAACATGATTCAAGATTTACTCAAGGTGGTATAAAAAATTTAATCTTATCCCCATCAGATAAGGCATCTTATTCGCAGACTCTTCACCCCTCAAGTGAATTAAATAGGAGAGGGAGAGGATTCTCAGAAGATAGGGAGGTATTGATGTGTTTTGGTAGCCCGGGAGAGATTCGAACTCTCGTCAGCGGGTCCAGAGCCCGCCATGCTTGACCGCTACACCACCGGGCTTACGCGAGCACCTCTATAATTATACCAATTATTATTTCTAGCGGCAACTCGGTAATAACCTTAACGCTCAGCATCTAGATGCGTAAATGAGGATGATATGCGATTTTAGACTGGAGAAAGCGAAAATAATGAGGATTATTTTTATAGCGCTTTAAATTCGTTAAACCATTTCTCATATTGAATTAGGGACTCCTTTGATATGCTGGGTTTTCTCTTTTCCAGAACCTCTAGAAAGTCTCGCATGGTAATCGGCCTAGGTTCAGCCTTACTATAGTCCGCGCATTTCTCGAAGATTTCACTATTAACTTTGAGTTGAACTGATTGGCAGACATCCATTATATCACTTCCAGAGAAGCCCTCAGTCAGCCTAGCCAGCTCTTCTAAATTTACGTCTGATGCCAGTTTAAGGGGTTTTGTGTATAACTTGAATGTTTCCAGGCGCTGTTTGTAGTCTGGTGGTGGCACATAAATTCTTTTCTGAAACCTTCTTATAAATGGGGGGTCTAAGTCCCAGGGCTTATTTGTTGCACCAACAACATAGACTCTGGTAGGATTTTTCTTGTCTATTATGCCGTCCATCTCCTTGAGGAACTGATTCCTAACTCTTGTTTCGCCGCCAACTTCAAAACGCCTAACACCCATAAGCGAATCAAGCTCATCAATGAAGATTATAACTGGTGAAAATTTGGCTTCTCTCCTAGCCAGATTAAATAGCCTAGCAACATTCTGCTCAGCCTCGCCAAGCCACTTAGACATTATAGACGCTGCATCAACGGGAATAAATTTGGCTTTAATCTCGTTAGCGACAGCAGCGGCGAGGAGAGTCTTCCCGCAGCCCGGGGGACCGAAGAGCAGAATCCCTCTGGGCCAGCCTAACGGAAACAAATCTGGCCTAAGTGATGGATAAACTATGGCTTCTCTAATTGCCCTCTTGGCATCCTCAAGCCCAACAATATCATCCCACGTAACATTTGGCGGCTCCCTCATTATTAAATCTTCGAAGGTGTTTCTTACATAATCGCTACTTTCGGCCGTTGCCGGACTCAAATATAATGAAGATTTAAGTACAGCAATCCTATTTTTGTAGGCTTCAGCCCTCTGTAAATAAATCCTATTCAATTCATAATTGGGATTCACCCTAACAATCTTAAGTAAACTGTCTATGGCTTTCTGATAGGCTTCGATTGCCATCTCTTTCTTTCCTTGTCGGTCTAACATTACGGCTTGCTCCGCATACCTTAAGGCCAGCTGCTCCAGCTCTTGAGCCGCGCTCATAACTTCCCCTACACCTACTCAATTCTTATCTTTCCCTTCCTGCTTAAAGATTCAAGAATCTCCATTATTCTGGTTTGAGACATATTTAGTTCTCTAGCGCACTTTGAAATGTTCATTTCGCCATTATTTCGCTCAATATAATCTAAGACCAGCTCCTCGGCTATGGTGTTTGTATGTCCACTTCCCTCGCCAATTACTGTTCCATCCGCACCCACATAGGCTTCCGTTCCATCAATTGTTAGAGCTATGCGGGGCTTAATAGCAACCGCCTCAGCATGCTCTTGAAGCGGTAGTTCTTTCGGCGGTTCAGGAATCTTCCTCTCAATTTCCTCCTTGAGGAAGTCGGCAGCCTCCTTAAGTATAGTCTCCACACTTTCATCTTTTATCACAATCGGTTCTGGTGGCGCTAGACTTATTTCGGTTGCTGCCACAAGCTCGTTTATAGACTTCATTAACCCATTTAGTTCCGGCGTTAGAGATGGCATAATCTTAGCGGCATGCTCAAGCGCATCTTTAACCTCGCCAAAAACTCCCTTAATCTCCTCAAGGGTGGGCGTTACGGTCTTAAAGGTTTCAAGCCTTAATATTGCCTTTTCAATAGTTAGCTGCATACCCTGAACTATAGCCATGAGCTTTCTTACCTCAGCGATTTCATTGGCATACACTATTGCCTTATTCTTTAATCCTCTGCTTAGGTAGGAGACGCATTCATTAAATAACTCTTTATCTCTCTTAGCGAGCTTATTGTAGGCAAGCTCAAGCCTTGAGTAATATCTTCCAAGCTCGCTTATAGCCTCTAAAAGAACCTCACTCAATGGCTTCTTTGCCCTTCCGAATATCTCCTTAAGCATATTGCCACCAGCTATAAAGCGCATAGAGAGCGCTATTCGTCAGTTATACGCACATTAATAGCTGGCTTCTGACTAACATAATCGCTTATAATTAAATCCTTCTTTTCAGGTTCCATGCTTTCCCCATTGGTCTGAAGAGAGATGCTCATAACCCTATCTTTAGTTTTAAGTAGGGTCATCTTCCTGTAAGACGCGTATTTTATCTCTCTGAGGATTGATAGCAGAGACTGACGGAAAACCTCGTCCTTAATATTTCCTATACCATGCTCCATCTCAAGAAAAGTTCTGGCGAGATGCAGCATTCTAATAGTATCCTCTTGGAATTGAATCTGCCTATCTATATCGCCCAAAAGATTTTGGGCCTCAGCTCTCAGTTCGCTTAAGGATTTATCAAACTCGGCGCTCAAGCTCTCATAGATTTCTGGCGGTATTTCTTTATTCCTGAAAAGTGACTCCAATATCTCGCGCTTCTTCCATAATATTGGAAGAGACTCGCAAATCTTGTCGGCACGTCTCTCAATATCTGAGACTAGAAAAATCTCCTCCTGGCTAGCCTTGATTCTCGCTACTGGATACCTAACGAACTCATCATTTTTGTTCTCAATGAGAACCTCCTTGACCTCGCCCGAAGAGTCGATTATAAGATACTATTTTGCCGATTTCCCGCCCATTTTCATCCTTTATGCTTCTACCGATTAATGTTGGGAGAAAATCTGCAACCAAATTTTTACACCTCCAACATACTGCTCACTTTCACTCAGAGAAGCCGGAGTCTTCACCCGCCTCCTCCACGCTTTTTAGGGATGGGAGCTCCGGGAACTTCTCCTTCATCCTCTGCTCAGCTATCAGAGCGGCTTCGCTGAGAATCTTCTGCGCATCATCACTTGCAATCTCGAAATCAGGAGTTACACCGGTAACCTCGCCAGCTTCAATAATTAAATCGTTAAGCATATTTCCAATCTGCCCAAGCTCCCTTTCGGCATTGGGTAGTAAACCACCTATCCCGGCCCTAACACTTTGTAAAACTTGTGTTGCCGGAGCTAAAGTTGCCACGACATTACCAAGCTGCGTCACCGTCTTTAATCTTAGCGCGACCCTCTCTAAAGCCAGCTCAGCGTTCATCATGAAGTTTGCCATCTTCCTAAGCTCGGCTAGCTCATTCGCCAGGACACGGGCCCGCTGTATCTGATGCCTTGAATATGCCTCAACAATCTTAGAGAAAAGATATTTATCTCTTTCACTTAATCGGTTTAATGTGCTTTCCAAATATTGTATTTGGGCTTCAACCCGTCTGATGGCAAGTTCAATTTTAGTCTTTAAAGGCTCGGATGGTCTTAACGTTGCTTTAAGCCCCTTTAGCTCCCCTTCCTCCCATTTTTTAGTGAACTTTGATGACATATAATTCACCATCAAGCCGCTAGATAAATGGCTGGTTAAGCAGAAGTTTAAACTAGCTAATACGCTCAAAATATCAACACATATATATCCCTAACAGATAAAAACGCGAATCTTAAAAAGCATTTTTGCCTTTCAAGTGCAAAACATGGATTTGTATATTACTTATTTTACAAGAAGAAATACACTTTCATAAATCACTCAATCCTGCATGCTTCAAAGCATTTCTCGATAACCCACATAACATTCCGCGCAAGCTCAAGAGGAACCGGCGGGGAACCGCCATAACGTATAGCCAAATAGAGTTTTTCATAGAACATTGCGGCGCTGGACTGAGAGACTTTAGTTAGATGCCAGCTCTCCTCAATCCATGGGATATCATCAAAGTTATAACTGCGGTCTGGGACTGGCTCGATCTCTAATCTTCTCTCAGGGAGAGAGGCTGGATTAAAGTATTTCCACCTCAATGACTCCGCATTTCCCACTAACCCCCCATGCGTCCCTATTACTAACCACTTATTTTGTGGATAGGCACATGCCCTAGTAACCTCGATGTCTATCAATGGTGAAGATTCGGCCCTCAAAACTATCTTCACGTGGTCTTCAGCATCCCCCAAGGTTAATGTCTTTCGTAGGTCGCAGAATACTTCTAGCGTTTTATTGCCCAATATTTGGAGGGCTTGAGCTATGGGATGCACACCGTTATTTCGTAGTTCTCCACCACCAAACTTTTTTAGAGTCTGCCAATCCCAGCGTCTGCTGAATACATGATTGTAAATTTTGATTAGAACTATTCTGCCAAGCTTGCCGGAATCAATAACCTCCTTAATCTTGAGGTAGTCTGGAGCGAATAGGCTGTTATGGAATATTGCCAGCATTCTTCCAGATTTATTTGCGGCCTCAATCATTAAGTCGGCTTCCCGTAGATTTGTGGCCATTGGCTTCTCACAAACAACATTTTTGTCGGCTTCCAAAGCCGTTATAGTGTGTGGGGCATGAAGGTGACTTGGCGTAGCAACGATTACCAGCTCAACCTCCTCATCTTTAACTAGCGACTCAAAATCCGAGTAAGCTCGGCAGCCAAATATCGCTATAGCTTCTTTTCTCCTCTCTTCTAGCGGGTCGGAGACTGCAACAACCTCATACTTATCTGATAACTCTTTAAGGGTTCTCGCATGAATATTCCATCCGCTTCTCCCAAGCCCGCCTATCCCAACCTTAATTTTGCCATCCATATCATTCTGCTCCGTAGTATTTTTTAAGAGAAGACAAAAATTTGAGGAATTTCTCTACACCTACTTTCCTACCAGAAGACTGTCTCAGTCGGTTTGCCGGATAAGACTGCTTCAGTTTCGTCTGGTTCAAGGGTCTTCTTAATGCCCAACTTGTAATGCCAGTCATAGAGGCAGTAGCGCACGATTTTCACACGTTTGCCCCTTAAATCTTCTGGAAGGGTCTCATTTGGGGTGCGTTTTGAGAAGCCAGTTAGCTCGATTGTGAAAATGCATTTCTCCCATTTTTCACCCTCATCATCAACAGTATATTCGCCAGTTCGCTCCACATCTATAGCTATTCCTTGAAGCTTTCTAACCACCATACTGGACACCACGCATCAATTCATTCAAGAGGTTATCACCATATATCCTTTTTGAAAAGGAGGTTTCTTTTCAAAACTTTTAAGCCTACTTCCTCCTTTAGTCTCCTTAAGAGGTGTTATTCATGCGTGATACTATATGGGGAGCTTTACTTATGGCATTAAGCATTATGGCGATGATAGTGTATTTTTGGGCGCTCTTCCTATCGCCACCAGATATTACGCTTGGAAGATTTTCGATAAGTGAGTGGGCTATTCTCATACCAGTCTTCATATTCGTTTATCTCTTTCTCATTGTTATAGCCTGGATAGGGTGGGCTATGATAACGACGCCGCCAACATTACCATCCCAAGAAGAAAGTATCATAGACAGGGGAAACAGTCAGCGTTTTAATCCCAGGAAATGGAAAGGTTAAAGTGCCAGAAAATAATTGTTAATTAGAGAGGTTCTATATGGTTGATGTTATTCTCTTGGAAGATGAGGAGGGTGTAGTTAAGGGTCCTCATCACTATCTAGTTAAGCGCTCATCTATTGAGGAGCTTGAGGATAAGGTTTATAATTTGTTGAAGGAGAGGAGCTCATTACCTCTTTCAACATTATGGAGGGTTCTTGATTGCCATTTGTGGGAGATAGTGGCGGCTTTAAATAGGTTGAGGGAGAAAGGTCTAGTGGAAGAGTTTGAGGCGAGCTCGGAGGCTTATAGCGAGCGGGAAAAGCCCTAATTGAAATCGTATCTCATCGCAAACTATTATTTCTTCTATATGATACTTCCTATATTAGGAGATGGGAATTTGAGAAGAACTTCCGAAATCTCCGGCTTTTATAAGCTGAGCATAGATGAGAGGCTTAGGCTGGTTAAAGAGTTTGCCGATTTAACCGATGATGAGGTTAATATGCTTAAGGCTCCAAGCTCGCTTAGTCTCGACTTGGCGGACCGCATGATAGAGAACGTTATAGGGATTTTCCCGATGCCCCTCGCAATAGCCGTAAACTTTCTAATTAATGGTAGAGATTATATGATTCCAATGGTTATTGAGGAGACATCCGTTGTTGCCGCAGCGAGCTATGGTGCCAAGATGACAAGGAGTAAGGGCGGAATCTTTACGAGCAGTACGGAGCCAATAATGATTGGGCAGATACAGGCAGTTAGGATAAAGGACCCGCACAGGGCTAGGATGGCGATACTTGAATCTAAGGAAGAGATATTAAAGAAAGCTAATGAGCAGGACCCATTACTTGTTTCCGTTGGTGGCGGAGCTAAGGATTTAAGAGTTAAAGTTATTGATACGATTAGAGGGCCGATGGTTATAACGGAGCTTCTTGTTGACTGTAGAGATGCTATGGGTGCTAATGCCGTTAATACTATGTGCGAGGCCGTTGCCCCATTAATAGAGCGTATAACAGGCGGTAAAGTTTTCCTTAGGATAGTTTCTAATCTTGCGACTGAAAGGCTTGCTAGGGCTTGGACTGTTGTTGATAAGAATGCTGTTGGCGGTGAGGAAGTTGTTGATGGAATAATTGAGGCCTACGCTTTTGCGGCTGCAGACCCATATAGGGCTGCAACCCATAATAAGGGCATATTAAATGGCGTGATAGCCGTCGCGTTAGCAACATGCAATGACCATAGGGCTATTGAGGCTGGTGCGCACGCCTACGCTGCCAGGACAGGACGCTATCTGCCACTCTCCGTCTGGGAGAAGAATGAGGATGGCGACCTAGTTGGTTCGATAGAGATGCCGATGGCTGTTGGCATAATTGGCGGCGCAACAAGGGTTCACCCGATAGCTAAAATAGCCCTAAAGATTTTAGGAGTGAAATCCGCCCGTGAGCTCGCTGAGGTTATGGCCGCTGTTGGCCTAGCCCAGAATCTGGCTGCTTTAAGGGCGCTTGCTCATGAAGGCATACAGAGGGGGCATATGTCGCTTCACGCAAGGAATATAGCGATAATGGCTGGGGCGACTGGCGAACTTATAGATATAATAGCTGAGCGAATGGTTGAGGAGCGAAAGATTAGAATGGATAGAGCGAAGGAGCTGCTTGAGGAGTATAAGAGAAAACTTATGAAGGGCTAAAAGTATTCGGGTTAATTGACTCTACATCCATGCTTCAAGAGGATTAGGGGTGTGGCTAAGCTCTTCTTTCTGGTTTCAGGCGAAAATCCCACACTTTCTCTCTCTGAAGTAAAGTCCATACTTAGCGCTGAAGGATATGAGTATCATGTTTTAAGCGAGTTGACCCAGCTCCTAAGGCTAGAAGCGGACACTAGATGTGCTGAGGCTGTGAGGTTTAGGTCCGCCCTGGCCCGGGCATGCGCCCTGGAGATATTTGGCTGCAATGCTACACTAGATGAGATATTGGCGTATGCTGAGAGAACCGATTTTAAGCCCTTCATAGAGAGTGGAGAATCCTTTGCTGTTCGGGTCCTTAGGGTGAGAGGCTCATCACCGGAGATTAGCTGTCTCGCCCTAGAGCGGAGAATCGGCGAAACAATACTTAAGGATGTGAAGAGTAAAGGTGTAAGGGTTAATCTTGAGAACCCCGATAAAGTCTTTTTGGGAATCCTGACGGATGAAAAGTTCTTCTTTGGATTGAGAATTGCCGAGATAAAACATAAAGATTTATTAGAGCGCGGACCTAGAAGAAGACTTTTCTTTCATCCAGCTGCCCTAACCGCTAAAATGGCGAGGTGTATGGTTAACTTAGCTCAGGCGAGAGCTGGGGAGATAGTTTTAGACCCATTCTGTGGAACCGGGAGCATACTGATTGAGGCCGGCTTAATTGGATGTAGGGTTATTGGACTGGATGTTAGTAGGCGGATGGTTGAGGGAAGCCAAAAAAACCTGAGGTTCTTTGGGATAGAACCAGATGGTTTAATGGTTGCTGATGCTCGTGCTCTACCACTTCCTCATGGAAGCGTTAAGTGCGTTGTTACCGACCCACCCTATGGAACGTCATCCTCAACCTTCGGTCTTACGACAAAAGATTTAATTGAGGGCTTTTTCTCAGCAACCTCTAACATTATTAAGAATGAGGGTATGGTATGTGTTGCAGCTCCAAAAACTCTTGGGCTTCATGAAATCGGCGAGAAGTATGGGTTTAGACATGTTGAATCACATTATGTTTATGTCCATAGGAGACTTACCCGTGAGATAGCGGTTTTCAAAATAGAGTAGGAGGAAAGCTAGGATTGAGCTTAATAATTACTTTTCTCGGAACTGCCGCGAGCATACCGACCAATGATAGGTCATTGCCCTCAATCGTTATACAGCGTGGGGGTGACATATTGATGTTTGATTGTGGCGAAGGAACACAGAGGCAGATGATTAGGGCTGGAATAGGGCTTAACAGGAATATGCTTATCTTCATAACCCACATGCACGGAGACCATGTTCTAGGTCTACCCGGAATCCTTCAAACCATGTCACTTCTCGGCAGAGATAAACCCCTTGAAATTTATGGGCCTCCTGGAATTAAGGATTTTATGGAGTCTATTGTTAGGACTGTGAGGTTTTGGTTAGGCTTTACAGTAAATATTCATGAGGTCAAGTGGGAAGGTATTGTTTACGATAGCAAGGAATATAAGGTGTATGCTGTATGGGCTGAGCACACAATACCATCGTTAGCATACGCTTTGATTGAGAAACCTAGGCCCGGAAAATTTCATCCTGAGAAAGCTATGGCGCTAGGCGTTCCAAAAGGACCATTATGGTCCATGCTCCAGAGGGGTATGGATGTTACGCTTCCGGATGGAAGGGTTGTTAGACCATCTGATGTTTTAGGACCCCCCAGACCTGGACGAAAAGTAGTTTATAGTGGCGATACAAGACCATCTGATAGGATTGTTGAGCTTGCTAGAGGCGCTGATGTCCTGATTCATGAGGCGACTTTAGGCGATGAGCTGGCTGAGAGGGCTCGTGAGGAGGGGCATTCAACCCCAAGTGAGGCGGCGCAAGTAGCCTTAAAGGCTAATGTGAGACTTTTAGTCTTGACGCATGTGAGCGCAAGATATAGTAGCCCAAGAACCTTATTGGAGCAGGCTAGAAAGATATTTTCGGAAACAATCATGCCAAATGATTTAGACCGTATCGATATCCCGCTTCCGAGGGATGCTTGAAATTTTTGCTGGGCTGTTAAATCAAGCCTAGAAGTTCCTTAAGTGCTTGAATACTCTCCTCAATATTGCTTTTAGACTCTATAACAAGGGCGCCTCTATAATTTATTCTCCTTAGGTCTTCTATAATCCTCGGCCAGTTTATTTTTCCGAAACCTATACCCAGATGGGAGTCCATATCTCCATTGTTATCATGGAAATGCGTGTGAACTATTTTATTTCGAAATTTCTCAATGAACTCTTCTATTTGCCCATTTATATTCGCATGCCCAACATCAAATGTCATATTCAGGTCTACTCCATCTCCACCCAAGCTCTCATAGAATGCTTTAAACTCCTCAGCTCTCTTCAGTAAGAATGGAAATGGGTCTGGAACATTCTCTATCGCTATCCTTAGGCCGTTCTCCCGGGCCTCTTTAAGTAACTCGCGTGTCGATTTTAAATTAATCTTCCAGTCTATGTTTGGAAGAACATCGCCCACCGCGCTTTGGATACCGGGATGGAAAACCCAGTATTCTGGGTTTAGCTGGGCTGAGAGCCTAATTGACTTTTTAAGCCTCCTCATGATGGCATGTCTTATAATTGGCGATGTTGACGCTATATTTATGTCGGCGAAGGGCGCATGAACGGATAGGCTAATGCCCCTCGTTTTAATCGCCTCTTTAAGTAAGCTCACTCTCAAGTTATTAAGCGCATGCGGGCCCTCATCGACAATTTCGACATGCTCAACATCGAATTCATTTAAGCGTTTTATGACCGCCTGAAAAGGTTTCCCAAGACAGAAAAGCGTTGATAAGCCTATGCGCATAATTACTTTCCTCCAGATGGTTGGCTTCTCATTTTACTTGTTGTTTTTGGCGTTAGCCAATCTATTAGGTTTTGCGGCTCATCACACTCTATCTCAACCTTTATGGGACCTAAGGGTGATTCACCATAGGGCTGTGAGAACGATATGTGCCCAACATAAGCAACCTGCTTATTAAGATAAAAAATTATCTTCCTCTCCTGAACACCCTTTAAGAGGACTGTTCTCGCGGCATCCAGTATGCGCTCCCTCCTAAGAAGGTCATAGAATTTTGTTAGGGCCTCTAATCCCTTAGCCTTTCCAACAAACCTTTTATGCTCATTCTCCTCGATGAGTTCTAAACTTATGTCTCCCAAAACCCTCTGGACCGCAACCCTAACCTTGTTCTCATCCTCTGTTGGGTTTACTTCAACCTCAACCCTAACTTCTACATTGCTTATTGTCCTGCTCATCACTAATCACTTTCTCTATTACTCGCTTAATCTCCCTTTTTAGTCGCTCTATTGAGCCCTCATTAACAATCATATAATCGGCCGTGGCTATAACTTCTCCTATGCCAACGCTTAGCTCCCTCTGGTCTCTGGTGTAAAATGCCTCCCAATCTTTTGGGTCGTCGCTTCTACCCCTTCTAAGTAGACGCTTAAATCTGGTTTTTGGTGAGGCATGTATGGCTATAACTTTAAAGTTTGGGAACTCTTTTCTAAACTCTCGGACCTCATGGGGGCTGCGTAGTCCATCAACTATAACAACTTTAGCGTTTAAAGCCTTAATCTTCGGTATACACCTCTTCGCTAGAGCCTCTGGCCCCTCCTCTGCTCTAATCTGCAGCATAACTTTGCCTAGGTTTTCTGGCGTGGGCTCAAGGTTTCTTCGGGCTGCTTCAGCTCTAACCTCATCACCCATAACGATGACTGGAAAACCATATTTGCGGACTATATCCCTAACAGTGTCTTTTCCAGCTCCAGGCATACCTGTCACGCCTATAACAATAGATTGTTTTATAGATGACAATGTAGACACCACTTTGTTATGGTAAACTCTCGCCTCTTCTGGTTAAGACAATAGTAATATAGATGTAAACTTAAGAGTTTTTATAGTTGATACCTCCCTATCTCCTGGATAGCCTCTCCCTCCTCTCCTTCCCTTCAAATGCCTTCTGTGTTTAGCGTTACATTTAAAAGGGAGTTTATAGAAACGTTTAGGGAGTATGTGTGTAGAAAGCGAGAAGAATAATTTGGATTCGCCCAAGAAGGTTGCCATAAGCGACCTATCTAATTTTCAGTTCCACGCAGCCTATCTCGCCTATTCAGAAGCATATGATAAGACCACCGACCCCGAAGTCAGAGAATTTCTGAATCAGAATATTATTGCGCTTCAGCAGAATAAAATTGATTATCAAACATTCTATAGGAATATAAGTCAATACCGCCAGGTGGATGTTTCACAGCTTCAGAATAGGGTGAGCATAAGGACTCAGAGCAAGAGTGAATGGCGCAATCGGATGAAGAGAATCGAAAGAGAGAGACGCTACGAAAAATAAAAGTCCACAGTAACTTAAGTGAGCGCCAGCGAATCTATTCGGTTTAATGCCCGCTAGAATTAAACCTAAATTAGCGCTTAAAATGGGGATGCGCTAGAGTTTTTCACCTAAAATTTATTACTGGGCTTTCTTATTTTTTAAGGGGTCGTGCTAACCCCATGTTTACAGAAGCCCTCCTAGTGAGCGTTCAGCAGCCAGCGGTTCAGCAGGATGTTATGGGATGGATTTTTCAGCTCATATGGATACTTGCATTCATAGTTATTTGGATTTATGGTCAGCGCATTCAGACAACTCTTATGCTCAGGGAGATTGAAGGCTCCCTAGTTAGGCTTAAGGCTATGAGGGATAGAGGGCGCCAGATGGTTATATCCGCAATTAAGGAGATTGGTAAGCCCAATGAGGACCCAACAGCTAGGGTTGATAGGTTACTTGAGCATGTTGATATAGAGCCGGTCAGCCTAGACCCAACTGGCATAATTAGGAGGCTTGAGCACATAATAGACGTCAGGGATTTCAGACTTAAAGATGAGGTCCGCCAGATGGCCCCTCAGGCTGATGAGACGCAAATAAATAATTTAACTAATGTCTTAGAGGCTGCCCTGGCGCTGAATCAGATTTACAAGATTGTGAGGCACTATTATTTGATGGGGAAGAAGACGTTGAGCTTCTACATAATCCTCCAGATTCAAATGATCCTCCCGCTTATAATGAGGGAGTCTGAGGCATTTGCAAGCGCCCTAAGGGCCTTCATGCTAGGTCAACCCATTGGAGATGGAGCTGGTGCGCTGGTTGCTGCAAGACTGATGTATGGAAGGGAGAAGCGCTTAATAGCGCAAGATACTGTTGTGAGTGAGATTGATTTGGAGGGGCGGAAGGCGTATGTGATAAAGGCTAAGGGTCCGGGTGGGAATGTCGGTAAGCCGGGTGAGGCTATAAAGCAGATAATTGAGGGGGAAGAGGGGAGAATTGCGCTCATAATTATTATTGATGCGGCGCAGAAGCTTGAAGGTGAGAAACCGGGTGAAGTTGCTGAGGGAGTTGGTGTAGCTATAGGTGGGCCTGGTGTGGATAAATATAAGGTTGAGGAGATTGCAGCCAAATATAAGGTTCCCTTAAGCGCCGTGCTAATTAAGGAGGGTATAGAAGATGTTGTCTCAACGATGAGGAAGGAGATTGTTGATGGCGTTGAGGAGGCGATAGAGAGGGTTAAGAGGCTGATACGCGAGAACACTAAGGAGGGTGATACCGTCATTATTGCTGGAATAGGAAATACAATTGGAATAGCTCAGTGAACTTATGATGGAGGTATAGATGTTTTGGAGGAAGGTGGTGTTAGAAGAGCACCAATATTCTTTATGGCGGTCATAATCGTGATGTTAGTGATGTCTTTGGCTGCGCTAATACTGGCTTTAGTAGCGTATTTAACGCAGAACACTATTGAATATATGAACGTGATTTTAAGCGTAAGCGCAATAGCATTATCCGTTTATCTTCTAATCCAGATGAGAAGGAAGCCTCCTAGCCTAGGCTTCGAAACCCTAAAGGTTTCAACGGTTATTAAATGCGTGAAATGCAACTATGAGAGTGTTAGAGAGTTTGAGAGGGGAGATTACGTACTGAAGGAAGTCGGCTCATGCCCAAAATGCAGCGGAACACTGCATATATACTCGATTTTTAGGGAGGTTAAGGAGAGGGAGAAAACCTATTAGGCTATGTTAGAACAATAATCTCTTTGCTTCCTACATAAATGGTATGTTCTGCTTGGGCTACAGGTCTCCGACTCGCTTCAATAAAAACGGGATATGCCATTAAACACTTAGAGGAGAGAAGCTCCAGAAGACCCCTTTTATAGGAATCATCTTCCTTATATAAGTTTCTCAGCCACCTCTCAGCAAACGGTAAAGTTCTAAAATTGCCCTCAATAATCTTAAGAAGGTTTCTCGCCTCGACGCTCTTCAAGGAAGCCTTAAGCTTTGTAAGCCTAAAAATGTATTTTTCTGGACTATCCTCAACCCTTCCAACAGCTTCTCTAAGCGTGACAAATGGCTCAATAGCATAGACACTGCCGGGGCGCATGCGCTCAATAGAGAAATGTGACACATTCGGTATTGATTTTCCAGCGTGAATTATATATCGGCCAACCTCATGACCGCTGAGATTTGATATGGGCTTGAAGCCATGCCGCTCAATAACTGTCTGAATTTCGGAGCTAACTCTAGAGACCATGATGCCTGGATGCATAATTTTTATGGCTGCCTCAAGAGCTTTCTCAGCTGCATGAACCATGCCTTCATATTCTGGGTTGAAGCAAACTGTTGTGGCTGTATCCGCAATGTAGCCATTTACATGAACACCAACATCAATTTTAACTAGGGCGCCCTCGGGAACAACTCTCTTATCGTTTGGTGGAGAAGTGTAGTGTGCGGCAACTTCATTGACCGAGATATTACATGGAAAGGCTGGACTACCACCCATCTCCCTAATCATGCTTTCAGCAGTCTCGCAAATCTCAATGAGTGGCATACCCTCCCTAACAACCCTTCCAATCTCATCCCTAACTTTAGCGGCTATTCTACCAGCGCGAATATACTTTTCAAGAACCTCCTCATTTAGTGAGCCTCCATCTGCCAAGGGATTTACTGGCATACTTCTCAACCCAGCCGCATTCAAAATTTAACATATAGAAATTAGAAATTATATCCTTTACATAAAATTACATCCACTTCTTAATCATTTTAGCCATAACGCTTGCAAAACTTAAATATTCTTTCAGAGAATATTTAAGGTTGCACAGTAATGGGGATTCAAGGTTATCTGGGCGAGGCATATGGGATATCCTATAGTCTTAACCGCTGATAGGACGCTTATGAGCGAGTATGGTGGAGCGATATTTCTAGGCTTCAGCGCATGCGTCCCTAAAGGCCTAGTCCCAGATAGCCTCTATTTTAGACTTTTCTGCCCACCAGTAGAGGCCAATCTGGATGGCTCAGCCGTTGTTGCACCTAATGGGACTAGAAAGATTGAAGCAGCCCTATTAGATTATGGTTTTAGGAGGGAGGATGTCGTCGTCGCCCACCCAGAACACCTCCATAAGGTCATCGGTCCTGAGACTAAGGCTCTGGGGATAACTGAAAATGACCCGCTGGGCATTGGGCCGGCGACGACAACTTTCACCGAGATTTTTGGTGGAGAAGCATATATGGCGATTAAATTCCGCGAGATTCTCAATCACCCATCGGTTAAAAAGTATAGGCCTAAGATAATTGTTGGTGGAGCTGGAGCATGGCAGCTTGAGGATGAAGCCATCAGAAGGGAGCTTGGAATAGATACCGTTGTTATTGGGGAGGGGGAGCGGGTTGCCGGCCCACTCTTTGAGAAGGCCATTAATGGTGAGGAGCTTCCCGGCGTCGTTTATGGTGAAGTTGTTGAGACTGAGGAGATACCGGTCATTAGAGGCGCGACAATAGATGGCATAATTGAGGTTGCGAGAGGATGCGGACGCGGATGCGACTTCTGCGTTCCAACACTCCAGCGCTTCAGATGCCTACCAATAGACCATATCTTGAAGGAGGTTGAGGTTAACCTTAGGGCTGGTAGGCAGCCGCTACTGCACGCCGAAGATATATTGAGATATAAGGCTAGGGGGCTGGAAATCAATAAGCAAGCGGTCATCGAGTTATTTAAGAGCGTGAAGAATTATCCGGGCGTTAAGGGTGTTGGGATAAGCCACTTCGCCCTAGCATCTGTTGTAAGCGCACCAGACCTTGTTGAGGAAATATCCAATATATTAAACCTCACCAGCAACCGTTGGCTAAGTGGACAGACCGGGATTGAGACTGGCAGCCCAAGAATGATGGATATGCACATGAGGGGTAAATGTAAGCCCTATTCGCCTGATGACTGGCCAGACCTGGTTGTTAGGGCATTCGAGATTTTAAATGAGAATAATTGGGTTCCATGTGGAACACTCATTTTGGGCCTTCCAGGCGAGGAAGAACGGGATATCGAACTGACAATTTCTCTTGTTGAGAGGCTCAGGCCCTTCAGGAGTATAATTGTCCCGCTATTTTTCGTCTCAATGGGAAGCCTAAAGGATAAAACAAACTCATTCACAATAAACGATTTAACGCCAACCCATACGGAGCTTCTCTTCAAATGCTGGAAGCATAACTTCGCCTGGATGAACGCTATATTTAAGGATTGGAGCGAAATGAGCATAAAGAGCAGGATGATAAGAAGGGGGTTGAGAATGGTAATCTCCTATGGCATAAAGCAGGTCCTGAAATACATGGAAATCTGTGAGAAAGACTACAATTATGATTTGAGGTCCATGATAAGAGACTTTAGAAATGGAAACCTAAAGGTTGAGATGCCCCTCCCAATTCGAATACTCAAACCAATAATTAGATAGTTTAGCGCGCGTTCTCCATATTTGGCTTAAGCGTATTAAGGTAAAGACGGCCAAAGTCTGATTGGTTAGTGGTTAGGTTAAAACATAGATTGGGAGGATAAATAGGTGGGAATTAGGAGAATTGGTGTTGTAACCGCCGGTGGAGATGCTCCAGGCATGAATGCTGCAATACGCGCAATTGTCCGCTCAGCCATCTATAGTGGCTTGGAGGTTATTGGTATTGAGAGGGGCTATGCTGGGCTTCTTGAAGGCAGATACCGCTTTCTGGATAGGCGCTCGGTTAGTGGAATAATAAATTTGGGTGGAACAATACTTAGAACAATACGCTGTGAGGAAATCAAGACTGATGAGGGTATAGAAAGGGCTGCTGAATTCCTAAAGAGTATCAGAATTGATGGGCTTATAACTATTGGCGGTGATGGAACATTTAGGGGTGCAAGCAGACTTTATAGGGCTAGCGGCATACCAATGATTGGGGTTCCAGCAACAATCGATAATGATGTGGCTGGGACTGATACAACCATAGGCTTCGATACTGCGGTGAACACAGCCCTAGACGCGATAGATAAGATAAGGGATACGGCTACATCCCACGAGAGGATATTCATAGTTGAGGTCATGGGTAGGCGTAGGGGTTTCCTAGCTCTAGAAGTCGGCTTAGCTGGCGGTGCGGAAATAATCCTAATACCGGAGATTAAAGTGGACTTGGAGAAGGTCTGCGATAGGATAAAGCGTGATAGGGAGGAGGGAAAGGTTTCTGAGATAATTGTCATGGCCGAGGGGGCTGGAGATAGCCGACAAATAACCGAATACATCGCTAAGGAAACTGGGCAGAATACGAGGTTAGCGGTTCTTGGGCACATCCAGAGGGGGGGTGTTCCTACGGCCAGAAGCCGAACATTAGCATGCGAGTTCGGATATAAGGCTGTTGAGCTGCTGCTTACGGGAGAGTCTAAGAGGATGGTTGGCATAAGAGGGAGCGAAATAACGTCCGTTGACCTAGACTACTCGTGGATGACTGAGAAGGAGATAAACCTAAGCCGATATAGGCTTGCTGAGATACTATCCCTCTAAAACCTCATTACGTTATGAAGTTTGTTAATCCAGCCTCCTTAGCTAACTCTATAGCCCTCTCCATCTCCTTAGCAGTCAATCTCCTACGTAGCTCAGGCACCTCATAGGCTCTCCACTCAGGCCTATACTGGAACATAACATTGGTCCTAGTGTTCCTTCCGAGGTTATCGGCAATCCACTTAAGAATATGCTTAGTGCAGCATTCTAGGTGGTTTGGTAAGACAAGAACCCGTATTATAAGTTCACCATATTTATTGCCATAGAGGTGATTCCTTGCGCAGACATCCCAATAATTGGGTGCATCCGAAATCCTCTTGGCGCAGTCAAAGGGGCCATACTTGAAGTCGAGCAGATAAACGTCAACGAAGCCGGCAAGCAGCCTAGCGGCCTCCTCACTATAGTAGGAGTTTGAGTTCCAGATGACCGGAATATTAACGTTCACATGCTTGAATGTTTCAAGCCACTGTTCAAGCCAAGGAGTGGGCTCACCACCAACCAGATTAGCATTTCTGCAGCCGCTCTTACGCAAACCTTCAACAGCCAAAGCCAAACGCCTAGGAGAATAAACCTCTCCACTCTCAAACCACTGGGATATAGTCCAGTTCTGGCAGTGTAGGCACCTTATCGTGCACCCCATCGTGAATATCGTTCCGGATGGAACGAGCTCGGGCTCCTCACCTATATGCTCAAAGATTGATGAAACCGTTATCTGGTTTCCGCATCTACAGTAGCCTAATTCGCCTCTCAATCGGTTTACCCCGCATCGCCTATTACAGAGGTGGCATCGCTCGAGAATCCTATTTGCAATGGCTATTTTGAGGTCTAGATAGGATTTTTCCGGAGCAACCATATCTTCTAGGCTCATTCTCCCAGAATCTATCTCGCTCTGAATCCTATAGAAATCCTCAGTTAACTTCTCATGCTTAGCCCATAAACTCTCAAGCGGCTCATCCACATCAAACTCTGCTGGAAGCCTCTTCGCTATCATAAATTTTGCCGGCTTCTCATCATTCATAACAGCGAAATATCTCGCTAGGCTAGACCTAGCCCTCTCATCATATAGGACTTCTATGGCATCTCTCCTAAGAATGCGCCACATAAGTATCCAAGAAAGATTTCTTTAGAGAAATTATTAAGGGTTTAGTCCGAAAATAGTCTATGACATGTTTATATCGCTGGTGAAGAAAATTTAATTTTGGGGGTTTACGCATTGGCTAAACTGCTTGAAAAGATTGTTTGGGCACTATCACTAGCCCTAACAGCATCTATCATAGCATACACATGGTATATTACTGCCCCAGCCGAGCGTATAACCATCACCAATATGCCCATACTACTTGATGGGAGGATTTTTCTGCCATTACCCCAAAAGGTTAGCGAATTAACAGTTGAGGAGACAATACTATTAAGAAGGAGCATTAGGGAATATACGAGTGAGCCAGTAAACCTAAGCGATTTAGCAATGATACTCTGGGCTGCATACGGCATAACCGAGCCTAGACTAGGTTTTAGGGCAGCACCAAGCGCAGGCGCCACATACCCACTAGAAATCTACATTGTAGTAGGCGAAAGAGGCGTGAAATACTCAGAGGGCTTCCTCGATGAGGGAGTTTATAAGTATGAGCCGCACAGCCACACCCTACTGCTGGTTAAAAGAGGAGATTATCGAAGGGCCCTTATGAACGCAGCCTCAGGGCAGAGCTGGGTTGGTGAGGCTCCACTAAACATTGTTATCTGCGCGGTCTTTGAGAGAACCACCAGAGTTTATGGCGAGAGAGGTAGAGTTAGATATGTTCCGATGGAGGCTGGGCATGTTGGACAGAATATTTATCTAATGGCTACGGCTCTCAAATACGGCGCCGTGGTTATTGGAGCGTTTAACGATGACCAGGTGGCCAAAACAATCGGCTCTAAACTGGAGGAGGAGCCGCTGTATATAATTCCCATAGGTGTTCCAAGAAGACAGCCTAAAACATCCTTTGAAGACATATGGGAATATATTGAGTCTAGGAGATGAAGCGTTATGATTAAGAGAGCAATGCTGATGAGGTTGTCCCTGCTAATAGTTGAGCTCACATCACTACCGCTAATAGTGCTAGCATCAATATACATGCTCAGTGGATATCAACTACTTAACCCGGAGGTAAGGATAATTCCAGAACCGAGAAGGATTCACACTGATAGGTTTTTAAGAATTCTAACGATATTTCTCGCGTATCTTCATGCCTTTGGCGGCGCAATAATCGTGGCTGAGAGACGCTTAAGAAAGGAAACCCTAAGGAAGATAATTGAGGCGGCTATGATTACAGCAATAACCGTTCTGCTAATTGCCCTCTTGATTATCGAATTGGCGTTATGAAAAACTTATAGAGGTAAAATCGAATACATGTATCTCATGAGGCAGATTATACCCGCTATCATTGCAACATGGAGTTTTGGTTTAAAGGCTGCAGAAGCTGGCATGAGCATCCTTAGGGCTGGGGGTTCTGCCCTAGATGCTGTTGAGGAAGCGGTGAAAGTTGTGGAGAACGATTTAACGATTAGGAGTGTAGGTTTAGGAGGCTACCCAAATATGCTAGGTGAGGTGGAGCTAGACGCTTCAATCATGGATGGTTCAACTTTAAGGGCTGGAGCCGTTGCTGCTGTAAAGAATGTGAAGAATCCGATATCTCTGGCAAGAAAAGTTATGGAGTTAACTCCACATATCATGCTAGCAGGCGATGGGGCATACATGTTTGCGCGTATCTTAGGCCTAGAATATCGCATGCCACTACAACCCGAAGCCGAGAAGGCTTGGAAAGAATATATAGAGCGAATTATGCACTCAAGGCCGAGGAAGGGCACTCTGGACTTTTGGGCCAAATATCTCCATGAGAGAAGAACTCATGATACGATTGGTGTGGTCGCAATCGATGAGGGTGGAAATATAGCCGCCGGATGCTCAACAAGTGGGTTAGCATTTAAGATGCCTGGAAGAGTTGGAGACTCGCCAATTATAGGCTCAGGAATTTACGCGGATAATCTCGCTGGTGGTGCAAGTGCAACTGGCTTAGGTGAGAATATCATGCGATTCTGCATTACGAGAATGGTCGTCGAGTATATGCATAGGGGGTTAAGCGCACAAGAAGCAGCAGATACGGTGATGAAATCCATCCTTAAGAGAGATGAGAATGCTAAGTATATTGCAGTCATAGCCCTAGATGTTAAGGGAAGACCTGGAGCATCAACGACCTATGACACCTTTGAATATGCATTTATGACGGCTAACATGGATAAGCCTGAGCTTAGATTAACTTATGGTCTTAGATGATTTAACGCTGTTCTTCTGGACTATTTTTGGTCATTTGTCCTAAAAATCTAGAGTAAACTTAAAAAGTTTAAATACAAGATTCTCAAATTAACTATTGGGGGGAAAATTGGGAGAATCTGAAAAGGTTTCCGAGGAGATTGCTTTAAAGGGTGGTCTAACCTATAGGTCGCTGGCGTTAATTATAATTTACACAGTTCTTTTTGTGCCAATAAATGCCTATGCAAACCAGGTTGCAGGCGGCTCTGCGATGATAGGTTCCCCACTTGGAGTCCTATTCTTGCTTTCATTGGCCGGGCTGGCTTCTAAAGCTCTAAGATTAACGCCTCAGGAGGCGACTGTTTTCTGGCCTAGTGTTGCTGTTGGTGCTGGTGGTTCATTCTGGATTATGTATTGGGGTTGGATGGAGTGCCCCTTAGGCTTAGCTTTTAGATATCCTCCAGAGTCTGAGATTATAAGGAAGAGCCTACCAAGCTTTTTGTTCCCAACTCCAGAAGCATTTAGTGCCATGTGGGCTGGTGGAGCAACCGTAAATTGGAGTCTTTGGATTGGCCCGCTCCTCTTCTTCCTCCTAGCTTCTTTGAGCTGGGCGTTTACAGGACTATTCCTAGCGATAATAATTAGGAAGCAGTTAATTGAGGTTGAGAAACTACCGTTCCCGGCTGGTATGCTTATAGGCCACAGCGTACTCGCTCTAACCGCCTATGAGGAGGAGAAGCCACCCAGAGTGTTTAGCTGGACTAGGGGTAAATGGTTCCTAATAGGTGCAGTAATAGGGACACTCGTATATGTGCCAACGGTTCTAGTAGCAGACTGGTTCCCAAGCTTCTGGCCGTCCCTGGGAATATCCATCCCCTTCGCCGGGCAATTCAGTCTCGGGGCAACCCTAAATACTTTGCTTGCTGACCTCAGGAAGTGGGCGCCAGTTGATACAGGTCTGTTCTTCGTACCCGGAATGATAGGAATCGCTTATTTAGCTCCTCTTGATGTGACATTAACGATATGGTTATTCTTTTTCATACTTAAGTGGATATGGCCAATTATAGGGTATGGCTCCGGAATTATCCCGCAAGGGCAAGACTATTGGAACATGACAAGGTGGGGTGGGCCGAACCTCGGTTGGATAATCGGAGATGGTGCGGGAATATGGTATGGAATTGCACTTTATTGGCTGGCGGCAAATTATAAGCCGCTGGCCCAAAGCTTAAAGGCAGCTATTGGTGGTACCTCACCTGAAGAAAGAGTAGCTTGGGCGGGTCTGGGTATATCGTTATTGCTGGTTTTAATAACAATGCTTATTATGCAGGTTCCATTCATCATGGCTCTAATAATTGTTATACTCTTTGTTGTCGCGCAGATTGTTTGGGCTAAGGGATTAGGTGAAGGTTATATAGGGTCTGTCTCAGGCGCTAGGCCCTTATGGAGTTGGATGTATCAGACCACAGACTTCGGAAGATATATTGGAATATTCCCAGCGCCATCCGGAACAACGGAAAACTTTAGTGTTCCAGCGTTCATGACCTCAGTTGCAACATGGGCCTATATGGGGCATCTATATCAGAGTCCGAATAGAGCGGGTGACTTTCTTGCGCACTTCACGGCGGCAAAGATAACGTTAACGAGAATCAAGGATATAGTTATAGGAATCATCATAACAGTTCTCATAGGATATACTTTAGGCGCAATCTTCACAACAGCTTCAATGCACGCCAAAGGAGGGGCAAATCTAGGCGGATACGCATTCTCACCAGGTTTCTTCGCCCACTGGAGAAGCTACGGACTTATTGGTTCTGTTAACCCAACGGAGAGCATGACGGCTCCCACAGGGCTCGCTGCATACTATGCTCATTTCGTTGCTGGAATTATATTGGCGGTGGTAATATACATGCTTAGGGCGAGATATACATGGTTCTTCGTCAACCCGATAGGCTTAACGATGGCTCCAATAGCCTTCTTCGTCCTTCCAGCATTCATAGGCTGGGCCTGCAAATACATAACAATAAAGCTTGGGGGAACCAAAGCCTATAACGAAATAGGAATACCAATAGTAATCGGCTACTATATCGCCACTTCACTAATAGGCGGTTTCATAGACCCGTTCGGCATATTCGCGATGCGCGCTGGAGAATTCAAGCTTGGCGGTTTCTAAAGTCCCTCTAAATTTCCTTTTTTTGTTTTCTATTAGTTAGAGGAGACTTGTTTAGCGAGTTCTCTTCCCTTATTTCCGAAGGCTGCGTAATTTGATGGTGTTGTTCTTCCATACCATGTGTGTAGGCAGAAACCATTCGCTCCCCCTTTTGCAGCCATGATTATTGCCGCCTCAATGTCGCTGGGTGTTGCTGGGGCATCACCAACTATCCCAGCTACGAGAGGATAATTCGCTCCAACCTCCTCCCTAGCCTTCCTAATTTCGTAATAGACATTTATGGGCGGGAAACCATGCTGAGAGAAGAGGGCGAAGGAGGGAGAACCCTCATATCCAGTCAATCGCTTAAAGAGACACATTATATCCTCCTCAGGTATGGATGGAATTTTATCTTTTATGGCTATAAGCGGGTTTACCTCAAATGAACCAGTCCTCTTATGAAAGAAAATAATCTTGTAATAGTCACAGTAGGATTTATGCTTCCTGTAATCCTGTCCCACAGACCAAGACCATGCCGGAGGAAGCATGTCGCCCGAGAGCATGAGTTTTGGGTTTATTGACTTGACGGTCTCCCATATCGTCTTAAGGGCCCGTTCAACAATTCTACATCTGAAGTTAAGCCACTCAACAAGTTCTGGATAGTTTAGGAGAAAGCGGACCATATCATATACTCCCCTGAAAACGTCATAAAACCTATAGAATGCTTCCGGCGAAGATTTTAGGGAGAGCTCCGTGAGCTCCTTAACTGTTTTCCTAATTAGCTCTATATTTACGCTTTCCTCCCTTGCAAGTTTAATGCAGTGCTCGCAAAAACATGATTCTGGAGCTATATGGTGTAGGGGGTAGAAGGCTCCGGGCTGCCCATAAGGGTTTGTCATTCTTGGATGCATATCTATATAGAGTCCGTCTAGCTCTAAACCTATGATTCCCTCATAATTCTCAGCCACATCCCTTATCCTAGCCAAAACATACTCCATTACATCGGGATTCGATGGGCATGATATTGATGGGCTTCTATTCCCCATAAAATCAACAACAGCTGTCTCAGGAAAATTTCTCGCAAGCTCCGAGCTCTTAGGGTCTATCACAACCTCCACTCCTAAGCCTAGGTCTTCTGCCATCTTACATATGTCCCTAAGCGTTGGCGGGGTCTCTTCCCCCCTTATTGGAGGAATTTTCCTAAGCTTATTATAATATTCTGAACGCATCCCCTCATGTCCAACAATTATCGTTGTAATTCCACACTCAGCGTAAAATTCTAGGGCTCTCCTATAGCCAATCTGGAGCATCTCATTCTTGGATGTCCAGACACCTACATAGGGTTTCATAATCACTTCACCCAAATCCTTGTTAACTCGTCTTTTCTGACATGATCTCTTTTTATTCGGCAGATTGCTCCTCTGCCAAACGTGCGGATGGCAATCTCATCGCCCCTTGAAGGAGCGTTAATTCTCACCCAGCTGTAGCTGCCATCTCTATTACGTATTTTAAGATTCCATTGCTCAAAGACTTCTGAGGTTACTTCCTCAACCGCTTCAGCCTCACCTGAAACCTCAT
>Ga0209394_1000603_pt1 | contig 27122 bp, 34 predicted proteins | sample JNZ201metaG_FD_184122 | JGI IMG/M metagenome (GOLD analysis project Ga0209394, IMG submission 184122) | Hot spring microbial communities from Jinze hot spring, China to study Microbial Dark Matter (Phase II) - JNZ 20120812A (SPAdes) (version 3) ... | reverse complement strand
AGAAATTCTCAGAAAAAACTCTCCAAAAATTTGAAGAACTGAAAAGGGAAGGCAAGATTCCAAAGTTTGCAGCAACATATAACCCAGTGGACTTGACTGGTTCCGTCACGTCGGAAATGTATGAGCTGGCGGCGGAGGTTGTTCTCCAAGACCCAGAAATCCACGGTGTTGTCTTGCTTGGGCTCCATCATACACCGGCGCTGCAAGAGGATTATATAGACAGGGTGGCGGCTGTTGCCAGCAAACATGATAAGCCAATAGTTGCGTGTGACATTGGCGAAACTGAAATGGCTTTACATGTCCGTTCACGCTTTGATAAGCTTGGAATTCCAGCATATGCTTCTCCGGAGGATGCCGCTAGAGCCATGGCCGCCCTTGTTCGGTACGGGTTATACTTGAAGAAAAAAGGGTTTTTCGAAGAGTATTTGCGAAGCTTTCTAAAAGAGAAAAGAAAGCGGTCTATTCAACAAACACGCTGACCTCTACAGTGTCTCCATCCTTAAGCCCAAACCTCTCCCTCAAGTTCACCGGCGCAATAACCTCCAAAACATTTTTTGGATAACCTTCAACCTCCGGAATCACAATAGCACCCACCATAGAGCCCATTATGGAAACTTTGAAACATTTTCCACGGCGATATCCGGGTTCAGGCACTATCAAAATGGGTTTTGCATTTTCTAAAGCCTCTCTGATTTTTGAGCCGTTCTCTTCAAGAAGAAGATTCAATGTTCCTTTGAAAGGTGTAAAGCCAAGCTTTTCCTCTATCTGGTTTTTTACCCATTTAAGCCCAACGAATTTTGAGCCTTCACTTGTTCCAGAAAAAACTTTACCCTTCACCTGAATTGTTTTTGGCTGCCTTTCCATAGAGTAGAGGCTCTCACTTGGGTTTTTGTTCCTTAAGCCAATTCGCCACTTTCCTAAACATAGGGTTTGATGACATATCTATGACCGGGACAATTATTTTTTCTCTTGTTTCGATTAGCGGCTGGTATTTTGGCATAAGCGAATACCCCACGAAAGTCCAGTAAACCCGACCGTTTTCCACAAGGGCTTTAGCCGCCGTCTCCGTTGTCGCCGGGAGTGGAAAATAAAGGAAGACAACGCCCTCAGCCCAGTACAGCCCAGCGGTTTTTCCACCAGCAATTATGGAGGTAAACCTTGCAATGTCTTCTGGAGTGGCGAAGAAGTTGCGTTCCATGATAACGATTTCCTTGAAAGGCTCAAATTTTACGTCCACGGCGCCCTCATCCATAGGCTTTTCACGCTTAATAGTTTACAATACTCGCCTTTTTAACGTTGCGTGAACTAGAAAAGGTTAATAGCACAAGCCTTACACCCTTTAAACCAATCTCGCAAGAGGGAAGACAACGTGGCTGAAATCCGCGTGGCAATTGTTGGCGTCGGCAACTCAGCATCCGCCCTAATTCAAGGGGTTGAATACTACAAGAACGCCAAAGAGGGCGAAACGGTTCCCGGGCTTATGCACGTTAATTTCGGCGGGTACCATGTTCGAGACATAAAATTCGTCGCGGCTTTCGACGTTGACAAAAACAAAATTGGAAAGGACTTGTCTGAAGCCATATTCGTTAAGCCTAACTGCTGCGCAAAGTTCGCCGAGGTCCCGGAACTAGGCGTGAAAGTCCAGCCCGGACCAATCCTCGACGGCGTAGCCAACCACATGAAGGAAGCCTTCCACACCTACAATGAAGACGAAATTAAGCCGGTGAATGTTGCAGACACATTAAAAGAGGCGGGTGCAGAAATTCTTGTAAACTATTTGCCGGTGGGAAGCTACAACGCCACTAGGTTTTACGCTCAAGCCGCCTTAGAAGCGGGATGCGCCTTCGTCAACTGTATCCCAGAGTTTATAGCTTCAGACCCCACTTGGAGCCGGAAATTCGAAGAGAAGGGGCTTCCAGTGGCGGGCGACGACGTTAAAAGTCAGCTTGGCGCCACCATACTTCACAGAAACCTTGTGCGTCTCTGCGTTGACAGAGGCGTCATCGTTGACGAAACATACCAGCTGAACCTAGGCGGAGACACGGACTTCCTAAACATGACTGTGGAGGAGAGGCTTAAAACAAAGCGTATAAGCAAGACGGAGGCTGTTAAAAGCCTAGTGCCATATGACGTGCCAACCCGTATTGGACCTTCAGATTATGTGCCCTTTCTAGGGAACAAGAAGATATGCTATATTTGGCTTAAAGGCAGAAAATTCGGCGACAGACCCCTAACAATATCAGTCAAGCTTGAAGTGGAAGATTCACCCAACAGCGCTGGAGTCGTCATTGATGTGATAAGAGCTGTAAAGTTGGCGTTAGACCGAAAAATAGCGGGATCCTTGATAAGCATTTCAGCCTACGCCTTTAAACATCCACCAATCCAAGTCCCAGACCCCGTGGCAAAAGAGTGGGTGGAAGACTTCATAAAGGGCAAAAGAGAACGCTAAAATCTTTTCAGCCAAGTGAATCTAAAACTGAAAGAACGTTGTAAAGGCAGGCAATCCATCTTAGATAGGCGTTTAAGGCTGCCCGCAAAGCCACAGTGTCTCTTGCTTCAACCGCCAAAATAAGAGATTCATCCTCAATCCTTAATTGCGCCTTAGAACGGGTTGTCGCCGGCTTCGCTGCTTCCGGCGCCAGCGCTCGATAGACTGTTTCTAAGCATTCTTTGTGGGGGATTTTTAGGCGTATAACAGCGTTAGCCTTCATGGGTTAAATCCCAGATAAGGTGGGATATCCGCATTCTTGGACCTATTTCAACGTTTTCTGGAAGAAGCCTAAAAGTAGCCAGAATCTCGCCAGCCTTGTTTAATTTAACCTGCAACAAAGCGTCGTAATTCTTACAGTCTTCTAAGCTGTGCATTATTGGGATGTTGAAGAAGGCTGAAAGAATTTCCTCCAACCGTGCAATTTCTTGAGAAAACTTGGGAGAAGCCAACATCACTGTGGACTTGATTCTTCTACCCTTTGGCATGGTTCCAAATTCCCTTCGAAGTTTGACGCCTCTCAGATAGATGAGAGGTGGCATGAGCTGCAGTTTTCCGTTCTCAAGCTTGAAAAGCTCTATTTTCCCGGGTCCGCCCTTCCACCTGTCCACAATTAAAACTTTTTCTGCTTTGAGTTCTAGGGCTTTCGCAGCTAAGCCTTCAAGACTCAGTTTCCCACGGTTTATCCTTGTAACGCCCGGTATGTTGTAGGAAAGCTCCTTACAAAAAGTCCTAATTCTCCTTGTTGGCCTCCGCGAGGTGGTTAAAAGTATCACAAGTTTTCAGCCTATTCTTCTTCGGTTTCCAACGCAGCTGCAGCTTCCACCTCTTCTACTGGTGTGCCCTTAGCCACACGCTTAGCAACAAGTCCAAGTTTTGTTGTAGGCGTATACGCTCCGCCGGTGAATTTGAAGCCGCATTTTCTGCATTGCCACACGCCCACGCTAACCCTCTTAACTTTGGAGAGACCGCATTGCGGGCATTTATGTTTCTTTTTCATCTCAGTGACAATTTTTACATACCGTTTCCTGACAGTTGCGCCGTAACGGGCACCCAAGCCTCTTGTCGGACCAACTTTTTTAGTTCTTTTACCCATGCTTTCACCATCCAAGCTTTTTCCTTATTTCCGCAGCCTTTTCCTTAGCGATTTGAACAGCCTCAAAAACCTGCTTTGGGGTGAAGCATCCGCTTCCACCTTTTTGAACGGCGCAGATGTTACCGTCGTCATCCGTCGTTATGGTAAGCCGCGCATCCATTATTTGCTCCTCTTCAAGCCACGGATCCACCACAAGCCTGTCATTAATCTTCGCAAAGGTAACAGCCACAGGATGTCGCCTCACCGGCAGTGGTGTGTAGCCGGGCTTTATTTTTACCTCGCCATTCTCAACCTCGTAATTAAACATTTTTGTGTTTAATAGTGCCGTCATCGCAGCCAAAGCCGAGGCGTCGATCAGGTTACCATCATGATTTAGGACGTAAATGTCAACAAATATTACAAATACTTTTTTGCCCGGAGTTATGCAGAGCTTTTCTAGGTCTATGGCTTTTGACTCCCTTATGCCTCGATCAACAACCCTTGCCAGCTCTATGGAGTTTTCGTCTGGCGGTCCCGGTTCGAAGGTTGGCGAAGCCAGAGGCACAAGTTCAGCGTTGACTGTTAACACTCCCTCGTTTGGCGTGTCTGGGAAAGGTTCACCAGTTTCAATTTTGACCCCTACCATGACCTCGGTTTTTCCAAGTAGAACCTTGGCAGAGCCCTCTGCTCTTTCAATTATTCCCTGTTCGATTTTTATTTCGCGGTAGTCGGTTAAGCCTCGTCCGTCCAGCCTCTTTCCTTTGGCAATTAATTGGGCGATTTGCTTCTGTTTCACACGTACAACAGTTGTTGCTGCCGTCATTATTCTTCAACCTCCTTAACACTTACATATTTGGCTTTTAAAGCCTCCCTCTGCATAGCGTAGATTTTCATGCAACCCTCAATGGCAAGGTTCACAGCCTTCTCAAACTCCTCGCTTGTTAGGATTCCATCCATCTGCAGTAGCGTTATAACGCCCAAGTTGGGCATGTAAGCCACTGGGACGTCAGCCGTTCCAACCTTGTCTTCAACGTCGTTCAAATCAAGAACTATCATGTCCTCAACCTTGCCAGCAGAGCATGCTGCCACCAAATCCCGCATGGGGATACCGGCATCAGCCAAAGCCAGCGAAGCTGCTGTTATGCTTGTACACCTCGTGCTTCCATCAGCCTGCAAAACCTCAATGAAGATGTCCACAGCTGTTCGTGGGTAGTATTCAACGAAAACTGCCGGCTCAATGGCTTCCCTAATAACTTTTGAAAGCTCTATTTCCCGCCTAGAAGGGGCTGGAGATTTACGTTCTTGAACAGAGAAAGGTGCCATGTGATAACGACACCTTAGAACCATGCGGTCTGGTAAAGCCAAATGTTTTGGATGAAGCTCCTTCGGCCCGTAAACAGCGGCTAGAATCTTATTTTTCCCTTGTTCAATGTAAGCAGAACCATCAGCGTTCGAAAGCACACCAACCTCAATTTTTATGGGCCTAAGCTCGTCGGGTTTTCTCCCATCAATTCTCAAACCTTTTTTATCAATCAATTTTTCAGTTTTCTGACTCATGTTTTCAAACCTCCTTTCTTCTCCTTTTCCTTCCTAATCAACTGTAATATGCGATCTGTCAATCCCGTGGTGTGGGCTTCCTCCTCGATTTTATGTATCGCCATTATTGCCAACTCCTCGTCTTCCGGACTCTTTCCAGTTATGAGTATGATGCCGTTTTGTCCGAGAATTATGTGGCATCCAGTTTCCTGCTTTATCATGGAAATCATTGAACCCTTTTTTCCGATTACACGGGGGATTTTTGTAGGCGTTATTTTCACGATTTGCCCGCGAGTTATTTTCCCCAAGCCCGGCTCGTCTACGCTTAGCTGTGGATTATGAGTTCTATCGTAGGAGGCTATTTTAGCCACAACTAAGTCGCCAACGTCTAGAACCTGCGTTAAATCGTCTTTCTGCGGTTTGAAGGATCTGTTGAGCACTTCTGAGGCTCTTAAAAGGGCTAGGTAAGGTGCATTTATGTCAACAACCCACCCGTTAAAACCAACCTCGACAACGGTTCCGATAACTGTGTCTCCAACTCTTGGAATGTAGAACGCCCTTAATGCTACAACGTTCACCTTATTATCTTCATATTCCACAAGCCCAATTCTGGAAGCGTAAATCTTGTTGTTTGACTTGAAAGTGTTTTCTCCAGCTACGTAATCGCCCTCAGCCAACAAGTCGCCGGGAACCACAAGCTGTCTCCTTTCAAAAAATGTTGGCATAAACACACATCCAAACCATAATTTTCAAATCAGGATATTATTTTTGCTTCAGCGTTTCCCCTTGTAACCTCCCCAATTTTTTCAAGAAAAGGTCCATAGAGACCCGCTGGCATTTCTAGGATTCCATGCCATGAACCATCTGCCCGCCATTCTTCGCGTTTTATGGTTCCCATAGCCTTTATTGTTCCATAGGCTTTGGCCGCATACTCCGCTGGCACATGAACACTGACCGAGACCTGCTCCATTTTTAGGGGTAAAACTTGTCGGAGAAGCTTGACGACTTCTCTTGCCTGTTCCTCAGTCGGTTTGAAGGGGTCTATAGAGTAGTGGATTTGCTCCAAGGCTTGCTCAATACGCATAGGTGGATGAGGCAGATTTGTCCTCGGATCAACGCAGTTTTTGGATATGAAAGCGATTATTTGCCTGCGTTTTTCCTCAATCATTTTTCTACGCTGTTCAGTGGTCAACTGCAATGTGCCTTTCTTGATGATTATGTCCGCTATTTTGAGGGGGTCCGTGGTTCCAAAAGCCTTACGGAGCGCTTCCTCAGACACTTTTGTGCCTTTGCTTGCGTCTGAAAAAATCGTTTCTGTGACAAGAACCTCAGTTATGGCGGAGGTTTTCCCCATACGGTAATCCAAAGCCTTGTCAGGTTTTACTAGAACTTCAAAGTGCTCGTTGCCCTTTGTCATGCGGGCAACAGTGTACTTTTCACTCATTTCAAATTCACTTGCCTAGTCCCAAACTCTTTATGTATTTTTCAACAACTTCGTCGCTGAGCATTTCCATCTTCTTTGTGGCTGCTGGGATAACAGCAATCTTTATTCTGGGCTGAAGCCCCCTAGCTTCAAGGGCTTTTACAAGGCATTTCACCGCAAGTTTGATTATGTCCTCTAGGCTCATGCCGTCCCGGTATTCTTCCCGCAAAATGCTCATCGCCGTGTCCTTTCCAGCGCCAACAGCTACAGCCTTGTGTCCCCTATAGGTGCCGCTTGGATGAGTTGCAAAAAGACGGCAGCCAGTTTTGTCCACCCCACCGAACAACAATGAAACCCCGAAAGGTCTGACGCCGCCGTGCTGGGTGTAAAGCTGTTTTATGTCGCAGACCCGTTTTGTCACAACCTCAACATCGATGGGCTCATCGTATGTTAACCTGTTACTTTGAGCATAAATTCTGGCATTATCAATCAAAACTCTAGCGTCAGAACTTAAACCCACTATTGCCACGCCGATATGCTCATCAATTTTAAAAATCTTCCAAGAAGCTTCAGACTCCTCAAGAGGCTCGATTGTTTCCTCAGCACCTAAAACAACGCCTTCGGGACATTTTATCCCCAAAATAGTGGCTCCACGATTAACAAGCTCCATGGCATACTCTACTTGAAAAAGTCTCCCGTCAGGCGAGAAAACAGTTATGGCACGGTCATACGCGCCGGGAGCTGCAAACACAGACATCAAACATCAACCTCACTAGCAACACTTGCTGAACACACATATAACAACTTAACTAAAAACCTTTTCCCAACAAACGGGCAAATATTGCGACACGCAGCTTCAATACAATAACTATATAACGTTTCACGGAGTTTATACGTTTGGGAAGATGAATGGGCTATTTAGCCATCTGGAAAGTTCTCGAGGAAATGATGATAGACCTCCGCAGAAGAGGGGTTTCGATTCCCTCTAACGTTATTAGCGATTTAAAGTATGCTCGGACATTGATTAATGTTTTAAGGGCTGACCCGTCAAGACTTGAAACAAGCCAGAAAATTGAGGAGTGTCTAAACAATGTGGAATCCTTCTTAATATCAGAAGGTCAGCGATTTGGAGATAAGTATGTTGAAGAGTGGCTCAAAAGATTGGAGGAAGCCAGCAGAAAAATAGATGAAGAAGAAAGCGTTTCAAGGTTTGTTCCGGGATTGCCTAGAGAGCAACGTTGGATCCGTGTTAAGCCATCAGACGAGATGCCTCTAGATTCCTTGAAAGCCTTAGCTGAAGAATTAAAACTTTCACATGAAGAGCAAAGTGACGGTTATTTGCTTGTTTACGGCGAAGATGAGCGGATTAAAGAATTTGTCAAGAAAATGGCTACAAAACATGGTTTAAAAGTTGAGAAATAACCGTTTTAAAGTGCATAACCGTTAAAATGTGCCAATGCAAACTTTTATAGCGAAATCGTGTAAAAAGGAGTTCAAGTAACCGGGCGACGGCTTCACGCGGGGTGAGGGCGCGGTTTAATGCCCTATATTAAAAAGATTGAGCTTAAAGGTTTCAAATCCTTTGGACCGCAGACGGTTAAGATTCTTCTAGATAAAGGTTTTTCAGTGATAACGGGACCCAACGGCAGTGGAAAAACAAACATTGTTGACGCCATTTTGTTTGCCCTCGGCGAACTAAGCGTTAAGAGGCTTAGGGCGGAAACCGCTGCAAAACTGATTTTCCAAGGCTCTGAGAAGGCGGGTCTAGAAAGGGCGAAAATGGCTAAGGTTGTCATACAATTTGACAATTCGGATGGACGCATACCTGTGGACACAGCTACGGTTACCATATCCCGCGAGGTGTATCGAAACGGTCAGAGCGTGTACAGGCTTAATGGAAGAAGAATTTCAAGGGCTTACTTGATGGAAGTTTTGTCCATGGCGGGCATAAGCTCCACAAGTCAAAACATAATCTTGCAAGGCACCATAACCCGTTTGGCAGACGTTTCCCCTATGGAAAGGCGAAAGATAATCGAGGATCTTGTTGGAATAGCCCAATACGACGCTGAAAAAGCTCAGGCTGAAGAAAAACTGCGAGCCGCAGATTTGTCCATACGAACGGCCATGGGAAGAATAGAGGAAGTGCAAAGACGAGTTGAAGACCTTGAAAGGGAACGCAACGAGCTTCTTCGCTATAATTTCCTCAAAAATGAGATTAAAAAATTTGAAGCTGTTAAACTATCCTACGACATTGCAAAAATCCAAGAAAAAATAGTGCAAGAAACAGCGCAGGCAGAAAAAATCAAAAGCAGACTTGAAAAGCTTAGGGCTGTCCGCGACCAGTACAGGCTTAAACGCAAAGAAGTCGAGGAGGAATGGCGGAAGCTAAGCTCTGAAATCGTTGAAGAGGGAAGCTCCCAAGTTTTAAGGGTTCAAATGAAAATAGGGGAGCTCAAATCAAAAATCACTGAACTAACAACAAAAATAAGCTCTGGAAAAGCAAATCTCGAAACCCTCAAAAAATTCAGAGAAAACAGTCTCCAACAATACCAGTCAATCAGAAAGGAAATTCACGAGAATCGTCTAAAAATAAGGCGCTTAAGGACAGAGTATGAGCGTATCCAAAATGAAATTAACAAAAGGCAAGCTGAACATGACGCGCTTGCAAGAGAAGCCGCGCAACTTTGGGAAAGTCTCGGCGAGAACAGCAAAAAGATAAGGGAGATAGAGCTGCAGCTGGACAGAAACTACAAAAGACTTGCATTTTTGAGATCGGAGCACGTTAAAAGCCAAACAGCCATAAAAATCCGTGAAAGAAGGCTGAGAGACTTAAATGAGCGAAAAGAGCGGTTCGCCTCAACCCTTGCTGAACTGGAAAAGTCTTTAGCTGAACTTGAAAAAGTGCAGAAGGAACAGAAAAATCAGCTTAAAAGTTTAGAGCGCATGCTTGAAAGGAGAATAGCGCAGAAAGAGGCTATAGAACGGGAGATAGCAGAGGCCGGAAAAATAGCGGACTCAGCCCGCGAAGCCGTCGTGGAATTTGCCACTCAAAGAGAACTTGCAGAAACAATAGCCGCTGAGGAGAAAGCCCTCAAAAGCATAGAAGAACTCGGTGAACTGGGCGTAATACCCGGAGTCTACGGCAGACTGCGCAACCTGATAAAGATAGATAAAGCCTACCAGCAGGCAATTGAGGTTGCTGCCAGCGGCTGGCTGGACGCCCTCGTAGTAAAGGATTTTGACGCTGCCTTCACGTGCACTGAAACTTTGAGGAAAATGAAGCTTGGACGTGTTAAGATAATACCTCTCGAAGGGATCTCCAACGTAAAGCCCATTAAAACACCAAATGCTAAAGGAGTTAACGGAACAGCCTTCTCTTTCATAAAATGTGCAAAGCAATACGAGCCCGCCGTACACTTTGTTTTTGGAGACACTTTAATTGTTCAAGACGAAAAAACCGCCTTAACATTGTCTAACGAAGGTTATAGGACCGTGACAGTTAACGGCGACCTGTACGAACCGGGCGGCGCCCTAGAAAGTGGTTATTACAGGGCGCCAATTGATTTTTCAGCCATCATACCTAGCGAGACAGCCATAAAGAGCTTAGATGAAGCCGTTACAGCTTTGCAGAGACACCTCATGAGAAGGGAAAGCGACGTAGCTGCGTTAGAGGAGGAAATAGACAAAACCCGAGTTGAAATTGCCCGTTTATCAGAAGCCATAACCATGCTTGACAGAGAAATAGCCAGAGTCAAAAGAAGCATAAAGAGAACAAAGTCTAACATTAAGCGAATAGACTCAAACATTAAAAGGGTTGAAGGCGAAATCGAAGCCGAAAAGGCGAAAATATGGACTTACAGAGCTGAAAAAAGCATTATACAAAAAGGAAACCGTAAGCTTCAAAGCGAACTGGCAGTTTTAAGGCGGAAGGTTGACCCAGCACACATTCAGGAAATGGAAACAAAAAGGGAAAAGATCTCTGAAGAAATAAACACTTTAAGGCAGAAGCTCGGCGCCGTTCAAACCGAAATCTCAACCCTTCAATCCCAATATGACAACGTTTTGAGGACAGGGTACCGAAATGCCAAAATCCAGCTAACCAAAATTGAACAACAGTTCAAAAAGGTTGAAAGCGAAGTTGAGGAAGCGCTGCAAGAAAGGGAAAAACTGAAGCAAGAATTGGCTGATTTGGAGAAAAGTCGCGATGAGCTTTCAAGGACCGTTTTATCAGCCAAGGAGGAAGCGCAAAAATTCACCACACAAATCGATGAAATCGACCAAGTACTGCGTAGACTTGACGCTGAATATGAGGAGACAGATCGACTGTGGAACCAGTGTCAACTGAACATTCAAGCAGCATACATCCAGCTTGAACAATGGCAAAACCAGCTGAAGCAGTTCGGATACGAAAAACCGTTGAAAGTAGCACCTAGAGAGGTTGAAGAAGCCGAGGCCACCTTGAAGATGCTTAGGTTTGAATTTGAGAGAATAGAAGCCGTAAACCAGCTTGCGTTGTCGCATTACGCTGAACAAATCGCCCGTTATAAGGAGTTGTCCCTCAGAATGAATGAACTTGAAAGAGAGAAGCAAGCAATAATAAAGTTTATGGAGGAAGTTGAAAGCAAGAAACGCAAAGTCTTCTTGGAAGCCTTTGAAAAAATAAACCAAAACCTGCAGAAGTACTTCGCTAAACTCACCGGAGGAGGAACTGCTACTCTTAAACTTGAAAATCCAGAAGACCCCTTCGCTGGTGGAATAGACATGATTGTCCAGTTTCCGAACAAGCCTTCCATAGTTGTCAGTGGAGCAAGCGGTGGAGAACGCTCAGTAGCCGCTGTTGCCTTCCTATTCGCCATAAAAGAATTTACACCAGCCGCTTTCTACATTATGGACGAGGTGGACGCACACCTAGACGCTTTCCATGTTTCGAAACTGGCCGATCTTCTTTTAGAAGAGTCGGAGAAAACTCAGTTTATCATAATCACGCTTAAACCCGAAATGGTTAACAAAGCGCAGAAAGTGTACGGCGTCTATGGGCGAAACGGAGTCTCTCACGTTGTCTCAGCTAAGTTTCTAGAGGTACCGAGTTAGATGGCGACAAACATCAAAAAGCCCTTTTATCTTCGTCCACCATGGAACATACTTTTCGAATTTCACAAGCTTGAAAAACTATCTCCGTGGAACATTAACATTGCATATTTACTCACCACTTTCTTAGAGGAAATGGAAAAGACTGGACAGATAGATTTTAGAGCGTCAGGCATAGCCCTAGACTCTTCAGCCCTAATATATTTGATGAAGTCAAAGCTGCTGTTGAAGCTTGAGGAGCCTCCGCTTCCACCTAAACCAGTGCAAGACTTTCTGCCTCCTCCGCTTTTCCTCCCCCTTAGATACGAGTTGACGTCAACAACCATAAGGCACCTTTTGGAAGTTTTAGATGACGTTTTAAAAAGCGAAATGCTCCTGAAGCCCGTGAAAGAACGGCTTGAACTAGTTCTTCCATCACCCTCGGAGATTCTGCCGCAGACTGACTACTACTTGATGGAAATTGAGCTTCAGATGGAGAACCTTTACAGACTACTTTGCGAGAAAGTGAAGGGCACGGGCATAATCCAGTTCTCAACATTAATCAAAGATATGACAAGGCTGGAGGCAATCCGCACATTCATCCTTCTACTTTTCCTAGCTCAAAATGAAAAAGTAAGCCTATGGCAAGACGAGGAAACCGAGGAGATTTACATAACCATCGGAGGCCTTAACATTGGAAAAGAAGAGCCCGCCAGTTGACTTAAAAACTCAACCTCAAACCGCAGATGGAAAAGCCATCAACGAACTTGCTCTAGTTGAGGCAGCGTTATATGTTTCTGGACGACCATTAACCATTTCGGAGCTTTGCTCTGTTTTGAAAACTAGATCTCAACGCAAAGTTAAGAATATTGTAAAAAGGCTTATTCAGGAATATGCTAGCAGAAACACGGCATTGGAAATTTTAGAGCTTAAGGATGAAAGGTATGTTCTCCAACTAAAGGCTGAATTTACACCTCACGTGAGGAAGCTTGTCAAGAGACCGCTTCTTTCCATTGGTCCTCTTAAAACTTTAGCGTACATTGCCCTTAGACAGCCGGTTCCACAGAAACGCGTCATTGAAGTACGGGGACATCATGCCTATGGGCACATTAAACTGCTCAAAGAAATGGGGCTTATTGCCTCTGAAAGAAAGGGACGAACCGCCGTTTTGAAAACCACCGACTACTTTGCAGACTATTTTGGTTTAAGCCACGACATCCCTACAATGAAAAGGGAGCTCAGGAAAATTCTTGAAAAGGACAGGGCCTCAGAAAAGACCGTTGAAAGTTCTGAACTTTGACGTTCTCTTCTTTTTGATGGATAGGTTTATATTTTAAGCGGTGTGATAGTGAACAAGCCTAAAAGGGATCATCATGTCCGTGTGGCACGGCGACTTACACAAAAGAAAACCAACTGGAGGAAAGAGGAAACCTTACAGAGGAAAACGAAAATTTGAGCAGGGTTCCTTCCCAACCGAGACAGTCCTCGGCGAGCCGAAAAGAAAAGTTGAAAGGAGAAGAGGCGGCAACTTGAAGGTCAGAGTTCTGAGCGAGAAATACGCCTGCGTGACTGATTTGAAGACTGGAAAAACCGAAAAGGCTGAAATCCTACGTGTTGTGAGAAACCCTGCAAACGTGGACTATGATAGAAGGGGTGTAATAACAAAAGGCACAATAGTAGAAACAAGTCTGGGACTTGCACGAGTAACATCCCGCCCTGGACAAAACGGCGTCATAAACGCTGTTTTAATCAGCGAAGAAGAAACTGACTAGTGTAATTATTTGGCAGTTGAGGAACGAATGTTCTGCAATTGCTTAGCAATCTTTTTCAACAACTGATTTTTAGGCTCCTTTTTTGCGACAAGAAGCATGCCGGATTTGAGCCAAGGTGTTTTTGGGTAACATGCATCCAAGACAAGTTCATATTCAAGACCAAGTTTTTCAGCAGCCTCTTTAAGCTCCGAAACTTTTGGTGAGGGCACAGCCATTCCTCTGGGTACTTTTCTGCCTTCCCCTCTGGTTTTTGTTGAGTCAAAATATGCGGGCCAAAGGATTATTCTGTCCTGTTTGCGCAATGTTTCTCCCTCCTACTTGTGGGCGAAGTAGGCTAAGATTTTCCCGTCAAGCCGTTCTATTCTCACGAAGCCGAACCTCTCAAACTGCACTATGTCGCCTGATTTAAGGTTTTTACAGGCTTTTTCGGCTACACCTTCAACTGTCGCAGCGTCTGGCATCACTACTTGGCATGGCATATCGTCGCCTATTGGAACCCAGTGTATGAGAGGTGCATCCATTCTTTTTGCGTCTTCATAGGATTCACTTAAGAATGAGGCTTCAACAGCATACGCTTCAACACTTTCAATTTTGATGTTGAACAACTCCATTAGACGAACAGCTTTTCCAACCGTTAGGCTTTTCAGATCATTTCTTGAAATCCAAAAGAGGGCTGTGTCTCCTTCAGATGTCTTTATTACGTATTCCTTAAAACCTCTTTCGGGACGTTCTGGATGCAATCTGATTTTGGCTATGAAAGTTCTTGGTAATCCATGCACTGTCAGCTGAATTGGGGTTTGCACAAAAAAGTAGCGGTTCACCTCTGGATCCAAGATTTTTCTGTTGTAGGCGTAAAGGTTTTCCCAGCTTAAGACAACATCAGATGTTTTGGGTCCCACATCTATTATCAGTCTTTTTATGGCTGCAGGGGTGATTCCACGCTTTCTTAACGCCGCGAATGTTGCCAGTCTCGGGTCATCCCAGCCCGTATAGAGACCTCCTTTCACCCCTTGAACGATTTTCGACTTGCTAAGGTATGCCCCCACAATTTTGAGTCTCCCGTAATGTATTGCTTCTGGATATTCCCACCCCAAGTGACTGTACATGTATTTTTGGCGAACCATGTTTGTCAAGTGTTCTTTGCCGCGAATGATGTGAGTTACACCCATCAAATGGTCGTCTAAACCGCATGCGAAATTGTATAGGGGCCAAACGCGGTACTTGCTGCCAACCCTTGGATGGGGATACTCTTCGGTGTCGATGATGCGTAAGGCTGGCCAGTCTCTTACGGCTGGGTTTGGGTGGTTTAGATCCGTTTTTATGCGTACAACTGCTTCTCCCTCGTTGTATTCTCCGTCCAACATGCGTTGCCATCTTTCCATGTGGGTTTCGGGTGGCAAGTCACGGCATGGACACGGTTTCTGGGCTAGGATTTTTTCTCTGAAAGCTTGAGGCGTGCATATGCAAACGTAGGCGTTGCCATCATTGATCAGTTTTTCAGCGTATTCATAATATATTGGGATTCTATCGCTTTGAATGTACTCCTCATCGGGTTTGCAACCCAGCCACATGAGATCCTCACGGATGCTGTCATAAAATTCTGGAACAGGTCTTTTCAGTTTTGGATCAGTGTCTTCAAATCGTAAAATGAATTTTCCACGATACATGCGGGCATATTCATGGCAAAGAATTATCGCCCTAGCCGAACCCAGATGAAGAACACAGTCGGGGTTTGGCGAAAAACGCGTCACAACAGTCTTGTACTTGTCCACGTTGGGCAAAGGCGGAAGCTTTTTCTCTTCCTCAACCTTCTCTTTTACAAGGGCTTCTGGCCATTTCTCTTCGACTATACGTTTTTGCTCGCTTAACGGTAGACTGTTAACCTCACCCACTATCTTGTTTACAAGGGCGGTAATTTCCCTCGCTTTTGCCCGGAGTTCCGGCTTTTCGGCTAAAAGTTTACCTATGACTGGCCCGGATTGGGCTTTTCCCTCGTGTTTGACGGCGTTTAGCAAAGCGAATTTTCGAATTAGCTCCTCTATTTCCTTGGTTGGTTCCGTCAAGGTTTGTCTCTCTTAGTGGCTTATATCTTTCTCTCAATAAGGAATTTCGCGAAAGCGTTTAACTTTTCCTTTGCATCTGACGGCGGAAGAAGTTTTTCTACGTTTTTCCAGCTTTCCTCGACAATTTTTCTCGCGAAGTTTTTGGCGTAATCTATTGAGCCGTATTTTTTCATTATGGCTATTGCCTCATCTCTAAGTTTCTGGTCTGTGGTGTGCATCCTCAAAATTTCAATTAGCCTTTCCCGGTCCTTGGTGTTTGCAACCCTTAAAGTGTGAATCACCATTAAGGTGCGTTTTCCTTCGGTTATGTCTTGCCCGCGTCCACCCTTCTTTTCGGCGAATTCCTCTCCAGTCAAGTCTAAAACGTCGTCTTGGATTTGGAAGGCCACGCCTATACTTTCGGCGAAAAGTCCAAGCTTCTCAACAAGTTCATCGTCCGCGTCGGCAAGCACTGCAGCGATTTTGGCGGCCATCCTTGCCAATGTTCCGGTTTTGTAGGCGCACATCTGTAGGTAGTCTTCTTCGCTTATTTGGTCGGCGTTTGCTAAGCCCCTGTGCCAAGCTATGTCCATGGCTTGTCCAAGGCTTAAGTTTATCATCTCCTGCACGTAAATTTCATAGATTTTCGCCAGTTTCTCAGCGCCTATTTTCTCGCGGTTTTCCATAAGCGGCAAAAGCGGCAGATAATACATGGCGTTTCCAGCGTTTATGGCTATGTCTAAGCCGTAAATCTTGTAGGTGCATGGTTTTCCCCTGCGGTATTCCGAAGAGTCTTCAATGTCGTCTATCATTAAGGTTCCGTTATGAATAACTTCGGGAATTATGGAGTAATCTAGATAATCTTCAGGATTTTTCCCCAAAGCTTCGCATATAAGTAGGAAAAGTGTTGGACGCCATCGTTTTCCGCCTCTGTCCAGAAACTCCCAGACTGGTTCAGCAATCGCCTTGTTCAAAGCTTCAGCGTTGTAAGCGTATCGTGGTGGAATAACCTTGAATATGAGGGCATTTTTGGAGAAGAATCGTGGAATATACTTTTCAATAGCCTTATTTATCAGCAGAGCTTTTTCCTCTAACAGTTTCTCAATGTTCATGGAGAAGCACTCCTCCTAGCGTAGGATTCAACATCAAACCCTCTGAGCCTCAACCATTCGGCGGTTTTTCCAGTTATGACAAGGGGCGCTCTCCGTAACTGTTCAAGGTTCCCAGCACCAGTTAAAAACATGGCGTTCTTCAGCTCCTCGATAAGCAGGCTTAACGTTCTCCTTATTCTTTTAACGCCGCCCTCAACAGCAGCTTGCAGAACCGGCTGGGCTAGGCTTGCGAGGCTTGCTCCGAGGGCTAATGCTTTGGCTGCGTCTAGCCCACTGCGTATTCCTCCCGAAGCTATAACTGGAATGTTTACCGTCTGGGCGACTTCTACTAGGCTTATGGCTGTCGGTATGCCCCAATCCCAGAAAACTTCTCCAAGCCTTCGGCGGTGAAGGTTTCTCCCTCCCTTAGCACGGAAAAATTCGACTGCCGCAAAGCTTGTGCCGCCAGCGCCGCTTACATCTATGCCCTTTACGCCTGCAGCCTCAAGTTTTCTAGCTTCTTCCGCAGCTATCCCGGCACCGGTCTCTTTTACGATTACAGGCTTGTCGAGTTCTTTGGCTATTTCCCCTATTCTGTAGAGAACACCCCTAAAGCTTGTTTCGCCTTCTGGTTGAACAGCCTCCTGAAGTGGATTCAAATGTATTGCAATGGCATCCGCATCAATCATTTCTATGGCTCTACGCACCTCTTTGACGCCGTATCCACGGACTAGTTGCACTCCACCAATGTTCGCCACTATGAAGGCTGTGGGCGCCTTTTTTCTGGCTATTACAAAAGTTTTTTCAAGACGCTTATCCTCCAAAGCCGCTCTTTGGCTTCCAACACCCATTCCAAGCCCAAGTTCCTCGACAACGGTGGCTATGGCCGCGTTAATTTTTCTGGCTTCGTTTGTCCCGCCTGTTATGGCACTAACCATCAATGGTGCTGAAAACTTGTGATTAAAAACTGTGGTGGAAAGGTCAACTTCATCTTTGTCTATTTCCGGCAAAGCCTTATGGACGAAGTGAACGTCCTCGAAACCTGTGGTGTTTTTCTTTGCCTGAACATTGTAGGTTGTGGCTATTCGAATGTGGTCTGCTTTCCGTTTCTGTGTTTTTTCAGCCAACAATCATTCCTTCTCTATAAGTGTGCCCCTCACCTTTTCTCCCTTAAGAGCCTTATAGAGGTAGCGCGGTTTAGAGGCATTGACAATTAAAACCGGGATGCCGTGTTCTATGGCGGGAATAAGCTCTGCAATCTTGTTAGCCATTCCTCCGGTCACATCGCAAGCATTTGAACCACCTAAAAGACCCTGAACCTTCCTTAGTTCCTCTAGGGTTAGATGTTCAAACATTTTCGCTTTAGCATTGAGTTTAGGATCTTCGTTATATAGCCCGTCTACGTCTACGCCGATCAAGATATTTTTTGCATTAAAGCGTAAGGCTAGAAAGGATGTTAGTTGATCTCCGGAAAGTATTGTAAAACCCAATTCCGTGTCGAGAACAGCGTCTCCATAGAGGACAGGGATGAAACCCATTTCCAACAGCTTTCTCGTGGGGGCTTCGTCAAAACATGCTATTCTTCCATTTTTAGTCATTATGCAGGAGGATGGGGGAATGCTTACGGCTGGTAGGCCTCGCCATATTAGTGCGTCCATGAAAAGTCCGTTAAGCACCGTCATAACATGGTGGGTTTCGGCGAACCCAACTATCTGAGATGCATCTTTAAAACCCTCTTTTATAGAGTGTTTCTCCGCTAACGGGTGCCCGAAGCTTCCTCCACCATGAACTATTATCAAGTTTTTAGGATTCGCCTCAAGAATTTCGTCGGCTAGGCGGCTTATGGCGTCCATGCGTACCTCCATTTCTTTGCTTTTATCCGTTATAACCGAGCCGCCTATCTTTAGAACTGTTGGTTTAGCTTGACTCAATTCTAACACCCTCATCAGTTTTTCTAGCTATGAAAGCGTTGGCGCCAGCCCTTTGAACAGCCTCCAAAACTTGTTCAAGTCTTTCCTTTGTTGCAAGGGCTATCATGCACCCGCCGCCGCCAGCTCCAGTTAATTTGGCGCCAAGCGCCCCGGCTTTTCTTGCGGCGTTTATGAGCCATTCCAGCGACTCGTCTGAAACTCCCAGCCCATATAGTAGCGCGTGGTTTATGTTCATTAACTCCCCAATGGTTTCAAGGTTGCCTCTCCTCAGCGCTTCCATGGCTTGCAACACTATTTCGCGGGCTGCCCGCATCATTGGCTCAACAATTTGTGGATACTTGTCTCTCAGCTCACGGACCTTCGCAACTTGAATACGTGTTGACCTTTCAATGCCCGTGTTGCCGACAACAAGGGGCACTTCAGCCTTAACCTCAAGAGGCTTAAAACCTGTGTCCAATTGGAAAAGCATGGTTCCGCCAAAAGTTGATATGGCTGGATCCACGCCAGATGGGGTGCCATGCATTATTTTTTCAGCTTCAAAGGCTATACGAAAAACATCTTCCTTTGACATTTTAACGTTTAGTGCCGCACCCGTGGCTGCCGCAGTAGCGGCGGCTACGGCTGCCGACGATCCAAGTCCAGCGGCGACGGGCACTGTTGAATGGACTTCCACGTTTAAGCCAACTTTCTCTCCAGCTTTTTCTAAGACTTTTTCCACTGCACATCTTATCGGTTCAAGCTTCGCTCTTGCTTCTCTTTGGTCGCCTCTCTCTACTCTGATGTTACCGTTTTCGTAGAACGCCGACAAGCCGAGATTCTGTGAACAAATGTACAGCCTATTGTCTTGACGTGTCTCCACCCTAGCATAGGCTCTTTTGTCTATTGCCATAACAATGGCGGGTTCACCGTAAACGACGAAGTGTTCTCCGAAAAGGATCACCTTGGCGGGAGCTGAAGCTACAACTACCCCCATTCTCAACCACTATTTCGTGAACTGCACGGCGGCGTACCCAACAACGGCTGAGTAGTCGCCACTAACATCTCCACTGGTCTTGTAGCATAATAATTTTGCCTCTTTTGCGCCTAAAGCCTTTGCAGCCGTTATTAAGGCGGCTATCGGGCCGTAGCCGCACGCAGAGATTCGATGCTCTTCGATGATCGAATAGAACTTTGTTTCATTCATTTCTTCGACTGCCTGAAGTGCCAGTCTATCTTTTCGTTCAGCCACCTTATGGGGCTCGTAGTGAGTCATGTCTGAAGAGGCTATTATCACCGCGTTTTTTCCAGCTAAAACCTTCGCTGTGGACTGTCCCACTTCCATGGACGAATGTAAATCTTGCATTAAAAAGCAGATGGGAACGATCTTAAAATTTGAGCCGAAAAGATACTGTAGAAAGGGAAGTTGAACCTCAATTGAGTGTTCATAACGGTGAGCAAGGTCGTCAACGTCCACAATGCGGGATTCCTTCACAATTTTGTTGGCAACTTCTCCGTCAACCTCAACATCGCCAAGAGGGGTGCGCCAAACCCCCTCATTCATGATGGCCAAGGCGCTTCCATAACCCGTGTGGTTGGGTCCAAAAATAACCACGACGTCGGGTTTTCCATCTAATGCTAAACTGTAGTAGGCGTGGGCTGCAACAGGCCCAGAATACATGTATCCAGCATGGGGACATACAAGTCCAACTATGCGTCTAGCTCCAGCCTCAGCAACGGAGGGAATTTTTCCGGGTCCAAGCTCGTGAAGAAAACATCGCTCAATCTGCCTTTTCAAGGCTTCAGGTGTTCCAGCGTAGAAGGCTCCGGCTTGGCATGGATGCCTAACCTTAGCCATCTACCCTAACTTTCCTCCTCTTCCTTGGAGATTTTAGCCTCAAAATCCTCAATGGTTAAAGGTGGATCCTTGTCCGGTGGAAGCTCGCCTCTTTCACGGAGGATTTGTCTAGCCAAAAGCCAGTATATTACGGCTAGAGCTCTTCTTCCCTTGTTGTTTGTTGGAATCACGAGGTCAACTCCTGAAAAGTCGTTGTCCGTGCTGCATAGAGCCACCACCGGAATACCCACAGACGATGCCTCTTTGACAGCTTGAGAGTCTGCCCGCGGATCAGACACTATTATAACATCTGGCTCGATGCGGTTTGGGTAAAGCGGATTGGACAATAACCCTGGAATAAAGCGTCCCACAACGGGTATAGCCCCAGTTAACTCACAGAATTTTCTAACGGGCTCTTGGGCGTAAAGTCTTGCAGCTGCTGCTGCCACACGAGAGGGATCAAATCTTGCCAGAAACTTGGCAGCAACCCGTATGCGTTCGTCCGTTTTCTTAACGTCTAAAACGAAGAGACCATCTGGCCTGACACGGTATATGAATTGTTCCATATCCTTTGTCTTCATTCTCGTTCCTATGTGGATCCCAGCGGACAACAAGGTATCCCGAGGTAGTAGAAGCTCCTCTTCAGCGCCGGCGCCGGCTTCCTCTTCGATTTTCTCTTTTTTTGCTCCTTCTTCATCAGCCAAGTTTTCATCTCCATCCTGCATTATACTATCGGGAGCTCAGCCATTTTAGCTCTGTCCCCTAAAAACTCTTCCACCCTTATTAACTCGTTTATCTTTGCTATTCTGGCCCCTTCAACAACACCAGCCTTTATAATTGGACATTTAAAGGCTACAGCCAAGTGGGCTATGTGCCAATCACAAGTGTCTCCGGAACGGTGGGAAATAACTGGAATATATCCAGCTCTTTTGGCGGCTTCAATAGTTTCCACGGCATCCGTTAGTGTGCCAACTTGGTTTACCTTTATTATAATGGCGTTGCCTGCACGCATTTTAGCACCATGGATCAGTCTTTCGTTGTTTGACACGAAAAGGTCGTCTCCGCAGACAAGACAGCCCTTCAGTTTCCGCGTTAGTTCTGCAAAGCTTTCATAATCCTCCTCGTGGAATGGGTCTTCAACATAAGCTAGATGGTATTTCTCCACTATTTGACGGACAAACTCTAACTGTTCTCCGGAATCCAGCTCTTTCCCTTCTCTTTGGTAAACATATTTTTTGGTCTTGCCGTTCCAAAGGGTGGACGCCGCCAAATCTATGCCTAAACTACAGTTAAAGTTGACCTCGTTGCTGACCTCTTCACATGCACGTGCCAAAATTTCCAGTGCTTCTAAGTTTGTTATGTTTGCTGTCCAAGCGCCCTCATCGCTTTTTCCAAAGTTAAAAAGTTTATCCTTCCTTTTCAAAAACTCTCCAACTTTCCTGTGAACTCTAATGTTTGCCTCAGCTGCCTCCGAAAAAGATTCCGCACCAGCTGGCAAAACAAGAAATTCTTGAATATCTGGAGCCCTACCACCAACGTGACTTCCACCGCTTATCACATTTCCAAGAGGATATGGAAGTTCGCGGGCAGCGTAGCCTCCTAGATATTGGAACAACGGGATTCCGTACGAGTTTGCCGCGGCCTCTGCATTCGCCAGAGAAACTGCGAAGGCCGTGTTTCCTCCTAAGACCCTAAAGTCCTTTGTGCTGTCAATTTCGTGGAGCGTTCTGTCAATCTCCTCTTGAAAATCAGCGTTTAAGCCTACAAGCTCCGGAGCTATAAGCTCTTCAACCTTTTTTATCGCCTCGTCCACGCCGCCCGGAGGAAAATAAACAACTTCAGCTTTTCCTCGGCTTTTCCCAGCTGGAGCTGAGGCTCTTCCAAAACCGGAATTCGTGATAACGTCAACTTCTATTGTTTCCTCGCCTCGACTGTTGAAAACTTTTCTCGCAATAACATCCTCAATAACCGTTGACATGCAATTTTCCTCTCAACATTATTGCTGATAGTAATAGCTTCTAGCCTCTTTCCTCTTTTCAGCCTCTTCGTAGAAACGTAAAACCTCATCTATAATTTCAACGTGGGAGAGAAGCATACGTCGGCAACAGTAACGTTTAATTCCCAAGCTGTCAAGGACTTCACCAGCATCCTCGCCGGTTTTCACTCTTCTTGCAAATTCCTCCCATTTGTCGCCAATCAATTTGCCACACGTAAAACATCTCACGGGGATAATCATGCCATAAATCCTCCCTTTCACCTATAGCTTTTCTGGTCTCTGGCTCTTGCACCTGGGCCTCCAAACTTTTTAGGCTCTTTTCTCCTCGGGTCTCCAACAATCATGGTTCTGTCGTATTCGATAAAGGCGTTGCGTAGCTGTGTGCTTTTCGTCCACTTTAGCAAGGCGTTTGCTATAGCCATTCTGGCGGCTTCCGCCTGCCCCATGTAGCCTCCTCCCCAAACTTTTACGTCTATATCCAATTGTTTCCAAACTTCGTCTCCAGCCAACATGAGAGGTTCCATTATTTTTTGTCGGGCAACTTCAGGCTCGTAGATTTCCAATGGTATCCTGTTAATCCTTATTCTACCGATTCCCGGTTTGACAACAGCCCTCGCTATGGCTGTTTTCCTTTTCCCGCTGACAACTAAAACCTTTTTCGCCACTGGCATATTATTCTCCGCTCCAGCCTATCTCCTTTGCAAGTTCGCCAAGAGTGAAGTAGGGGCATGTTAGCTTTTTAGCTTGGGCTTCCTCAATAGTCTCCATTTTAGCATTTTTAAGTTCTTCTGGAACACCTATGAAAACCCTAAGCCTCTTGAAAGCTTGCTTGCCTTTTGGCTGCTTATAGGGAAGCATACCCCTAATGGTTCGCCTCAAAATTCGATCCGGCCTCCTATAGTGAAATGGCCCTTTCCATGGATGGCCTACCTCAAGAAATTCTTTTGCTTCTGCCACTCTACTCTTCTTTTTGCCGGAAATTACGGCTTTTTCAGCATTTACAACAGCTATTTTCTCGCCTTTTAGAAGGCGTTTGGCAATTACGCTTGCCATTCTCCCAAGAATTAGGCCTTCAGCATTTATTACCGTAAAGTCTTTCAGCTCTTCCATTTTGTATTCACCCTATAATCTTGACGTTTGAGCCTTTCGGGTTCTTCTTTACAAGCTCTGGTATGGTTAGACATTTCCCCCTAGCCTTCTTTATTTTCTGTTTAGCTGTTTCAGAAAAAGCGAAGGCTGCAACAGTTACAGGGTGGTTTAGTTCGCCGACGCCTAAAACTTTCCCGGGAACAACAACGGTTTCGTTTTTTTCAGTGTATCTGTTTATGCGGCTTATGTTAACGGCTATCCTTCGCCTCTTGGAAACTGCCAGCTTTTCGGCTATAGCTTTCCATATTGGTGCTTTTTGTTCGCGACTCTGTTTTTTCAAGAAACGTATAAGTTCAATGAGTTGAGGGTTTGTCGTTTTAAGCTCCTTCAAGCCTTCTGCACCTCAATTTGGGATGCAAACTCCTTCAGCTGTTTCTTCAGAATCTTCACAGCCTCAATCATTATTCTTTCTGGTGGAAGCGCTCCAGTGGATTCCAAACCAAATATGAAGGCGTTTTCTTCCCAACCAATTTTTATGGCTGGAGGTTCTTTAGGGCAGACGTCTGCACAATCTTGACAGAGAGAACAAGCCAGTAGATCACGAACTTCTATTTTGTCCCCTTTCTTTGCTAAAACTTTTCTGGGGCATATTTCCACACATTTTCCACAAGCGTCACAGCTTTCGGCGTCAATATTTATTCTTGGAAGATACTTGTATGTACATGTGGAGACTGGTTGCCATTTGGCGTGATCCTTGCCTCTTCCAAGCCTTGCATAGGCTTCGAGCCTCAACTTTTGCCCTTTTGCAAGCTTAACTATTGGAATTGCATCGCTTACCGGCACTATGTTTGGGTTTTCTGAGATTAATTCGCCGGAGTAGACGGTTATTGTTCCATCTTTTGCCTCTTTGTCCAACGTGAGGGTGACACGGCATAGGTTGCATCCAAACTCGCTCTTACATGAGCATTCTTCTGGAAGGTTGTAGCTATCTAAGTCCGTTTTTAAGGGTATTAGTCCAAGTCTGTGAGCTATAATTTCATCATGGAGCACTGATGAATTTTCAATGATTACGACCTCGTCTATCGCCATGCATGGAACTTCTGCTAAAACATTTCTTCGTAGGGCGTTAATGAACGGTGTGTCCACTCCCTTTATTAGAAGACGCATAGTGTTTCCGTCTTTCTCCAATATTTTTACTTCCACCGAGGTTGACCACCGTAAATGTGCGGTTTAACCATGAATGCCGTTGAATAGAATACTAGTGCATTATTTCAATTTTTCTATGAACAACATGAAACCCTATGCACAAAGATAAACGCTAAACTCTTCTGCCTCTCCTACCGCCCGGTCTCCGTGTGCCGTCGTGAGGTATAGGCGTAACCTCTTCTATTCTGCCTATACGGAAGCCAGCCCTCGCAAGGGCTCTTATGGCTGCTTGGGCGCCTGGTCCGGGTGTCCTTGGTCCAGGTCCACCAGGTGCTCGCACTTTTATGTGGATGGCTGTTATCCCCTTGTCTTTAGCGATTTCGGCTGCTGCTGAGGCTGCACGCATGGCTGCGTATGGCGAAGACTCAAGCCTGTCAGCTTTCACAAACATTCCGCCCGACGTGCGGGCTATAGTTTCTGCCCCTGAAAGGTCTGTTATGTGGACTATGGTGTTGTTGTAGGAGCTGTAGATGTGGACTACTCCCCACTTTTCAGTTTTCTTAGCCGTTGAAGACGCGCCGCTGCTCATTTTCACTCTTCACCTCTTACCTTTCCAGTTTTTCCCTCTTTCGCAGTAGCCGCCGGGGCAACCGCAATCATTTGACGCAGTGGATGGCTCGGGTTAGCCAGTGGACTGTCAGGAGCATAGTTTACCAATTCCTCTTCTTCCCTCGTTACCAAGTAGCTTGGCACTGTTACACGTTGGTTTCCTATGGCTATGTGCCCATGCGTTATGAGTTGGCGGGCTTGGTGGATTGTTTTGGCTAAACCTTTCCTAAAAACTATCGTCTGAAGGCGACGTTCAAGGATGTCCTCAACCGTCAAGTCTAAAACGTCGTCTAAAACGGCTGTTTCATGAATTATGCCGAGTTTTTTAAGGCGGGATAGAAGTTCCTCCTCCATTTTTCGCCTTTCTTCAGGCGGCTTTCCTATAAGCGAACGGGCTATGCCTCTAAACTTTGAAAGCATGGTTTTATGGCGCCACAATTCACGTTTGTTTCTTAGGCCATATTGCCCCAAAAGTTTAAGCTCTTCTTGGAGAACATCGGTTCGCCACGGGAACCTTGGAGTTTCATATTTCTTCTTCTGTTTTTTGGGGTCGCCCATGCTACTTTCCACCGCCGCCTTTAGCTGCAGCCTTCTTTTTGACGCCAACCGTCTTACCCGTTCTGCCCGTTGTCCTTGTTCGCTGCCCTCTAACTTTCAGCCCGTAAGCGTGGCGGTATCCCCGCCAAGACTTTATCTCCTTCAACTTTTCAATGTCCATTTTTGTTCGCAGAATCAGATCAGCGCTTATGAGGTGGAGGTCTTTCCCTGTTTCCAAGTCTTTCCGCCTGTTCAACAGCCAGCCGGGTATGCCATACTTTGCTGGATCCTTTATTATTTCCTCTATTTTCTCGACTTCCGCCTCTGTTAAGAACCCGGCTCTCATGTGGGGGTCTATTCCCGCCCTTGCCAGTATGGCGCGGGCTAGGCTTAGGCTTATACCCTTAACTTTTTTGAGGGCGTAGGGCACTTTCAGAGTGCCATCTATGTCTGTGTCTATAACTCGTATTATGTGGCGGAATTCTCTGGCTGTTTGACTTGCCATTTAACGCCATCCATGCTCCTTTTATATAGCAAACTAGAAGTAAACCGCTTTTTATTTAAACTTTCCTAGTCCAACAGAACCGAAAAACACTTAACAAACACTCACGAAGCATTTAAAATTTGGGCTTGGAATGAGCGGGACAATGCTTGAAGACGCTGTTTCAGAAGCCTTCCGAAAAAAGGGCTTTATAGTTTTTACGAGACAGAACCACTGCGATGTTTTGGCTGTTAAGCCCGACATGACTTTGGCGTATCTCGTAGAATGCAAAGACTACGCTTTGTCCAGAAAACAGCAAATTCTAGCAGTTCGAGAGCTAAACCGAAATTACACGCATGCCCTTGAACTGCTGATAAAACAGCGTCTATTTCCAGAAAAAATCGTGAAGGTTCTCGTCGCCCGTGGATTCGCCTATCAGGCTAGGGGTATACTGCAATACACGCCTGAAACTTTCATTGCCCATATCTCCTCGTAAGTTTTGTGCTTGTTAGGCTTACCGTGTTCTTCCGCAGAGCTAAATGATTCCAATAATTTAATTTGTGTTCTATAATAATAAGTCATGATTCGTAATATAGGTTAAATCTTTTAAGCACAACAGTCTATAACAGACAAGGTAGTGGAAGGTTGCTGTATGGTTGGGAGTGGAGAAGAGGAGAAGATTCGGCGTATATTGACGGATCCTAGGCTTTCGGCGATTAAGGCTATGTTGGAGAAGGACCATGCTATTGACTGCATTTTCCTGCTTTATTTGGGACGGGGGAAGTGGAAGGAAGCCAAGGAATTCATGAAGGCTAATGGTTTAACTCTTAGCGATGGCACTTTTAGGGCTAGGATGATTGAGATTGAGGAGCTCGGCTTGGCGAAAAGCGAGCGTCTTGACCCCTTGAAGAGGAAGTATGAGAAGACTGAGCTTGGCGAGAAGGTGGCGAAGCTCCTGCTGGAGTTCTTTGACAAGTTGGAGAAATAGCTGACAGCACACTATCGCTGAACCTTCGGTGGTAGACT
>Ga0209394_1000602_pt1 | contig 27205 bp, 23 predicted proteins | sample JNZ201metaG_FD_184122 | JGI IMG/M metagenome (GOLD analysis project Ga0209394, IMG submission 184122) | Hot spring microbial communities from Jinze hot spring, China to study Microbial Dark Matter (Phase II) - JNZ 20120812A (SPAdes) (version 3) ... | reverse complement strand
GCTGGAAACAAGGCTTGCCGCTTTAATATCTGCATTTTTAATGTTTTTCGATTTCATGCATTTCACAATGGGTAGAATTGGAACAGTTGATACATACGTCGTTTTCTTTTCACTTCTTTCACATCTTTTCTTTTTTAAATATCTTAAAGGATGTTTGAAAAAAGAGGCTGATAGTCGCTTTCTGTTTTTTGCTGTTTTATTTTTCGCTTTAGGTTTCTCTACAAAATGGATTGTTCTTTATGGCTTTATTGGTGAGGTTTTTCTTCTTGTTACATTAAGATTTAGAGAACTTTTAAAGACTGAAACTAAATGGATTTTAAGGATCAAAGAACTTATAAAACACCCGGTTTCCACACTTTTCGATTCACTGGTATTTGCTATAGTAATCTACTTTATGACGTTTATTCCATATTTGCTAGATGGTTATAGTTTGATTGATATCTTTAGTCTTCAATGGGGAATGTACAGATATCATGCAACGTTAGAGGCTACGCATCCATTTGCATCGCCATGGTGGAGCTGGCCTATCATACAAAGACCAGTATGGCTTTATGTTTCATACCTGCCCAATAGAATGGTTTCAACGATAGTTTGTATGGGAAATCCTGTCATCTGGTGGTTTGGAATCCCGTGTCTAATACTCCTCACATTAAAAACTATCTTTAAAAAAGATTTTAACACCCTCTATATTGTCACGCTATTTTTGTTGCAATGGATTTTCTACGCACCCATTTCTAGATGCGTTTTTCTTTACCATTTTTATCCTAATGTTCCATTTCTAATTCTTGCTATAACCTATTTATTGAATGACCTTTGGAGAAAGAAAAGGATATTCGGAAAAGTTACCGTCTCGATATTTCTAATCATCGTGATGATTGTTTTCATATTGTTTTATCCTGTTATATCCGGGCAACCGTGTAATTGGGCGTGGAAAGAATCCTTAAGACTGTTTGATAGCTGGGTATTTTAGGTGATAGTAGAATGGAAAGAATAGAGAGTCAAATCAACGTTTCAGTAATTCTCCCGGCATATAATGAGGCTGCAAGAATAGAACAGGCTGTGGAAGCGATAATTGAAACCCTTAGAGATATTTCATCACATTACGAAATAATAATTGCTGAAGATGGGAGCACTGACGGAACAGACAAGATTGCTTCCCGGCTTTCGGCTAAATACCCTTTTATTATTCATATTCATAGTGATAAAAGGCTTGGAAAAGGTCGTGCCCTTACTCAGGCTTTTAAAAGGTCTAGGGGAGAAATCCTAGTCTACATGGATGTTGACTTAGCAACAAATTTGAAATACTTAAAAGATTTAATACAAGTAGTAAGAGAAGGTTATGATTTCGCAACAGGGTCTAGATATCTTCAAGAGAGCAAAATTAAGAGAAGCCTCTTAAGGTTAATAGCATCTAGAATTTACAATTCCATTATAAGACTTCTATTCAAGACCGGAATTAAAGATCATCAATGTGGATTTAAAGCATTCAATAGGAGTTCCCTTCTAAAAATAATTGATCAAGTTAAAGCTGAACATTGGTTTTGGGATACAGAAATTCTTGTCAAAGCATCAAGGAAGGGCTTCAAAATAAAAGAAATCCCAGTAGAATGGGTAGAGGGTAAAACAACCAAGGTCAGATTGTTAAAGGATTCGATAGTTATGTTCACTCAAGCATTAAGACTTTGGTTAGAGCAAATTAGACAATCTAATTGACGGTTAGTCTGTAAAACCTTTATAGTACTTTAAACACAATATATCTGTTGCCGTTAATAGTTTCATCATAGATTTTTTCGAACATATTCGATCTATTAAATGAATCAATATTTATCACAAAGTTATTATCAATAGCGAACGAATTTTCATATCGAGTTATTACGATATAACTGACATTATACTTCTTCATTATCGTGTAATTTCCTCTAAACATCTCTATTACATCGTTTCTTATTTTTTGAATAAGGGTCCAATCTAATCCGTGGCTCCAAAGCCAACCTTCATAACCCAATATTACTTGTCTCCCTGCCAGAGTGACTATTGGATTGAGGAAGTGTGTACTCGTTAAGAAAATAGATTCTTGAGGAGTGTTTTCCCTAATCCATTCTGAAAAGATTATGTCTGATCTGGACCACATCAAATAGTTTTCTTGAAAAACTTTTATGTGGCTGAGAAAACCTGAAGCAGTACCTAAAAGTAATACGGCTATAAGCCCCACTAGCACTAGTATTCCAGTTATGTTTGGTATTCTAAGACGAAAACCCCCTTCTTTTTTCAGATTTATGCGTGAAAACCTTGCAATTTCAACTATTCCGTATGCTGCTACTATAATCGTGAGAATATACCAGTGGAGTAAAACCTTGTAATTATCCCAGTCCCATGGCTGGAATCTTACAAAGTTTCCTATTAGGAACAGCAATAAGTATGCCGTGTAATAAATCATAGCGTTCCTGCTAGACCTTAGAAACCCTATTAGAGTTGGTATTAAAATGAAGCCAATATTCATAAACCAGAAGTAAACTAGTATCCAGATGCTATTGAAAATCGAAGTAAAAACACTTAAAGGAGTGCTCCAATCTAAGGACGTGATTCTTCTAGTGTTTTCTTCAAGCCAGCCGACAACTGGGCCTACGAATCCTTCTCTAACTTGCGTCCTAATGACGAATATTTGTGGGAGAGCTAAAGCTATTGCAGGTATAAACAAATATATGAAAAATCTTAATCCTTTTCTGAAGAAAATTGTTATGAAAAATAGTACGAGCGATACTGCTATAAATGAATGTGGATGAATACTCGGTAAGAAACCGTCTAAAATACCGGCAAGGAAAAGTTCTCTTTTATTTTCTTCTTTTTGTATAGCATAGACCGTGAGTATGTAGATTATCAGAGAAATACCTATACCAAGCATACTTGGTCTTTGAGGCATTAGCATAACCGTTACTGGATTTCCAAAGCGTATTTCCGGCAGGGTAGACACGCCTGATCCCGAATAATCTTCCGGTAGACTTGTTATCCATTTATTGAAACCGTATCTTATAGCATCTTGAATAGCGTAAATGATTCCCATGTTTCCAGCGAAGAAGAATAGCAATGCTGAAGTTATTCCAACATACTTTCTTTCAAAAAGTCTAGTTGCTAGAGAAGATATTAAGCATAAAATTGAGACTTGTAAAAGTATATTGGGAATTATTATGCTACTCCTTAGATCAAAACCAGTTTTGATCAATATCGACGATAAGAAGTCCACTAATGGTGGATATGCCATGAGAACGTTAATCATTACTGGATATTTAGGTGGGAAATTGTTTCTTAAGACAAAAGAGTTGATCACCGATATGTGGAAACAATAATCTCCAATTACGAAACAGGAACCGTATAGAGAACCAGAGATTTCTTTTAAAACGCATTGAATGTTTAGAGAAATAAAAGCTATTAATCCAAAAAAGATCACAAAAACCCTTTCCATATTAAAGGATATGCTCCCTTTAATTACAACCCTTTTCCTTATCATTATAGTGAGTGTTATGACAGTAATTAACAAAAACCCGATTCCGATTGTGAAAAAATCCAGGCTTCCATGTAGGTAAGAGAAAAGATATACGATAATTGCGGAGAATGTGTGTCCGACAATTATTGAGAAGCATATTCTCTCCTCGAAGGTGAAAATTATCCTGAGAAGTGATGTAACGGCTATGCCGAGTAAAACGCTAAAAAGCATGAAAATTCCTCCAAGGATGATTCCCAGCATTATTAACATCCGCATTTATGACCGAGCTTTATTAAATTATGTTATCGGCTAAGTAATTATGTTATGCGAATAACAGTCCCTACGCTTTACAATGACCCGCTAGATTACGACAATGGTCGTTACTTGTTCTTACTTTATTTTTCTTTCTTTCTTTTGAAATTATAATGATAAAAACCGGCTTTAAAATACCGTTAACTACCACATTCTTACTCAGAAACACTTAAATAAGCGTCACCTCCTTCTATCTTTCAGACCACACCCAACGGCGTGCCCCCTGACCTTGGTATGTGCCGGGTATGAGAAGGGGACTCCCGGTGTGGTTACATGACTTTGAGGACTCGAAAGAGTCTGATGCTGTTTGAACATGTGAGGAAAGCCCACCGTCCTAAGGCCGTTACTCCCAAACCGGTTGATCCTGCCGGACCCCACCGCTATCGGGATGGGACTAAGCCATGCGAGTCGTGCGGCCCGGTCAGCGGGCAGCGGCGTACGGCTCAGTAATACGTGGTCAACCTACTCGGAGCACCGGGATAACCGCTGGGAAACTGCGGCTAATACCGGATAGGCGAGGAGGTTGGAATTACCTCCTCGTCGAAAGGCTGGGTTGACGATGCTCAACCCAGCGGCTCCGAATGGGACCACGGCCGATCAGGTAGTTGGTGAGGTAACGGCTCACCAAGCCTAAGACCGGTACGGGCCCTGAGAGGGGGAGCCCGGAGATGGGGACTGAGACAAGGCCCCAGGCCCTACGGGGCGCAGCAGGCGCGAAACTTTTGCAATGCGCGCAAGCGTGACAAAGTCATCCCGAGTGCCATCCGCTGAGGGTGGCTTTTCCACAGTCTAAAAAGCTGTGGGAATAAGGGGAGGGTAAGTCGGGTGTCAGCCGCCGCGGTAATACCCGCTCCCCGAGTGGTGGGGACTTTTACTGAGCTTAAAGCGCCCGTAGCCGGTCATGTGTGTCTCCAGTTAAATCCAGCAGCCTAACTGCTGGGCCGCTGGAGATACTACATGACTTGGAGGCGGGAGAGGCCACCGGTAGTCCCGGGGTAGGAGTGAAATCCACTGATCCCGGGAGGACCTGCAGTGGCGAAGGCGGGTGGCCAGAACGCGCTCGACGGTGAGGGGCGAAAGCTGGGGGAGCGAACCGGATTAGATACCCGGGTAGTCCCAGCCGTAAACGATGCGGGCTAGGTGTCGGTGCGGGTACGGCCTGCACCGGTGCCGCAGGGAAACCATTAAGCCCGCCGCTTGGGGAGTACGGCCGCAAGGCTGAAACTTAAAGGAATTGGCGGGGGAGCACCACAAGGGGTGAATGCTGCGGTTTAATTGGAGTCAACGCCGGGAACCTTACCAGGGGAGACAGCTGGATGAAGGCCAGTCTGAAGGGCTTGCCAGACTAGCTGAGAGGAGGTGCATGGCCGTCGCCAGCTCGTGCCGTGAGGTGTCCTGTTAAGTCAGGTAACGAGCGAGACCCCCATCCCCAGTTGCCACCGCTCCTCGAGAGGGGAGCGAGCACTCTGGGGAGACTGCCGCCGATAAGGCGGAGGAAGGAGGGGGCAACGGCAGGTCAGTATGCCCCGAAACCCCTGGGCCACACGCGGCAGATAATGGCGAGGGCAGAGGGTTCCGACCCCGAAAGGGGAAGGTAATCCCTAATCCTCGCCGTGGTTGGGATCGAGGGCTGCAACTCGCCCTCGTGAACGTGGAATCCCTAGTAATCGCATGTCATCATCGTGCGGTGAATACGTCCCTGCTCCTTGCACACACCGCCCGTCGCTCCAACCGAGTGGGTTCGGGTCGAGGCCTGATCCGATAAGGGTCGGGACGAGACCCGGGCCTGCGAGGCGGGAGAAGTCGTAACAAGGTCGCCGTACGGGAACGTGCGGCGGGATCACCTCCTACGTATAAGGACGGTGGGTCCTTAACACATGTTCAAACAGCATCGTTTTATCATGACCCTAAGCATTTCGCTTAGGCGAGTGCACGAGCTCGGTGTTAGCCGGGCTGTGAGTGCGTCACAGGCAGTTCACAGACTGTTCCAACAGGAAGCCGGGTCCGTGGCACAAGGACGCTGCCTGGTGGATGGATCGGCTCGACAGCCGATGAAGGCCGTGGCAAGCGGCGATACGCCCCGGGTAGGAGCATGCATCCTTTGATCCGGGGATCGCTGAATGGGTAACCTTTCCTAAGCTGCAAGGCTTAGGAAACACCCTCCGCAAGGGGGGTGGGGGAACCCGCCGAAAGGAAGCATCTGAGTAGGCGGAGGAAAGGAAATCAAAACGAGACTCCCTGAGTAACGGCGAGTGAAAGGGGACCAGCCCAAACCGAAACGGGCGTGGATGACACGCTCGTGATGTGGTGTTGAGGCGGGAACGTTCCCTCCAACCCGGACCGACCCGAAGGGACCTGGAATGGTCCGCCATAGAGGGTGATAGCCCCGTAGGGGGAGGTCTGGGGGAGGATGGTTCCTCAGCCTGAGTACCATAGCTCGGATATGCTATGGGAAGCAGGGAGCCAGCTGCTTCCAAGGCTAAGTACTCGTCGAGACCGATAGCGCACCAGTACGGTGACGGAAATCTGAAAAGTGCCCCGGAAGGGGGGTGAAAAGCGCCTGAAACCAGGCAGCTATAGGCGTGCATGGCCCGAAAGGGTTACTCCCTTCAAAAGCGGGGGCTGGAGACGGCCTTCCGCGATGAAGGGTACCGGGGTCATGCGATCCGTCTTGAAACACGGGCCGGGGAGTTTACCGTCATGGCGAGCTTAAGAGGCTTCAAGCCTCGTAGGCGTAGGGAAACCGACTTCGCGCACAATCCCGTAAGGGGTTGGAGGCGAGGGGTGTTAAAAGCGCCCTTAGTCATGGCGGTAATACTAGAAACCGAGCGATCTAGCCCTGGGCAGGGCGAAGCCAGGCGAAAGCCTGGTGGAGGCCCGAAGGGGTGCTGACGTGCAATTCGTTCCTCTGACCTGGGGCTAGGGGACAAAAACCAATCTAGCTCGGTGATAGCTAGTTCCCTCCGAAGTGAGTCGCAGCTCAGCCCGCCCGGAGGTTGCATGCTGGGTAGAGCACTGATCGAGTGGTAAGGGCTCGAGAGGGCCCGCCACTCTTTCAAACTCCGAACCGGCATGCTCCTGAGAAGGGCGGAGTGGGGTTCCGCGGGTTAAGCTCGTGGACCGAGAGGGGAGCAACCCAGACCAGGGTTAAGGTCCCCAAATGCCAGCTAAGTGTCAAACCAAAGGGCGTCCTGCCTCTTAGACAGCCGGGGTGTAGGCTTAGAAGCAGCCATCACTTAAAAAGTGCGTAACAGCTTACCGGCCGAGAGGCAGGGCCCCGAAAATGGACGGGGCTCAAGCTGGCTACCGATACCCTGGAGCACGCTGCTGTGCAGCGTGTCTGGTAGGAGGGCGTTCGGCTTGGGGAGAAGCTGGACCGTGAGGTCCAGTGGACCGAGCCGAAGTGCAGATCCCGGTGGTAGTAACAGCAAAGTTGGGTGAGAATCCCAACCGCCGTAAGGGCCAGGGTTCCCCGGCAATGCGTCGTCAGCCGGGGGTTAGTCGGTCCTAAGGCCTGCCCTTAACACGGGTAGGCCGATAAGGGGAAGCCGGTTAATATTCCGGCACCAGGCAGGTACGTGCGGCGACGCTAGGCTCAGGGGCCGACGGCTTGGGATAGGGTGAGCAGGGTTGCTGCCCTGTTTAACCGTTCAAGCCTGGGGAGTGCCGTAAAGGCGAGAACCAGGTGAAGACGGGAATAGCACGCCATTAGGCGTGTTCACCCGAGTCCTAGGCCCACGGAAAAGGTCCCTGAGAAGGATCCTGCCTGACCGTACCGAGAACCGACACAGGTGCCCCTGGGTGAGGAGCCCAAGGCGTGTCGGGGGTAATCCATGGCGAGGGAACTCGGCAAATTGGCCACGTAACTTCGGGAGAAGTGGTGCCTGAAGCCGGGCCGTAAGGCTTGGCTTCAGGTCGCAGTGACAAGGGGGTCCCGACTGTTTACTAAAAACATAGGGAACCGTTAGCCCGAAAGGGTTTACACGGTTCCTGAATCCTGGCCAGTGGCGGTACCTGAAACCCGGGTACAACCGGGCTAAGGGCCGCTAAACGCCGGGAGTAACTCTGACTCTCTTAAGGTAGCCAAATGCCTTGTCGGGTAAGTTCCGACGTGCATGAATGGATCAACGAGGGCCCCACTGTCCCCGCCTGGAACCCGGTGAACCCACGTAACGTGGACGAACAGTCCACGGACTCCCAGCGGGAAAAGAAGTCCCTGTGGAGCTTTACTGCAGCCTGTCGTTGTAGCGGTGGTTCCGGTGCATAGCGTAAGCGGGAGCCGCTACCAGGCCCATTCCTCCGGGGATGGGCTGAGGCGCCAATGAAACACCGCTCATCGGAACTGCTGCTACTCATCTGGGCGTAAGCCTGGAAACAGCGGCAGGTGGGCAGTTTGGCTGGGGCGGTCCCCCCTTGAAAAGATATCGAGGGGGCCCAAAGGTCGGCTCAGGCGGGTCAGAACTCCGCCGTTGAGGGCAAGGCCAAAAGCCGGCCTGACTGGTTCTCGCACATCAGGAGAACCAGGGGCGAAAGCCGGGCCTAGCGAACCTTCGTGTCCCCACAGCTGGGGGCCGAAGCTGGCAGAAAAGTTACCCCAGGGATAACAGGCTCGTCGCGGGCGATAGTTCCCATAGACCCCGCGGTTTGGTACCTCGATGTCGGCTCTTCCCATCCTGGCGGTGCATAAGCCGCCAAGGGTAGGGCTGCTCGCCCGTTAAAGGGGAACGTGAGCTGGGTTTAGACCGTCGCGAGACAGGTCGGACTTTATCTGCTGGGAGTGCTGGTCGCCTGAGGGGAAGATGTCCTCAGTACGAGAGGAACTGGGCGTCGCGGCCTCCGGTCTACCGGTTATCCAGCCGGGTAGACGCCGGGCAGCTGCGCCGTTGCGGATAAGGGCTGAAAGCATCTAAGCCCGAAGCCGCTCCCGAAAATAGGCGACCAACCTGGAGCATAAGGCTGGGCAACCAGCCGGCTCCAGTCGAGGGCGGGAGTAGAAGACTCCGTTGATGGGGCGGGGGTGTAAGCACCAAGGGTTCGCCCGAGGTGTTCAGCCCGCCGCTCCCAATAGCCCGAGGTACACGGTAACCCGCTTCCAGTTGGAACAGGTGAAAAACTGCCTGTGGCGCTTCGCAACGTTTTTAAAACGATTCTTCCAATTCTTAACGGAGACAGGGAGGAAGTTGAAGGACGGGTTTCGGGCCCCATGTGGGCCTGAGGAAACTCCCTTCTTGATGCGGGTACTACAGCACCGTAAGGTGCAGGGGGAGACCCCTAGGCTGAGACAGAAACGAAGCCCGTCTGGGGAGATGGGTATGAAGAACTCAGACGACTCTCAGAACGGGCATGAAACGTGCTCAGCCTGTAGCAAGCAAGGCCAAACGGATCAGATGAGCAACCCGCGCGATGATCGGGTGGGCCGCTTAGTCGAATCCCGTCTCAAACAGAAAAGGGGTTACTCTCAACATCCTCCCTGTCTCTACGCGCTCCACTTACGTGAGGATGATCCTAAGAAATGCACAGTGCTTATTCTTAAAAAACATGGCATGATTAAAGTATTCTCAAAGATATCGATGATACCGAGACGTTCAATAATCCTGAATCCAGAATCGCGAGTCGTATTGTCTCCAGGAGATAGGGCGATTGCCCTTAAACATGGAATTACAGTTATAGATACTTCGTGGAAATCCCCAGATAATAAAATATTTCACATTCTTAAAAACCCTTTTCAGAGACGTCTTCCCCGCCTACTTGCGGCAAATCCGATTAACTACGGGACACCTGAGAAGCTCTCAAGTGCTGAAGCTCTTGCAGCAGCCCTTTTCATAATTGGCTTCCCAGAGTATGCTATGGAGATTCTTTCGAAATTTAAATGGGGTATGAGCTTCATAGAGTTGAATAAAGATTCTATTCCTACTTTAGCTCATCAAGAGTCTTTACAATAATATTCGTAGGCTTCTTCTCTACAGAGCCTATTCTTTCACCGACTATCAGTTTCACATCCTTTTCAAATGCAAGGTCGAGAAGCCTCTGTGAAACTATTCCATCGAAAACTATTCCTGCAACATTATCTAGCTCATTAAGCCTTTGGAAAAGCTGACTGACAGGTATTTCTTCAATGATTTCTCCTTCAGGATCCAGCAATACTGCCATAAAGGTTTCCTTAATCTTATTTTTAAGCTCACTAGCCTTATTCAGAAGCTTATCTGGGACGATTTGCCTTACTTGTGCATGAGTAGCTAAATAAGTCTTCAGATCCACTCTCTTACTGATCAAATCCAGGATTTCAATTGGTTTCATATCCTCAACTTCCATCCCTTGAGGTGCCTTACTGACATAATCGATCTTTGCCCCTCTTCTAAGAAGTTCCCTTACAATCATGTCTCCAACCCTATCCCCATCGGCAAGGACAGTGACTTCTTTCTTCTTATGAGTCAGATTTATAACGTACTGGGGAATGTTAACACCGTTCGTTGCAACAACGTTTTTAATCCCGGTTCTAAGAAGAGCTGTCAAATCAGCCCTCCCTTCTACAATGAATAATGTGTCGCTTGATTCAGCCTCTGGACCACCTTCCACCTCGGGTGCTAGGCTTACTATCCTGCCAACTTCACTAGCTTCACTAACCTGACTCAGCATTTGAATGACTTCACTTCTCTGAGAAGCAGTCCATCTTTGCATTATGTCCTTAGCCCTTTCCATAACCTTCTTCCTCTTCTCTTCTCTCACATCCTCAAGTTCGAGGAGCTTGAACTTGGCATCGTAAGGCCCAACTCTATCTATGCTTTCTAAGGTTGCTGCTAAAAGTGCAGCAGTAGGCTGGTCTAGGTTATTAGGTATGACTACTATTCCCACTGTCTTTTTATCTTCTATTCTTAAGTCTACATCTATCCTACCAAGCTTACCGCTCTTCTGGAGTTTCTTAAGGTCGAGGATGTCTCCAAACAGACCTTCAGTCTGTCCGAATATCGCTCCTATTACATCATGCTTCTGTGGGAATCTTCAAATACGAAGATCCTTTCCACAACCCCCTCGACCACGAACTCCAGTTTTACAATGTACTTTGAAATAGGAGCGGGTTGCTCAGCTCCCATTTCCAACACCTCTTTCACCATTTTTATGGATAGATAAGTATCCTCTCTTCATAAGCATCGGATTCCTAACGCGTTTGGAAATATAAACTTTTTATTCGGGAGTTGCTTTGGTTAGTCAGCATTTGCCGTCGAGGAAAGCCCTCAATAGAAATATTGTTTCAAAATTGGATTCCATAAATAGGATAATAGAGGATTTAAACAACCAGGACCCTGGACAAATAATAGTTGTGGAGGGCTCTAGGGATAGGGATGCATTGCTTAGGCTCGGTGTTAAAACTAGGATAATGACGTTAAGGAGCTTTCTTAGACTAGCTAGTACAGACTTTCTTGAAAAAGAGGGGCTGACGGAGATAATTGTTCTAACAGACTTTGATAGGAGGGGGAAATTCTATAGCAGGGTTATAAAGAAGATTTGTTCAGGCAGAGCCAAGGTAAATACAGAATACAAGTATAGGCTTAAGAAATGCTTGGGAAACTGGATTAAAGATGTAGAGGGGATACCGAGCTTTCTTAGTAACAGTTTCGATTTAAGGCTTAAAAGAGTTTAAGCTCGGCCTGACTTCCTTTTTCACAGCGCGCGTATTGCGCGCTCGAAGGACTCTTAAACCGAGCTGGTTTTTTAGCCGTCCTGGGTCCTCCTCCCTCACAGCGGAGCTTAGCTCCGGGCTCGGTTAGATCCGCTTTCGGACGGCCCATTTCAAAAAGAGCTTAAGGAGTTTTTAAATTTTCTCCTTCTTTAAACGTCCCTCTTCATCTATTTCCCCAGCTCTAATCCTTGAGCTGGAAATGGGTCTTAAATCCTCAGCTTCAAGTAACGGAGCAAGGAGTATTTCTAATGGGAGCAGACCTTTTTCAACCCTCATTTTGTTTATGAGAATACTATTATTGAGAGTGTCTGAGGTGGATATTAGAGTACCTTTTTCAAGACTCATAGAAGGTCCTGCAAAATCATCCAGCTTAAAGATCTCGAAGTCGACGTTTTTTTCTCTAAGAAATTTCAATATCTTCTCCGATCTGAGTTTAAAAGGTTCTACGTCATGATGTTTTTTAGCTGCAAACTCATCTGATGTAATTCCTAGGATAATCTTTTTTCCCAAAAAGGTTGCAAAACCCAAAAGTAGCCTATGTCCCCTGTGAAACCTGTCAAAAGTCCCTCCGAGAATGACAATTTCCCTCATACTCGCTTTTTAAATCATTATTGAAAACCATTTAAAGCATTTTCGATGCATTGGCTTTAGCATTGAACGAAGATGAGATGGAGAAATACTTGGCTGCGGGCGAGATAGCTAGAAAGGTTAAGAAAGAATCGCGTAAATGGGTTAGAGAGGGAGTGTCCTTATTAGACCTATGTGAGAAGATAGAGAGTCGGATAGTGGAATTAGGCGGATCACCAGCTTTTCCCTGTAACATTTGCGTCGATGAAATTGCGGCACACTTCACTCCCCCGCCCGGTTTTACTGGTAGTATACCGCAAGAGGGGCTTGTTAAAATCGATTTCGGAGTGCACGTAGATGGTTACATAGTGGACACTGCTTTCACCATCCCGCTTTCGCCGAGGGATAGGGAAATGGTAGAAGTTGCAGAAGAATGTTTACTAAAGGTCTCTGGAATACTGAAAGCGGGGATTAAAATAAGCCAGATTGGAGAAATAGTGGAGAAGTTTGCAAATTCTAAGGGCTTTAAAGTAATAAGGAATTTAACGGGACACCAGGTAGATCGTTTCAATCTCCACACAGGTTTTTCTATACCAAACGTTAGAATATTCAGTACTGAGAAGTTTAGAAAGGATATGGTTGTTGCAATAGAACCCTTCATAACTATTGCCGATGGTTCTGGTGAAGTGGGAGAAAGTGAAGAGGCTTATATCTATCGTTTTAAATATCTATCTATGAACTATACTGGCGAATTCGGTTCTCTTGTTAAAAAAATACATAATTCTTTTAAAACATTACCATTCTGCGAAAGGTGGATAATGAGTCAGTTTAGAGAAGTTGGCAGAGATTTCTTAAAAAAAGTACTCGAGAATTATAGAAAAAACTTAATGCTTTATCCCGTTCTTATAGAAAAGAATAGGAAAAAAGTAGCACAGGCTGAAGACACCTTCCTAGTGCTTGAAGACTCGGCCATAAACCTTACTTCAGGAGAGGTTTAGGGTTTTTCTTCCTGCGTTCCCCTATCTAAGTATATTGCAGTAATAAGCATTCTGCTTTCAGAGCTTTTCTCAGGATCCTTAGAGCACTTAGGACATTCTTCTCCTTGTCCATAAACAAAATCCCCTTCACGGAATGGTCTGACATTCTTGTAGTTACACTTTAAGCATTCTTCGACAGTTACGACAGTCATCCTTCTACTTTTCAAAATTTTCTGAACACCGACTTGATACCTTCTTATCATGTAAAATGTTACGATCAGTCCCATTATACCACTTGTTACAAACAAGGTATTGGTCAAATTGTCTTCTTTACCCACTCCAGCTATGCCCTGGAATAATAGTATTAACGAGAATAGGATTATTAAGCCAAGTAAGAAGAAGTAAAATGGGATTAGAAAACCTACTGAACTCTTTTCCATATTTTCCACCTCCTATTGGGCTATACCTATCGTATTACCCACTCCTATCACCATTACGGTATCGCCTTCAGAAGATTTCTCAATAATCCTCTGCATAAGTATTTTGCAAGCCTCCTCAACTCCATTAAGAACTTCCTTAGTCATCGGTGTTATTGCTTCCTTTAAGGACATTTTTATGATCATCCCATATAGCGGTATAGATTTCTTTGTGGCAACTTCTTCAATCTTGTATTTCTCAGTGCCTATGCCTCCGATAATTGCTCCAACCCCCTCAGCTATACTCCCAGTTTTTTCACCTTCGAGCTTAAGCCCAGCATCCACCATGAAAATAGTCTTAAAATTCTCAGTTTCACTCAGCTTCATCAATGCGTCTCCCGGTGTTCCAACAGCTCCTCCTGGGCCTTTAGCCTTCATGAAATAAACACGTCTCCCCTCAATATTTTTCACAGTATATACGTTGTCTTTTTCAATTTCCTTAATCTCTCCTCCTCTCATTAAGCGGGCAGCGACTAATGCGCCAGCACCATCTCCCACAGGCTGACCGCTGGAGAAAGCCTGTATAGCGCCCAGGTATGCTTCAGCTTCCATTAGGACTTGTGGAAGAATCGCTTGTAGCTGTATTATCAGTATGTAACTTGAGGTTTTCTTGCTTAGGATATAGTAGTGTCTTATTACTTTATAGTAGTAGTTTAAGGCATAAGATGCTTCGAAAAGATTCATTATGTTTAAAACCTGACCGTCGTCAAGCTCTGGAATTATCTGTTTAATTTCACTCCTAATCCTGTTCTCGGCAGTCTTAATTATATGGTCAAGTTTCCAGACTACTCCTGCAGGATCCATGTCTACAGGTGGGACTGTTACAAACTCTAGGAAATTGTCCATGAAACGATTTATCTCCTCTTTATTGTACTTCTTCAGCTTCTCCTTAGTAAACCTGACAGACTCATCCCTCATAATTCGGAGTCTTTCAAGAGCGTATTCTATGTCCCTTAAGCGTATGAGCATCTGTATCTTCTCTCCCCAGAAGATGAGTATTAGGAACATTACCATGTAAATTATGCTGATTATCTGGCTAATCCCCGTATTATCCTGTCCGGTGAATAAGACTAGGGGCATCTACGTAAAGCCGCTACTAGGTTAGAATATTTAAGCCTTTAAAGAAGCTTTAACCACAGTTAAAGCTTGGTGAGGGGGTTACCAGCTTTCAAACCTCGCGTGGCCGAAGACCACACTACTGTTTGAAACGGGGCTGTGTTTAACTTCCGTGTTCGGAATGGCTCCGCGGGGTTGCCCCCTGTACGGGTGTTTCCACAGCCCCTATGGCCGGTAACCCCAAGAGAAATGAAAAAGCCCTTCTTATTAAATTTTTTCATGAGCTAAAGATAGAAACTTCTGGATCTGGATCCACATATGCAGCTTTCTTCAATAATCGGATATATTCTTCCGCAGCATGCACACATCGTAGTGGGATTATGTATCAATATGCCTGATTTATTGGTTTTTTTAATTTCCTCAAACTCATCTAGGCTTTGGAGCAGTATTACATTAGACTCTTGAGCCAGACTCTTAAGCTTAGATTCTAGTTTAAACCATTCTTCAAAGGGTATATTCCTGGGCACTAGGTTTATACGCTTCTCTTCGCTGACGCTTCCCTTTCTAAACCTTCTCTCGGCTTCTTCATGTCTTATCAAACTTGTAATAATCCTATTGCCTTTGCCAGAGGCCCTCATAATGGCCTCATTAATCTTCTTAAATATTTTTTCAGCCTCTGAAACAATATCGGGAATATTTTGTGAGTTACAGATTTTCTCAGAAACGTCATAAAGGCCCATCAGCTCTATTGCAAAAATACCGTTTTCAACAATGAAATAGGGCTCGCCGTTTGCAGAGTCGGACAATAAGGGGATCCTTCTACTCTCTATGAAGCTCTTCAAACTCTCTTTTTGAAGCCTAAAAGCATCCGTTGTTTTACAAACTATTTCCTCAACGCTTCCGATAAAAGCATCCTTATCCAAAGAAGCCTTTTCAAAAATAAGAGGAAGATTGAGACTTATTGATCCAAGCAAGCCGGTCCTCACATAATCTTCATGATCGTTCTTGAGCATTAGCAGGTGGTGAATTGGAAACGCTTTTTGAGAATTAGCCAGAAAGAGTGCTCCTCCGGCATTCAAATATTTAACAAGTTTATTAGAGATTTTTTCAAGAACTTCCATATCATACTTGATGAATGAAATTGAAAAGTTAGATAAAACGGTTTTTTCGGCTAGTTCCTCTATGTATCCAAAAAGTTCTAAAACCAGGTTTTCCTTAACGTGTTTCAAAACAATATTCCACTTCTTATGGCTTAAAACAATGCTGGATATCAATTCCCTATCAATCCTTAAACCATCATCTTCTAATACGAGGCTATTGGCATCGGATGATGCATTACTCAACTCATTTACTAATTTGTCTGCAATAATTTTAAATGAAGATGATTTTTCTATTATGGGTATATGTGAATGAATCTTTATCAGACTTAGGCTTGTAAGCGAATGTACAGGTTCTTCAGGCTTAAACATAAAGCTCGATAAATGATTTATGTTAATAACCCCTCCCAGGTGTATGTCGCCTATTTCCCTAGGCAATTTCATGAGGAAAGTATATTGTTTCATAACTTCTTCTCCAGCATCCTTAATAACATCGTCTATGCTACGTCTTAGGGAAATCAACTCATTAACATCGTGAACCGGTATTCCAAGCCTCGTTAATCTATGCCTATAGTTTTCCATCTTCTTTTCTAAAAGGATCGCGTTAACATACTCTCTGATTAAGGGGGCTGTTAAATATCTTATTCCTAATGAATAAAGCCTTTCCTCTATTTCCAAGGATATTGCCTCGGCAGCCTCTTGCTCCATCCCAGCTTCTCTTACCAGACAATCTTCAATTCTCTTCCTGTCAAAAAGTTCGATTGAAGAATCAGTCCTCCTAACCAGAAGAATATTCTCCTTCTTTCTTAGAGATTCGAAAAGAGTCATAGCAAGATTCAAAACATCCTTCCCAAGAGGAGTTATGGCGTAAATCTTGTTCTCAGTCCTATATTCTACCAAACCATTCTCCATAAGCTTGCTCAAATGATATGCAAACTTTCCTGCATCATTAAACCTATCAAGCTTAGCCATTTTCATTAACTCGCTGTATCTTTGCGGCCCCTTCTCTAAGATTTTCAGTATTTCAACTCTAACCGGAAAACCTAACGCTTTGAAGATTTCACTTAATTCTCTGAAACCTCTATCTTCTTCTTTTTCCATTTTTAATATTATATCAACCTGCTTTTACAAAGTATTTTAACTTTAAGCAGAGTAACCGTCAAATTGTTAGAAAACGCTTCTATTCTAAATACGGAATTAGTTGCTTTGATGTTTCAATGGTTCGCTTTATATTTTTAAACCTCTAGAAAATGTAATGTATAGGTGAGGAGAGGCGAAATACTTTTAAAAATCCTTGTCAAGTAATGGATATTGAGGGGGTATGGGCTAAAGGCGAAGCCGGCTAACTTGGTAGGCTCCGCGGCTCGGGCCCGCGTGATTCCGGTTCGAATCCGGATACCCCCATCGTATTTTTAATGAAAATACTACCTAAATATTGGGGAAAGGAAACTGTGTGAAATATCGAAGACTGTAAACACTAAATAATTATTCATGTTTTTAAATACCTCTTAAATACCTCTAAATATAGAATGAAACCATTATTCTAAATGGGGGCGCTGGGATTTGAACCCAGGTCGCGCGGGATCTCGGAAATTTTCTCCCAAGCCGCGGAGCCTAGACCATGCTAGCCGACGCCCCCGCTAGCTTTTACTCCGAATATGGTTTAATAAAGATTTTGTTTTTTATTTAGCCCTAATCGAAATACGCGTGGAATTAGGATGCCGGGGGCGGGTCTCGATCCCGCAACCTCCAGATTATGAGTCTCAGCCACCTTTGCGGTCTGGCGCTTTAACCCTTGGAGCCTAGCCGGTTGAGCTACCCCGGCATCTGCCTTTATAATCGAAAACTCCTCGTTTTAAACTTAACCCTTACATTATACTTCACTTAATCTATGTCTGGAAGTCCTAATGCCCTTAAGATTTGCCTCAACCCCTCCTCGGTTATTTTCTGTCCTGATACTACTTGATCCCTCCTGGGGTATATTAAGAGTCCCTTATACATCCCTCCCATGTTGACTATGTAGAATGTGTGTATAACGAATATGAGGAAGTTCAATTGTTTGCTTGTCAACTTTTCTAAAAGCTTTTTTTCTGTTCTAAAAGATATCATACACCTCTTACGGAGGCTTTCAACAATCCCCTCACTATTTTCATCCATCACCCTTGTCACATCGATTGGGGTTAGGCCCTGTTCTTTAAGGAAGTCGTCAACAGCCTTTTTCAACGGGATATAGTAGCTCGGCAGGCTCATCTCCAGGCTCCTAAGGATAGACTATTGTCTGTGTCCTTGGATAGGGTATTGCGTATTTTATACTGGGCAGGTTTAAGATGTGGGCAAGCAGTCTTTCAAAGCCTAAGCCAAAGCCTGAATGAGGTACTGAGCCATATTTCCTAAGGTCAAGATACCAGGAGTAGTCGTCAGGATTGTAGCCTGACTCAATTATTCTTTCAAGTAACATTTTATAATCGTCTATTCTCTGGCCTCCACCTGTTATTTCTCCATACGGCCAAACTATTAGGTCTGCCGACAATACTACTGACGGGTTTTCAGGATCAGGCATGTGATAGAAGGCTCTGACTTGTCTGGGATAATGCGTTATGAAAACGGGTTGGCCAAGTATTGTTGCAATCATCTTCTCTTCTCTTACTCCGAGATCTTTTCCCCATTCTATAGCTACGCCGTTGTTCTTAAGAAGCTCCACAGCCTGTGTATAAGTGATTCTCTTAAAAGGCTTCTCGAATGGTTTAAATTCAGGGTTAAACCTTTTAATTTCATCCTTATGTTTATCGTAGAATTCCCTTATAACACTCGTTATCATATCTTCTTCAAAGTGTAGAAGCTGTTGAAAATCCATATTGCTTGCTTCAACCTCTAGATGCCAATATTCTGAAAGATGCCTACGTGTTTTAGACTCTTCAGCCCTAAAACTGGGTTGGAAACAGAATACTTTCTCAAGCGAGAAAATAGCTCCTTCCAAGTAAAATTGTGAGCTTTGCGTTAGAAAAGCTTTCTTATCAAAATACTTTACTTCGAACATTTTTGCCCCACCTTCCGTTGCAGCCGTGACTATTGATGGTGCATCAACTTCGAAAAAGCCATGTTCGATGAGCCAGTTTCTAAAAATATTCGAAAGGGATGATCGGAGCTTTAGGATCATGCTCATAATCCTACTACGTATGAAAAGATGCCTATATTTCCAAACTAGGTTCGGCGACAGGTTTTTTCTAAGAGGATAATCTTCGAGAGAAGGTGATTGTACCGTTAATGATTCTGCTCCAAGCTCAACTCCACCGGGAGCACGCTCATCCTTTTTAACAACCCCCTCTATTATCAATGATGATTCTCTCTTGAGCTTATCCATTTTTTCGAATATTTCCTCGCCAACTTTATCCTTCTTAACAACAACCTGCACTATACCTGAAGAATCGCGGATTCTTAAGAATGAAATCTTACCAACAGTATTCTTTACATAAAGCCAGCCGCGGATTCTGACTCTCCTACCAATGAATTTCTCTAGCTCTGAGATCTTACACTCCAACGCTTCATTAATAGCGCCTTTTTCCATTTTATACTGACCTGTCATTTTTCTAACCGCTCCTAATAATATAAAGCTAACTAATAGAAACAAGCAATAGCTTTAACTAGAATCGCTTTCTTTCTCTAAAGTATGATGAAAAAGGAGGTAGTCGATTATAGGGTGTCAGATGTAAGGTCTTTCTCCGAATTAATCTCAAGAATGGAACAGGGATGGGGTTTTGAAGCCGCACAATTAGCCAATGCTTATAGGATAATTCTAGAAATGGTAAACGATAAGGAATGCGTAAAGTTTCTATCCCTGACTGCTAATTTAGTATCGACGGGACTTAGAGGTGTTGTTGCAGAAATGATTAGGAAAGGATTATGTGATGTAATAATAACAACTGGAGGGACATTCGACCATGATATTGCGAAGAGCATCAGTAAATATTACCGTGGAGAATTCTTCATGGATGATAGAGATTTGAAGAAGAAGGAGATACATAGGCTTGGAAACATACTCATACCACAAGAATCCTACGGTTTAGTTATCGAATCCTTCACAATGAAGATGTTGAGAGAGATAACGAGAGAAAAAAAGAGTTTTAGCAGTAGAGAGCTGGCCGAAGAGGTTGGAAAAAGGTTAAGCGACGAGAATTCAATACTACGTTCAGCATACGAAAAGAAGGTGCCTGTTTTCGCACCGGGAATAGTGGATTCAGCATTTGGAACACAGCTTTTCATATACTCTCAAACAAATGAGTTCTCATTAAACCTATTGAAAGATATGAAGGAGCTTTCAGACATAGTCTTCTCCTCTAAGAAGACTGGTGCGATAATTCTTGGCGGAGGAATAAGTAAGCATCATACTATATGGTGGAATCAGTTTAAAGGTGGTTTAGACTATGTTGTCTCATTCACAACTGCTTATGAATTCGATGGAAGCCTTTCAGGAGCAAGATTAGAAGAAGCCATAAGCTGGAAAAAAGTTAAGGAAAATGCATCAATAGCACTCATACATGCTGATATTACTCTAGTACTACCCATATTACTAGCAGCAGTATATGAAAAAATGTAGTAGGGTTAAAACTCTCTCTCAGCATACTTAGACAGGTTACTTATAAGGTCAGGGCTAATCATGTTTATAACATCTATTATTCTTTTGTCAGTAATCCTATAGGGCTTCTTATTCCCAACTTTCCTAAAGCTGACCAACCCGCAATCTCTTAGTATCCTTAAATGTCTCGAGATTAATGGTTGAACAGTCTTAAGAATTGGAATAAGTTCAGAGACACACTTCTCCCCTTCCCCTAGAGAATTGAGTATTTTAAGCCTAAGCGGATCTGAAAGAGCCTTGAAGATAACTGCTCTTGCTGAATCCATATTGTTTTTGTTCTTCATCCCCGTATAAAGTATGAAGCATCTTTTATGATTTAAATAGTTTCTTAACAAAAAAATAACAAATAGACGTTCTCACATTTTTCCCATAGAATATAACAATTTAGTTATAATACTTCTTTAATGCTATGAAATGCCATGAAAAACTAATTAATGTTCATTAAACATGTTTTGGAAAAACCATTTACCTCCTTACTGAAAAACTAACCGGTACGTATTATTGCAATTTGTACATTCTGAGTAATTTTAGAATGCCTAAATTTTAAATCATGAGTGATATTTCCCTCAAAATTAAGATTTATTTAATGGTGTTTAGCATTTCTACTGTCAAAATCTTCATTAATAAGCAAATTAATCAATTGATTCTCAGCATTTCCTATTGTTTCAATTTTAACTGTTTTAAGACTCGCAAAGCATCGAAAAATAAGTTAATTTATGTTAAACATTGGGCCCGGAGGGATCTGTTCCGTGCCACGTTTGAACCCCCAACCAACGGGTTTCTCAACCAGGCTTATGAGCTTCGGTGCCGGTTACCGGCCCCGCCGCTCTGACCTGGTTAAGCTACGGGCCCACTATAAGGTGTTTGATAAAAAGGGTGATAAAAATATTTCTCCGATGATTTTTAAGGTTTTAACCACTAGGTCTCCCTATTTTTTCAAGTTCCTTTATCGCTTCCTCATAGCTTGCCCTAGCCTCCTTATAGGTTTTCTCGTCTATTCTCTTCTTTCTGTAGGCTTTCTCAAGCTCCTTTATTTCAAATCTTAACCTTTCTAACTCTTCCTGCACCTCCTCTGTGCCCGGTTTTGGAGGCGGTAGGATTAATAATACAAGTCTCCTATCAGCAAGCATTTTTATGAACATTGAGAGAGATACTTCTGCTTCTTTATCAGTGATTAAGAATTCGCTCTTCATCCATTGACATATCTCATTGAAACTGGTCTTACCGTCTATTTTCTTCCAAACTTTACTGCCTATCGCATCTAGCTTTATCTTCATCTTGCGAACTACTTTATCACCTTCCTTAATTGGAATTATTAAAGTGACCATGCCTTTAGAATCTTCTTCATATTCGACACCAGGTGTCGCTACTGGTGTACTTCTGTAAAGCCTCTCAGGAGAGATTGCGGGTGGTTTTTGTTTCTTAAAAAACAATATTTCACCTCCTAATCAGGCTTAAAAACTATGCTTTTCCTAATATTGTCTAGCAATTCCGAATTCTCTTTCGGTCCTAAATATCCAAGCACGAATATTTTATTCAAATTGGAATCATGCCATATTATTACTTTCTTTAAAAGCGATCCACCGCTAAAGCCTGTATGCACCTTCTCTTCTAAAGACAGTCTCTCCTCTTCGAGTTTAAGCTTATCCCGGTTAAGTCCTCTTATAGCCTTGTCGAATTCTCCGGGTATTTCTTTTTTAGACCATTGGAATAAGCTTCCGTAATTAGATAGGATCTCTCTTGCGAAGTAAGACCAGTAGATTGCTAAAGTAGCGTTATTTTTAAAAACCATTAGGGGCTTTCCTATGGCTAGTTTTCTATAGTGGAGTTTATACTCTTTGGGTATTTTAAACTCGACTCCAAATAAGCGGTATCTCCAATAGGATTCTGGAGTGTGGCATATTATGCTAGGTACAAACCAGGTTTCCACATCTTCTAATTTCTCATTGGGCTCTAGGTAGTAATTGGCTAAGAATATCTTAAACTCCTCCCTGCATATCCATGAGAATGAGAGCGTCTCTACCTCCCCCCGCCACCTTACTGAGTAAGCTTTATGCCCACAGACTTCTATAGAACTTTTTTCCAACACCTCTACTTTCAACTTTCTCTTTTTAAGCCTCCTCTCTTGCTCTTCGATGAACCTATTTACCAAGACTGGGGGTTGGAGCCCAATTTTTGCTTCTCCCTTGGCTGAAATTTTATTCCATTTCAGCTCAATCTTGGTTCTTGTCCTCGAATCTATCTTCAAATATCCGCTAGTCGTCCCGCCACCTTCGGCAGTCATGCTCCAACCTTTAGGATGTTGAAGCTCTACTTCGAGCCAACATACTCTCTCTAGATTCTCCATCTGTTTCTCACTTAGTTAGCCCCATCCCTATTTATCTGTTCTTCCCGGAATCTAAGTATTTGAGAAAGATTCTTTCCCAATCTGTCTTGAGCATTAAAACTACTATTACAGTCAATAGTATGAAGGTTAAAATAGTAGCTATCCAGCCTCCCTCGCCACCGAAAATGCTTTTGATTATGCTTAACGAAAAACGCCCTCCAAGCGCTACAATTAGACACATTAGAGTCTTCCCCATAACGCAGACTATGAAGAATTTTATCGGATTATAACGCATTATCCCGAGGGGTATTATTAGAAGGTCATCAGGCAATGGGGTAAGTGAAAATAGGAATACTGCAATAGGCCCGTAGCGGTCGAATATTTTAAGCATGTAGTCCATCTTCCTCCTCTTCTCTTCACTTATTATAATTCTTCCAAAATAGCCTAAAACATAACCGATCAACTCGCCTACTGCAGAGCCAAACCCACCTGATATAGCTATTAGAAAAGGATCGAGGAATGAGCCCAGCATGTAAATAACAACAGTGTAAGGTATTGGAAAAACTATTGAAAGAGCACCGATTAAAGATATAAGGAAAACCCCAAGATAACCATAACTATAAGCAAGCTGCTCCATCCAGTCTAATTGCTGTAGGATTAGAAAGCTCTCTCGCATTCTGTACTTTGACCTTTTAGGCCTATTTAAACTAAATGTTCCAGGTTACCTAATCGATAGGTTTTAATAGCTACCTTAGAATATTTCTCTAACTACTGTCAAAGGTGGCTTGTAATGATACTTGAACAAGCGTTATACCATGTTACTATTGAGATTGAAAACCCTCAGTGTAAGGGTCTCGAGTTAATATCAAAGCTTGGAATAAACAATTGTAGGCTAATCGATGCCAGAAGATTGCCGGGAGGATCGATCAAACACCTCGTAAGCTTCCCTCTCAGCGAAGTCGATAAGGTGTCAGGTGAGAAACTTAAGATACTAAGTAAATCCAAGGGTTCCAATATCCTCGCTTCTTTCGAAACTGACGGTTGCAACGTGTGTAATACGATGCTGTCTAAAGGCGCATTCTTAATTTCAGGAAAACATTTAGAAGGATACAGGATGTTATATGAGTTTATAGTGCCAGGACACGAGGTTTTCAAAGAAATAATATCTACACTGGAATCTTCAGGTTTTAAACCAAAGATACTGAGCTTGTATAAACATGAACCCAAGGAGGGTTTCCTAACAGAGAAGCAGGAGAACGTACTATGGTTAGCTCTCAAAATGGGCTACTTTGACTATCCCAGAAAAGTTAATACAAGAGAGCTGGCTAAAGCACTTGGAATCGTCCCATCGACGTTCTCAGAAATACTCAGAGGCGGTATACGAAAACTTTTAGAGAAATATTTTGAATCTAAGATTTTTGAGAATAAGTAACTCCTATTCGTATTACAGTTTTTAAAATAACCTTTTCCCCACGATATAAACCTAATTTTAAAAAGGAACTCCCTGAGGAATAACCTCATCTTTCAATATGCGAATAAAATGGTATATACGCATCTGCTGAAGCCCACTAAAAGATTTGAAAACAAAGAAAGAATTTCAGATAAATCTGTAAGCAATTTTCAAAACAAAAATTTGATTCTTACACTATAAGCTTGGCGGAGGTGGTTTAATTTTAACATTAATTATACTCCTGAAATACGTGGATGAGAGGATTGGAGCAGCAAATGCAGGATTCTTTCATATTGCTTAATAGAGTAGGCTGAAAAGTGTTAATCCGCTTCCACTTAAAAATAGCTTTATTTATTAGACATTAATACCGTAATAATAGGTGTTCCGCTTTGAAGTGTAGAGTAACGGTAGATACGAGAATTACTATTGGTATACTTGACAGAAGGTGCTATGGTCAGTTCATTGAACATTTGGGAGAATGCATCTACGGGGGGATTTGGGTAGGCGAAGATTCAAAAATACCCAATGAAAAAGGCTTCCGCTTAGATGTCCTACAAGCGGTGAGAGAGTTAAATCCTCAACTCATAAGGTGGCCTGGGGGTAATTTTGCAAGCGGGTATCATTGGATAGACGGTATTGGGCCTAGGGATCAGAGACCAAGGCGTTACGATATGGCTTGGGGAGCAGAGGAGCCTAATTACTTTGGGACGGACGAATTCATAGAATTTTGTAGACTTGTCGGGGCAGAGCCGTTTATTGTCGTTAATGCTGGAAACGGTACGCCCGAAGAAGCCGCTCATTGGGTGGAGTATTGTAATTCTACTAGGGAGACCTATTATGCTTCTCTCAGACGTAAATATGGTCATGAGAAGCCTTACGGTGTTAAACTTTGGGGGATAGGCAATGAGCTATGGGGTGAATGGCAAATAGGATTCTGTAAAGATAGTGCAGAATGTGCTAGGAGGACTGTAGAATTTGCTAATGAAATGCGTAAAGTCGATCCAAGCATAGAGCTTGTTGCTGTAGGATGTGAAGATCCCGAGTGGAATATTGAAATGGTGAAGGAAGCCGGAAAATACTTTGATTATTTGTCCATACACTTCTATGATTTTGACAATAAGCCGTATAGGGAATTGGTCGCTGTCCCCATAGATGTTGAAAGGAAGTTAAAAAATGTCTACGATTTAATTCAATCAGTCAGAAGCAAATATGGAATAAAACGGGAAATAAAAATAGCCTTCGACGAGTGGAATGTCTGGTATCCGGAGGCAAAAGCACCATTACTTTCACAGGTGACAAGTGTTAAAGACGCGATCTTCACAGCAGGTATGTTAAACATGCTTCAAAGACTCTGCAATATCGTTCCAATAAGCAATTTTGCTCAGACTGTAAACGTGTTGCCACTTATAATAGCTTCAAGTGATGGAAGAATGGTTTTAACGCCTCAATATCTTGTTTTCAAGATGTATTGTAATAATAGGGGTACTCATGTTTTAAGGACTTTTACAGATTCAGACTTATACATGTCTAATAGCATAGGCGAATACGTGCCCTATGTGGATGTCTCAGCAACACTCTCGGAAGATGGTAAAACGCTTTACCTTTATGCTCTAAACAGAAATGAAGAGGATAGTTTCGAGCTTCAGATAGTCTTAAAAGGGTTTAATCCTAAAAATGGTACACATCAGTTTATTTCCGGTGAATCAGTAGACGATAAGAATACGTTTGAAGAACCTGACAGGGTTAAGATAGAGGAAGCTAGAATTCAAATAATTGGGGGAGAAGTTAGATTAGATCTAAAACCCCACTCAATTAATGTTATAAGACTTGTTGACTAAATATCTTAAACTGATAATCGACATCAATACTTTTAAAGCTCTCTACCAACGGAATCTTTAAGGTATGATTAAAATTTTTCCTTAAGGGAACAATACATTATCCAAGCTTAAATAGTATTTGCCAAATCATACTTAATAAGCATATTGAGTTTATGTCTAACGCGTAAGGAATATTAATAAAAATGGTTTAGATATTGAATAAATTACTGTAAAGTTGTTTCAATATTTTTCTTAAATCGATTCATTATAGTTCCAGCCCCTCAAGTTAAGTTTATATACTGGTTCATTACAATACTGGTTTCTTAATGGAATTTACTCCTTTGCGAGGTAAAATAATAGATGCAATAGCAGACTGTCCAGAGGGTACATCATTTAACAAATTGGCAGACAAACTTAAAGGAGATCTTTCCAGAATGGTTCTTTCCAAGGAGATTAAGAGCATGTGTGCAAAAGGCTTTTTGAAGGTTTCTAGAGACCCTAATCATAAACAGAAGAAGATAATCGCAGTCGAAGACGATATAATGAATGTATTGAAACAAATAGGTGGAGAAAGGAACGATGGTAAAATTGGTATGAGAACCGCATTTAAAATAACATTGAAGTACTTTATTAAATACAGAAAGCTTACTAAGAGTATTTCCAACCCCTTCATAAGAGAATACGTGAAATACAAAGTATTGAAGCATCTGGAAAAAGTCTTGGAGGGTGTTGCTGAATGAGCTCAGACAAGATGCTTCAAATAATCGTAAAAAAGAAAAGCAGTTCTGGAGATTTATGCAAGTTTGATAATATCATTTCACTGTTTACCAAGTATAGAAGGGTAGTAGTTAGCATGCAAGGTTTTGAGCGCAGAGAAATATTAGAAGCGATTAGACCGTTAACAACAGCAAATATCTCAACAACACTTATAGTTTACAATGGGAGATACGAGGGTTCTGAGGACTACGATGAGAAATTAGTAATCGGTCAAGATGGTTAACGATAATTTTGATGTGGTCCTATCAGTAGACAGAACTCTCATGACTAATCATCATGGTAAGGAATTTCTAGGTTTTATGACAACTGGTCCACCTATTTTAGTTCCCGAAAAGGTTTGGATGGCTATTGCAGCTCCGAAAATGGAGGTTGACGATATTGGAAGGCCTAGAGAGGCTCCTTATGGTCTTAGGAAGATCGAAGCGGCGTTGCTAGATGCAGGTATAAAAGCTGCTGTAATCGATCCAGATCACTTAGGGAAACACTTGAAGAATGCGAAAGTACTTGGGATAGGACATCACGATTACTTTGCACTAGGTCCGCCAAGCAGCGAATGGT
>Ga0209394_1000598_pt1 | contig 27269 bp, 25 predicted proteins | sample JNZ201metaG_FD_184122 | JGI IMG/M metagenome (GOLD analysis project Ga0209394, IMG submission 184122) | Hot spring microbial communities from Jinze hot spring, China to study Microbial Dark Matter (Phase II) - JNZ 20120812A (SPAdes) (version 3) ... | reverse complement strand
TCCATTAGGCTTAGGCCTTCAATCCTCAAGAGCTCTTCGGCAGCCTTCTTCGGTATCCAGTAACCTAATTTCCTGAGGGCTCTAACGTACTTTCGCTCTATGGTTAGTGGCAGTAGGGGCATGTAAACCAGGTTTCTGTGCGCTTCGTGTATGTAGTAGACACCGTCGGCCTTTAAGAGAGCTGAGATTATAGTTGCGAATACCGCTTCAGGCTTAAACCCGGCCGTCGCATTTACGAAGACTCTATAGCCTTGCTCCTTCTTTGACTTTATCATACCAGCTAGCAAATCCATTAAGCTCTTTAAACCCTCTTCAAAGTAGCCCACGCCCCAGTGCCTCACTCTAATAGGTTCTTGGACTTTGACTCCAGGCCTAAGGCCGCTCTTCTCACTTCTTAGATGCTCATAGATTACCCTAGCGCATAACATGCAGGAAGCTGTATCCGTAGCATAGAGGTATATCTCGGAGACGTTCTTCCAAGCTATTCTATAATCAAGGAAGCTGTAGAAGGCGTTGAGCTCAGCGCACGATTCCTTGGGCTTTGAATTTACATACTCAAGCATTCCCTCGAAGATCTCGTGCCCTCTAGTTATGGACTCTATGTACTTTTGCCTTTCATCTCCTGGAGGTATGTTGTGCCATTGCGAGATCCCCACGTCTCTGTACTTGTCTCGAAGTTTCTGAGACATTTCTAATGCGAAGTTCCTTAAAAGTGATGTACCTACAAGTACCAGATGAACGTGCTCTTTCATGACCTTCCATTAAACCTTAAGTTGTCGTTTTATCTTAAAATTTTCGCGGACCAAATGAGCTTGGACTTCCTATACGGTTGGGGGTACGTTCTTGAATTCGAGGATGAGGAAGGACTGCTCGTAAAGGTTAATGGTTCTAAGAGACATATAAGAAGCGACGCTGTCTGTGTTGAGCTCGATGGTGAGGGGACTCTCACTGTAAAGTCCATTAGAGAGGCGATCAAGAGGAAGATAAGGATCTCGGTAAAGAGCAAGCATGGGAGGGTGATGTTAGATCCACATCCTCTGGTCATCAATCAAGTATCGAAGTTCCTAAATGACGAAGAGAGAATTAAGGTGTCTAGAGCAGTAACTCAAGCCGCCAGCCTAAACAAGCTCTACGTCCTTAAGCTACTAGGGTTAAAAGGTTGTGAGGAATATTTGAAGATAGAACGATTAATGGACGAGCTGGCTAAGTCCTCAACTGTATGGGGCCTAATGTCGATCGAAGCCGAAGTGGCCAAATCTTACTACGAAGCGCTAAGAAGAATCATACCCTCAGAGTACGGTTTCACTGCTAGGAGTAGGAGACCACCACGTGATCCAGTGAGCGCCTCCATTAGCTTCCTTAACATGATGTTGTACCAGATATGCACAAGAGCTCTAAGATACTATGGACTCGACGAGAGGATAGGCTTTCTCCACGAACCTAGAGGCGAGAGAGCTTCGCTCGCTCTAGACCTAGCTGAAGAGTTTAAACAGCCATTGGTTGATGCAGCTGTCATACCGGCTTTCACTTCAAGAAGCATGAAGAAGTGGCACTTCACTTACTCCATAAACGGCGTCTTCTTAAACAAGAGGGGGATGAGTAAAATGCTCAAGCTATTCAGGCACAGACTTAACCTAAGAACGTCTAAAGGAAGACTTGAGGAGCAAATATACCTTCAAGCATCTAAGCTCGCAGAGTGGGTCTTAGGTTTGAGGAAGAACTACGAACCATTCATTTTAACCCTTGAAGTCTAACACCCACTTGCCTTATCTTCTCATAGCAGGACTTGCATGGAAAGACTATTTCAACCCTTCCATTGCAATTTTTAATTATCGACTCTATCTCCTTGATCAACCTATCAAGCTCTCTCTTCGTGACGTCGACCTCATATACGCTGAGTTGTAGAAAGTTCCCCCCATAGTTCTTTAGGTGCTCTCTAAGTCTCCTTCTATAGTCATCGTACTCGACTGGTATGTCGTAGACGACTATTATCCTCAACTTGAGCCCTCCTTAAACGGTTTATAGCTAAAGAGGCCCGATTTCAACGTTGAAGCCAGCGATTTCGCATGCGCATCGATATGCCATAGAAGCGAGTGAGGACGAGAAGACAACGTACCCCTCTCTATCACTTCCTGCAAAGCTTCGTCTACACTTTTAGCTACAGCCCTTCGGAGCTCTGCACCTTCTAGATTAGGAATCGCTGCAGCCCTTAAGACCACTTTATGCTCAAACTCGCATGCGAGGTCGAAACAGAGCTTATCGTGTAGGAAGCCGATATTGGGGTCTAGCCCAGCCCTATACAACGCTGCCCAACAGACGCATGAAAGCAAGAGCCTAGCGTACTCGACCTTGACCCTAGAACTTTGAGACCACCTTTCCTCCATAGCCCTAATAATCTTCTCCCTAACCTCGCTAAGGCCTCCTTCGAGCTTGACCTCCAAGACCTTCTCGTAATTTTCCTTCAATGCGTTCAAGAAGAGCGATGAGAAGTACTCTCTAACGTTAAGGTAAGCGTGGAGCTGGTACAGAATTGGCTCAACGGGCTTACCATGCGTCAACCACATGAAGCCGCTGACGTCGCTCCCATTTACTACAACGACCGGAACGCCAAACCTCCTAGCTAGCCCTAAAGCTGAACTACTGATCGATCCATTACCGTCCAATACCAAGCAGTAGGTCCTTCTAGCGGGGTGCTCTGCTTCCTTGTCCTCAGCCTTAATCCTAAACCTCTCTCCCGTACGACCTATAAAGTATTCATTGCTTAACACCCATAGAACTCTCATGCTCAAGGATTAAACCCCCAAGCAGAACTCAAAGCCCTCTAACTCTTTAAACCTTGGGTGGCTCATTTTAATCACTAAACTCCTCTCAAGAAAGCTTTTACAAGCGTCTATGCCTTCATCTAAGATGGAAATTGCCTTTAGAGGATCTCTTTCGACGACCTCGTCTTCAAGCAACGAACTTAAGTTCACCCTTAGCTCCTTACTTAAAGCCTCGAGACCGGAACGTAGATCAAGATTGACTGAAAAGTCCTTAGCTATGGTGAAGGCTTCGACAAGCTTTTTAACTGTCGCTTTAACGGCATGAACAAAGTTGCGCTCTTTAAACTTCAAGTAGCTTAATGCTCTATTTCTAGCTTCAACAGCTGATGAGAGCGATGACCACGGAGTTAGCCCTCCAACCCTCGATACCCAAAGCTCGGAAAGCAATTTCGAGTAGCAAGCAATGATGACATCGCACCATCCATCAACTTCATTGATCATCAATCTCATTAATGGTGCGAATAACATGGTCCCCCGACCTATGAAGCCCATGCCCTTAAGTAGGCCCTCGTAGCCCTCACGACACTTAACCAAGATCCACGCTCTTCGCTTCGACTTAGAAAGCTTGCCTAACATGAGCTTTAGGCAGGCATCGGTTACCTGGATTTGATCATTGACTAATCTTACGAGGCCTAAACCCTTTAAGTAGTTTGCAGAATCTAGGACCTCACTTAGCTCCAAATTGCACATAAAACATAAGTCCTTAATGTAGCATACTCTGATAGGCAATACTGAGCTCAGTATCAACCACTCGGTGGAGCTGAAGGTTATGGGGGATCCCGATAATCACTATAAAGTGGCACTTATAAAAAGTGCTGCTCTTAAGAAGTTGAACAGTTTAACGAAGGGGATTAAATTAGACGACTTAGCGGAGGAGCTAGAATTAAAGGCCGCGAGATCGTTGTTGGAGAGAGCTTTGAAGGAGCTGGAGGAGGAAGGTTATGTAACGATCCTCCAAAACTATGTGGAGAAGACGTGGGCTCTGAGGCAATGCGATGAAAAATGGAGGCCAAGAGGGATAAGATCCCTAGCAACGATCAAGACGTCGAGGGATCAAGACGTCACAGAGGTCCTTGTCATCAAAGGGTTGGAGGAAATTAGAAGAGCTGAACCCTTGAGTCGTGTATTAGCAATGCTGTCTAAAGCCAAGCTGATCGCAGAGAATGCACAAACGCCCAAGGCACTTCACTACGCAAGGCACTTGATGCTCAAAGCAGTAATAGACGCCATAAAGCTTGGAGCAATCAGCAAATCTCTAGCAGAGAGGACCATCAAAAGCTTGGAGATGAATGAGAAGCTGAGTAGGAAGACTTTGTTGATGATAGTGGCTAAGGTCGAGGACGCAATTAAGGGGGCTCAAGGCCGGAAGTAGCTTCAAATCGGGCTGCTAAGGCCTTAACTCTCAGCAGCCAGCTATAGCTCTAAGCATAACAATCTCTGGTCTCATGAAGCACGTTGAGCTTAAAGAGACTAAAATACCCTCCTTACCAAAACCTTAGTGGTGAGCGCGAACGGCGAAGTTCTTGGTTTGGTGTGCAGGTGACGTTACTAACTACCAGCCTGTGTCCTACGACATCGAGGGCAGCGTAGTGAAGAGCTTCTTAGCCCCAGCAGCTCTCAATAAGCGCTTCAACTACGACAAGCTCGTAGCACTCATTCCATTAACCTTGTTCTTAGAGGATCACAGTGAGAACTACAAACTTTTACTGAAGGGGAAGTCGCTCTACGACAATAAACGTCTCGAGGTCGATGGCAGGGACCTCACGGTCTACGATCCAGCGGTCCACGAACTCTTGGCTAAGGGCTTTGAATGCTACTTAGTGCCTCATGGTGGGATTAGTCACCCATTAGTCCTAAAGGAGCGAGATGGTAAGATCGTCGTCAATCGAAGCTCAGCTAAGAAGTTTAACTACGACTTGAACGTGACGTTCAACTCTGTCTACGCTGCATTGAGGGAGTGTATGAAGGGCTACGATGAAGTGGAACTTCACATAGACCTAACTCATGGCTCAAACGTCCTAGTGACGGTCCTCATGCTCGCGAGCCAAGTGATAGCAGAGGCTAGAGGATTAGAGGCTGACGCCAGCTTCAGGCTTTGGTGTGCTCCAATTTTAGGCCCTCCAGAGCCAGGCTTGACGGTCAAGTTCCTGGACGTGTCGAGGTTATCCAATATCGTGCGCGGGCTTGTTGCCGGGACTTGTGCTTGGAGGAGACTTGATGAGAGGTTGCTGCCGATAAACTGGTACAAAATCGTTGGAAGTCGACTAGGTCCTAAGTTCAAAGAGGTCTACGGATTCGTGAAGAGCCTTCTGAATCTCGCTGAAGACCTCCTCTGGACGCTTAGGAGTGGACAGGCTCCTTTCGCTTACCTACTTTGTAGGCAGGTCCCAAACATCAACGGCATTAAGGAAAGGCTTGACGAGATGATTTACGAGAGCTACTTGAGAGTAGGGGGGCTGCAAGAAGACGAGCCCTGGATATCGATAGCTGATGTGATTGTTGAGCTAACTGATAAGCTCGTCAAGGACTTGAAGGCATTTGGTGATAGTCCAATAGACGTGACCACGAGGGCCCTTCAAAGGCTCTACGAGACTCAATACTACGACAAGGTCATTGCCGTAGCGAGAGAGTACGCAGTCCTCCTAATATTAAGGAGACTTTACTGCAAGGAACGCGAGAGAGTAGAGATAGCTGGCGATCTATGGAGCAAGGTCGACGAGGAGCTTAAATTATTAGCCCAGAAAAAGGACCCAGCACATCCTCAAGCACTAAGCGCAGTTGGCTTAACAGAGGACGATGTAAAGACCTTCGAGTCACTCAGGCAAATGAGGAACAAATTGATGCATGGAGGTCTTTCAAAAGAGATGAACGCTGAGGTCTCTCTGAGGATAGACCCTGGAAGAATCCTAGAGCCAGAAAGTGAAAAAGACAAGAAGCCAATATGGAAGAAGGACGTGGAGAAGGAGGCGGAGAAAGCAATAAAGCTAATCGAGAAGCTAAGGAGCCGTGAAACAACATAAACCATTAACCATCAATGAAAGGCAACGAAAACGCTCTTCAAAATTCTTCCAAACCAATTAAATTTCGTAACACTTTCAATTCTTTTTTAATCAAGATTTTGGTCATCCCTAGAAGCAAGAATCTTTACTTACGTGGACTAATAGCCATCTTTCAATTCTTTTTTAATCAAGATTTTGGTCATCTCATCGTCAGGCTCAACGACGGATACGAATTAGCGCAAGCCGTCCTCCTTTCAATTCTTTTTTAATCAAGATTTTGGTCATCATCTGCCCCTCAAACGTTATGTTGGGGTGGTGAACACTACTTTCAATTCTTTTTTAATCAAGATTTTGGTCATCGCGACGACGAGCGACTTCAGAGACCTGCTGAGGGAGGCTTTCAATTCTCTTTCAATTCTTTTTTAATCAAGATTTTGGTCATCAATCTCAGCCCCGACCGACAAGAGTAACTTTCAGCGGCTTTCAATTCTTTTTTAATCAAGATTTTGGTCATCTCACTATCGAGGACGTGCTACAGCTTTTACGATCATTACAACTTTCAATTCTTTTTTAATCAAGATTTTGGTCATCCAGTCTACTACAACAGCGGCGAAGGGAAATGGCGAGTAGGCTTTCAATTCTTTTTTAATCAAGATTTTGGTCATCTTTCAGAGCTGACAGCGAAAGCGCTGAAATCGGAGCAAAACTTTCAATTCTTTTTTAATCAAGATTTTGGTCATCTCTCCGACATCGAAATCGCCAGACTTGGCAAGTACTTCATCTTTCAATTCTTTTTTAATCAAGATTTTGGTCATCCTTCCATGGAATGGTATCGTAATTCGCGACTGGGGAGGTCTTTCAATTCTTTTTTAATCAAGATTTTGGTCATCACACAAGGCGACCAGTACGCCAGTACTTCGATGCTGTTCTTCTTTCAATTCTTTTTTAATCAAGATTTTGGTCATCAAAGATAGATGCTTACAAGTACATGAGAGCATGTCTAAGCTTTCAATTCTTTTTTAATCAAGATTTTGGTCATCTCGAGGAAGCAGAGAGACTAGTCCAAGAGATAACGAAGATCTTTCAATTCTTTTTTAATCAAGATTTTGGTCATCGTGAAAGTGCAAAAATTTACCTAAGTACGCTGGAATGCTACCTCTTTCAATTCTTTTTTAATCAAGATTTTGGTCATCCTAGGGTCCTGAGCCCGAGCCGCTGATACAATGCCACTAATAACTTTCAATTCTTTTTTAATCAAGATTTTGGTCATCTCTGGAACAGAGTCACAGTGACCCTCAAGCGAGACGACCTTTCAATTCTTTTTTAATCAAGATTTTGGTCATCGCATGGAGAAAGTAGCGTCACCGACCTAACAAAAAACCCTCTTTTCTTTCAATTCTTTTTTAATCAAGATTTTGGTCATCGCATGGAGAAAGTAGCGTCACCGACCTAACAAAAAACCCTCTTTTCTTTCAATTCTTTTTTAATCAAGATTTTGGTCATCTCTATTCCCTAGTGAATTACGTTGGAACGGTTGGATCGTTCTTTCAATTCTTTTTTAATCAAGATTTTGGTCATCGCAACGAGCTAGTGTTGAGGAGCGAAGGGAGTGGATCAGCTTTCAATTCTTTTTTAATCAAGATTTTGGTCATCGAGCGAAGGGAGTGGATCAGGGTGGGACAGCGACGGCAACATGCTTTCAATTCTTTTTTAATCAAGATTTTGGTCATCTGCTGGAAGACGACTTCGCGAAAAGGAAGTGCGTTGCGAGCTTTCAATTCTTTTTTAATCAAGATTTTGGTCATCCAGGTCGCACTACTGTACAGCGCATGCGATGTCTTCGTTCACCCAGGCTTTCAATTCTTTTTTAATCAAGATTTTGGTCATCTCAAAGAGATGATCGAGAGGTCGCTGGCCTTCCTTAGGTCTGACATCTTTCAATTCTTTTTTAATCAAGATTTTGGTCATCGTGTATGAGAGAGACTCTGCCGTTACCAGAGGATGTAGTGTACATATTCTTTCAATTCTTTTTTAATCAAGATTTTGGTCATCTACATCTGCGCCGTGAAGAGAAGCGATGGACCCGTAGTCTTTCAATTCTTTTTTAATCAAGATTTTGGTCATCACGCGCTTCCGTCAACATACGATCCTGCACGGACGCTGTCTTTCAATTCTTTTTTAATCAAGATTTTGGTCATCTGATGTGGGAGCGGCGGCCCGAACAACTTTTCAACTTAATCTTTCAATTCTTTTTTAATCAAGATTTTGGTCATCCCCCCTCCCGCCGCGGGGGCGCCTCGAGCAACAACAATATTTCTTTCAATTCTTTTTTAATCAAGATTTTGGTCATCCCTGGAATAGCAAATAAAAGAATAGCGAGGACCACTGACTTTCAATTCTTTTTTAATCAAGATTTTGGTCATCTTGTAAAGTTGAATAGTTTCCAGTGAAACGCTTGTATGCCTTGCTTTCAATTCTTTTTTAATCAAGATTTTGGTCATCCGGCTATGCGATAGTGCAATGGGAAGGCAATGTTCCAGAGCTTTCAATTCTTTTTTAATCAAGATTTTGGTCATCAACAGAAGAAGCAGTACTTATTGCCTTTTACATATTGAACTTTCAATTCTTTTTTAATCAAGATTTTGGTCATCATGAAGTGAAGTGAGGTGAGGCGATGAAGTGCCGACTCAACTTCTTTCAATTCTTTTTTAATCAAGATTTTGGTCATCCGAGGAAGTGTTCGTCTGGAGATGCCCGCACTGTGGCAACTTTCAATTCTTTTTTAATCAAGATTTTGGTCATCTCTACGAGCCGATGATCTTGCGTGCACTGAGAGGCGGCTTTCAATTCTTTTTTAATCAAGATTTTGGTCATCTAGCAGAAAAGATGAATGGAAAAGTAAAAACAGTTATTCAACTTTCAATTCTTTTTTAATCAAGATTTTGGTCATCAAGAATGTAGAGAAAATTATCCTTTCATGGTGGAAATAGATGGACTTTCAATTCTTTTTTAATCAAGATTTTGGTCATCTAACCACTGGGTTGACTACTGGTTCCTATTGCCTGGCCTTTCAATTCTTTTTTAATCAAGATTTTGGTCATCCTTGATAGTGTTGATCGTGTACGTTGTGGTGCTGGCACTAATGGCTTTCAATTCTTTTTTAATCAAGATTTTGGTCATCGACTAGAAGGGGATGACGCTGAAATTGGAGCAAAAGTAGGCTTTCAATTCTTTTTTAATCAAGATTTTGGTCATCCATTTCTAGAGAATCTTGCTGATTTCATCAAAGACATAAGCTTTCAATTCTTTTTTAATCAAGATTTTGGTCATCACGCGAAAGTCGGAGACATCATTGATATCTCCGACGCTGATCTTTCAATTCTTTTTTAATCAAGATTTTGGTCATCAGCGTGAGTGATGTGGTGCGCTGCTTTCTCTGGATCGTTTCCACTTTCAATTCTTTTTTAATCAAGATTTTGGTCATCCTCACAGCATCCTTGATGTACGTCATGTTGCCGGTTATTACTTTCAATTCTTTTTTAATCAAGATTTTGGTCATCGAAGATGCAGTGAGTGTTCATCCCTCGGAGCTAAGGTGGAACTTTCAATTCTTTTTTAATCAAGATTTTGGTCATCGGGAGGTTGCCAGTGTGGGCTTTTGCTGCAATCGTTCACCTTTCAATTCTTTTTTAATCAAGATTTTGGTCATCATTATCCAGTGTTCATTGACGAGAACAGAGAGGTCTGGATCAGCTTTCAATTCTTTTTTAATCAAGATTTTGGTCATCTCTTCGAGAAAAAGCATGGTTACGCAAAGCAACCACGGCGACCCTTGCTTTCAATTCTTTTTTAATCAAGATTTTGGTCATCATCGGCCGTTTAAACGCCACGATCGAGGGCCGCTCCTTCTTTCAATTCTTTTTTAATCAAGATTTTGGTCATCGTTGTTTACTACGGACGTAACGTTGTCTCTGCCACAAAGCTTTCAATTCTTTTTTAATCAAGATTTTGGTCATCTGGCAAGTACTTTGTAACATGGACTGACATTAGTAACTCTGGCTTTCAATTCTTTTTTAATCAAGATTTTGGTCATCCGGGAGGCTGGAGATGTGGTAGCCATAGAGTTCGTTGTCCTTTCAATTCTTTTTTAATCAAGATTTTGGTCATCGGACGCAGTGTGCCAATGTATACTGCCACGGGTCTTTTCCTTTCAATTCTTTTTTAATCAAGATTTTGGTCATCGAGGGAATTCACAATCACAGTGTTACAGGGCAACTTCTGCTTTCAATTCTTTTTTAATCAAGATTTTGGTCATCAACAAGGTTGATGCTGAGATCGCGCACGAGTTGCTCGACTTTCAATTCTTTTTTAATCAAGATTTTGGTCATCAGAGGCTGGCGAGGGAGAGGGACGAGTACAGGATGATCTTTCAATTCTTTTTTAATCAAGATTTTGGTCATCTACTTAAGAGGTCTCATAGCGATAAACAACGAAGACATCAACTCTTTCAATTCTTTTTTAATCAAGATTTTGGTCATCTATACAACCTGGGGGACGTACGGGCAATACATGAGAGATACTTTCAATTCTTTTTTAATCAAGATTTTGGTCATCTGGAGTACAACAAGTACGCTCATCTCAAAGCGCATACCATGGCTTTCAATTCTTTTTTAATCAAGATTTTGGTCATCCAGACCAATCTTCAATGCAAGCGTGAAGGTGATTGAGCAACTTTCAATTCTTTTTTAATCAAGATTTTGGTCATCCTGAAGAGCTTCTCTGCGAGTGCCTGGAGTTTCGTAGCAACTCTTTCAATTCTTTTTTAATCAAGATTTTGGTCATCGTCAAGACCGGGAAGGAGCCGAGAGAATACGTTAGGGTCTCTTTCAATTCTTTTTTAATCAAGATTTTGGTCATCTCAGGAAAAGCGAACTGTGCTAAAGCCATCGAGTAGGATACCACCGCTTTCAATTCTTTTTTAATCAAGATTTTGGTCATCGAAGCTATCAAAGATGCTTTCAGATACTGGTACGAGTACCTTTCAATTCTTTTTTAATCAAGATTTTGGTCATCTTACACGAAGAACACGATCTGCGGCTTCTGCAACATTCCCTTCACTTTCAATTCTTTTTTAATCAAGATTTTGGTCATCGGTGCTCCGATCACGGTGCACGGGGTCGGGTGGACCTTGACTTTCAATTCTTTTTTAATCAAGATTTTGGTCATCACAGGGAGAAGTTGGAACAACTGAACTTAAAGTTCATCTTTCAATTCTTTTTTAATCAAGATTTTGGTCATCGTAAAAGTAACTGAATGCATGAAAAGGGATTTATCATTGCCTGAGGACACTTTCAATTCTTTTTTAATCAAGATTTTGGTCATCGGAAGAGAGAGGAGGAGGAGAGGAGGAAGAGGGAAGTCTTTCAATTCTTTTTTAATCAAGATTTTGGTCATCGAATAATAGGTGAAAATATGTCAGAAACTTTCTTTTTACCTTTGGCTTTCAATTCTTTTTTAATCAAGATTTTGGTCATCTGCGAGAGGAGAGGAGAGGAGCTGGTGGTCACGATGAGGCCTTTCAATTCTTTTTTAATCAAGATTTTGGTCATCATGGAAAGTGAAAGCGCAAAGGTTTCCTTGAGCGTACTCTTTCAATTCTTTTTTAATCAAGATTTTGGTCATCTCTTTAAAGGAAGCTCTGAGACCTTGAACACACTGTTGACTTTCAATTCTTTTTTAATCAAGATTTTGGTCATCATTACGGTGATAACTTGAAGATCGGCAGGAGGGGCGATCCAATACTTTCAATTCTTTTTTAATCAAGATTTTGGTCATCCAGGACTGGCAGGACTGGCAGGATGCCTGACATGAAACGCCTTTCAATTCTTTTTTAATCAAGATTTTGGTCATCTGAACGTTGGTGGGAACGCACGAGAAGCTCCAGTACCTCGTCTTTCAACTTTCAATTCTTTTTTAATCAAGATTTTGGTCATCGGTGAAGCCCGCGCTCATAGAAGACTACAGTAATACTACTTTCAATTCTTTTTTAATCAAGATTTTGGTCATCGAGAATGAAGAAGGCTGTGGTGGAGTAACATGGCCAAGACTTTCAATTCTTTTTTAATCAAGATTTTGGTCATCGAAAACTCCCCCGAACCCCATTCCCAAGTTTTTTTGAATTCTTTCAATTCTTTTTTAATCAAGATTTTGGTCATCAGGCTCAGGCTGAAGGCCAAGGAGGTAGCTGATGACGCCACTTTCAATTCTTTTTTAATCAAGATTTTGGTCATCGAGATTGGAAGACCTATCGTCGACGATGTCAAGGCTCAGCTCGGCTTTCAATTCTTTTTTAATCAAGATTTTGGTCATCGCTCCCGATCGCGCTTTAAAAGCGTTTGGAGAGCCTTTTCTTTCAATTCTTTTTTAATCAAGATTTTGGTCATCGCGAGGGTAGCGGCTCGGGGTGGGACATGGATGGAAACGCTTTCAATTCTTTTTTAATCAAGATTTTGGTCATCTGGGACATGGATGGAAACGTGGTCTACTACGGGCGCAACTTTCAATTCTTTTTTAATCAAGATTTTGGTCATCCGCCCACGTGTTGAAGGTGTATTCTGACAAAATTCCATATCTTTCAATTCTTTTTTAATCAAGATTTTGGTCATCCGAGTATCTAGCGCTCTTCTACGTTAAGTCGGTAACCACTTTCAATTCTTTTTTAATCAAGATTTTGGTCATCGTAGTGCTGAAGCGGTACTCGGAGTCCCGGTTCAGCGCACTTTCAATTCTTTTTTAATCAAGATTTTGGTCATCATACCGTACTTGTACACGTTGGCGTTCCAGTCGGCAGTCGCTATGGCTTTCAATTCTTTTTTAATCAAGATTTTGGTCATCTGTTCCATAATTGTCTTGAATTTTTCCTGTTTTTATGGCTTTCTATGTTAGGGCTGCGACGTAGGGTTGCTCGTGAAGCTGCTCGCTCCGGAGAGCCTTTTAAATAGGGCTCATGGTCTGAGAGGCTTGGTATATATAAATCTATCGCTGATTGATGCTGGAGGCCCACCTTGATGGAATACATGAACTCGCGTAGAAATTTAAATGATTGATGTAAAAATGCTAAGGTTGGTTATATTTAAATTTTCATGCGAATCCATTCTTCCCCTTCCATTCTTTCCCTTTGGGGGCTTTATCGCTTGGGGTCATTGTTTTGGCCTAATGGTTTTTAGGTCCGAACGCTTCTTGTCTAAGAACTTACTTCATGGTCATCGATTCACGATCCTTGCCTAACGAGCCCTCGAAGTGTTCCTGTGCTTCGAATGGACCATCTTGGTTAAGCTGTCGTCGTGGGGATCTTATTGTCAATGCTTCGAAACTACCAAGCGAGATGATCGAGGCTCTCCTTCACACTATAGTGCTTGACTTCGTGAACTCAAGAACTTGAGGGCGGGTTCGTCAACCATTGGAAGTCCAGTCCATTCGTGCTCCTCATCAACTCCATTGTTTCTTAGAGGGCGATGAACTGCAGCACGAAGGTCTTCTGCCAAAATTCTTCTGCGAGCAATTTGCATGTCTCTTGACTCTTCCAGCTAGCTTCTAGGACCCTCATGACTACGTAGGATGACCGAACATCTTTCCAGCGATTCCATGTATTTGAAAGTCAGTCATTAAAATTGACAGAAAACTCTAAAAAGTTGAGGGACAATACAATTAAGGTTGTGAGAATCGTAAAAAATTATGCTTGATCGGGGGTCGAATATGTCTTCAGGAGACAGCCCTCTGCAAAAGGACCGCTTTCTACGAGAAGAGGTATACAATAGAGCCGTTAATGTCGGTAGTCTTATGCTGAGCACTCACTCGGGCCGTGAAAAGAAGCCTGTTAAAGGTGTTGATGAAACCACGATCAACAACATGATATCGCTATTCTTAACTCGATCGAGTCAAGGTAGCGTTAAGGAAGCCTTAAATGAGGTGGTGCTCTACATAGCTCGCCAAGTGGGTAGGGGGGAAATATCTTACGAAGTTGGACAACAGCTAATGGAAGACATCCGAACTATGTACAACATCTTTAAGAATGATGAGAAGGGGTTAGAAAGCGCTCTATCGAAGTATTTGATAATGGCAAAATGGGTTTACGATAGCGGAATTGAGGGGGTTAGGAACTTAGAAGAATTGATGAATGCGTTTAAAAAGGTGCAACCGACTTGAAGACATTTGATGAATGCTTCGTTTCATATACCATAAGGGCCGTATTGACGAACGAGACGCCTCTCTCGATAGGCTCTGGCAAGGGCTTACCGATCGGAGGCATTGATAACCCAATCGTGAGACTTGGAGATAAGCCAATAATCCCAGGATCGTCAATCAAAGGAGTTTTACGAAGTGAGGCTGAGCGCTACGCGAAATTAAGAGGCTGGCCTGTATGCGACGTCGTCTCCCACCCTACCTTCGAAATAGAGGAGAAAAGAAAGAGGAGGGAAAATTATAGGCCCTGCATAGTTTGCAGGGTTTTTGGAGGACCAACAATAGCCTCTCACATCGTCTTCCTAAACGCTACACCAAGAAGCTATCGCATAGAAACTAGAACGCGCGTCTCTATATGTAGGTTAACGGGGGCCTCGTATCCAGGTAAACTCTTCGATATTGAGTACATAACGCCCGGCTCAGAATTTGATTGGAACATGATCATCGAGGGCTATGACTTGGTTAATGAATCTAGTGATGAGGTCGAGCTCATCAATTACCTTATTAAAAAATTCGTCAATCGAGGCTTTTACATCGGTCGTGGGAGGAGTTATGGTCATGGGCTCGTCAGAATGAAGGTCGAAAAGGTTGAGAGAGAGGAGCTGAAGGATGGAAGGCTGATTGTCGAGGACTATACAGAAAAGTACCTTAAGGTCTTGGAGTTGAAGTAAATGGTAGATTGGCACGTACATGATAAGACGTATAGGATGTTAGACATGGACTTAGAGTTTCAAGCGAAGTCACCTTTCAGAGTAGGGGCTGGAAAAGCAGTTTCCCCAATATCTCCCGCAAGTCTCCAGATCTTAAGGATAAGTATGAATGACCGAAGTGTGCCATACATACCCGGCAGTAGTCTTAAGGGCTTATTCAGAAGTTGCTCAGAATTCATTGCTAAGTTGAAAGGTCTGAAGGTTTGTATGACTGGAGAGGAATGTGGGTCCCAGCTTAGTGAGCAACTCAAGGAAGTCTTTAAAGAGAGGCGCTTTGAAGACTTGAAATCCTTACTCAAGGAGAAACTATGCATAATATGTAAGCTTTACGGTGCCGGAGGTTACGCATCGCATGTAGCGATTCATGATGCCTACCCGATTGGAGTAGTCCCAATAAATGTGAAGGTAGGGATAGCTATTGATAGAAGAAGCGGCTCTGTGAAGAATCTCTACACGTTAGAGTTCGTACCGCCTGGCGTTAGGTTTCGTGGAAAACTCACCCTAACAAATGCACCGAACTACGCCTTAGGTTTAGTGTCATACGTCTTAGAGATGGTGAACGCTGGCATTGCTAGGATAGGGGGCTTCAAATCTCGAGGGTTTGGGGTCTTTGATGTAAAACCTGTCAAGGTCGAGGGCTACGTCTTAAGTGATGGCTCGTTAAGGGACTTAAAGGAGGTTGAGGTTTTCGAAGCCCTTGATGAGTACGATGTTGATGTTGAAGTATCGGACGTCAAGAACGACCCCTTGAAGTTCATTAGTAAGTTTAAGGTCGCGTGGGACAATTATGTTTCCAAAGTCTCCAGATCTTGAGAGAATAGTAAGGGACCCAACTCCTAGGGATCGACTAATCGATGGAAGGGTCAATCTAAGGTTAGCCTTTAAAGCTAAGGTGTGTCGTGAAAGTTACGTCTTCACTAGGCTCTTCATGGTAAGCCCTCATGTAGATGATCGCTTTATAAGATCACTCTATCGACTAGTCGAAGACTACTTTTTAAGAGGAGCTAACACTCATGATGATTTCAAGAATTTGATAAAAGCTGTAAATTCTAAATTGAAATCCTTAAAAGTAAAACCTCCACCCAAAATCCCTAGATACGATGCGAAGGTAATAATACCAGCCTCAGCGCTTAAAGGTGTTGTTAGGTCAAGGATTGAGTACAAGTTATCACCTAAGATCTCGTGCTACTGTGTTGAAGAACAAAAAATGCCTCCGAAGAACCTCTATAAGAGACACTTAACCTTCTGGGGCAAGGAGATTGACAAGCCACGTGGTTCATGTAGCTTCGTGAAGAAAGAAGAGAAAGAAAAAGAAGAAGAGGAGAGTAGAAAAGTATGTATAGTATGTGATCTCTTTGGATCACCAGGGTTAGCTTCGCGAATTTACTTCTCGGATTTAGAGATGGTGAGCGGTAAGGTCACTAGGCTTCAGGATCTAGGGATCGAGGTTATCGCTCCCCAATCAGAGTTTAAATCTACTGTAAACATCATTAATTGTGACCTAATCGACTTGGGCCTTTTGTTCTTAGGTCTTGAACTATACAGTGGAAGCCCGATTCTATTAGGCGCTTATAAGTACAGGTACAATCCTAGCGCTGGGGGGTTAAAGTACAGAGGGAATTTTATCTTTGGAGCCCTTCGCTTCCAATTAGAAGATTTCAGCGAGACACTGACGAATAGGCTAGCTAGCTTATTGAAGGAGGGACCTGGCGAAGTGAAAGGAGGTCGTAGGATATCAAGGGAAGACCTCATTAAGGCGGCAAGGCTTGAGCTAGAAGATAAGCTTAGAGAGAATGTGTTCTTCGACAGAGGTGTAATCAAGGTTGAGTGTTGAGAGGAAAGGGCTCGTATTGAAGTACGACAAGAGGGGTTTAATCGATGAACTGAAGGGCTTTGCCAAGGTCTTCATAGTAAAACCGGACATGACCTATCATGTTAAGACGAGGGACGAGCTAAACCTTGATACCGACCTCGGATTAATGGGCTTCGCCTTTAAGAGTGGCAAAGGGATTGCTTGGTTGAAGGATGAAGATGGATTTCGAGTCGTGCAAATGAATGTTGAAAGGTTTTACTGCCATCCATCTTTAGCGCCAAGGGGTTGGAAACTCGAAGAGGTGATTTAATGGATAAAATGGATAAAGTGTGTAGAGCCTACATCCTCCCTAAGTTATCTGAGGATCTCGATGAGCCTGTTTACGTTGAAGTTATGGACGCCTCACAAGGTAGGGAGCTACTGGGTAAGTTGAAGAAGATAATTAGCTATGTAGTAGAGGACTACCTTGATAGCTTGGAGAAGGATAAGATAAAAGACGTCGAGGACCTCAATAATGTTCTAAATGAAATTGTCGTTACGCTCAAGTGGCCCTTATTCTTAGACCCCATACCGGGTGTAGTGCCTTCACCATCTATATTGATCAAGCTCTTCATCAGAAATCCTCGCTATCTTGATGAAAACCTTGGAGAGCTTTTGATTAACGAACCAGAGCTATACAAGGTCGTAATGGTCGACTACGACCATGAGAAGATAAGAATGTTACAAGAAGACTTGTACCAAATATTGCGATACCCAGCAGATACGAGACCAGCCGCCAACTCCTCCTCATTACTCCTCCACATGATTGTTACCTCAGCCATAGCTTTATGCATGTTCATGTCCCAGTATCCACGTTCAGGCCTAAATTGGTTAAAACAAATCACGACATTACGTCTCCTTTCCCTCTTCCACGACGTGGGCAAGTTCGATGTAACTAAGTGGTATGAGCATGAAGAGCTCTCTTCAGAGATCGTTGAGGAGCTTTTTGGCAAATATGTTGAAGGAGAAGCTAAGGAGGTCGTTACAAAAGTAGTCAACATGCTTTCTTCGAAGGAGGAGGATGCTCTTACCAAGATATTCCGCGAAGCAGATGCGATGGCCAGCAACATCGATCGTCTCTCGAAGTACTTCTCCAAGTACTTCATCAAAGCGCTCTCAGCCGACGAAGTCACGAGGCTTGAAGAGGTCTCCCGCTCCATTGGTAAGTCCTTGGAGGAGGCGTACAAATCCTGGGATTTCTGGAAAAAAGTTGGTTTTGAGGAAGTAAAGGCTCTCTCGGAGAAGTTTGCTAAGTGGGCGTCACGGATAACAAGGGACAATCCCCTCTTAGTGAAGGAAGAAGTAGAAACCCCTATTATCAAAGACGCCCTCCTATTTCGCTTAGACGTTAGGGACATACAGAAGTACATTGCTGTTAGGGACCTTAGATCTATGTGTGGTGCTAGTAAGATAATTGACTTAGTTACTATGGTCATAGTGCCAGCTTACCTAATTACTAAGATAGGGCTACCAGCTGAAAACGTGCTATATTTCGGTGGAGGCAACGTTACATTCATAGCTCCGAGAATCATCGAGAGGGAAGAGCTCATCGAGAAGGTTAAGGAAAAGCTCAACAAGAAGCTCTCAAAGGAGTTAGGGATAAGCTTAGCCATCGGATCCTCGCCGCTATACTCTTCCTTCGCTTACACTAACTACTGCATTGACTCAGAACTTGCTAAGCAGAAACTTTTGGACGTCCCCAATAGGGACGTCAGCCCAAACATAATGTACGTCTGCGACTTCTGTGGAGAAGACTATGCGGAGAAGAAGCTTGAAGGTGGCCGACTGATTTGCAGATTATGCTACGTGAAGCACTCCTTCGGCTACTTAGTGCACTTCAAATGGAAGCTTGCAAGACTGAAGGGGGTATTCAAGGTTGATGTTCCGCAGGAAGAGGTTACTGAGCATGCCATGGAGTACATAGCCGGGATGAGCGTTGACGCCTTGAGAGGGCGCAAATACGAAGAGTATCCTTATTTAGCCCTCATAAGGTTTGATGGTAACCTAACATCACAGATAATGGCAACTGCCATCTCAATTACCGATGCTATAGAGAGGAGTATTAGGATTGATTATGCATCAAAGAAGGCATTACACAAGTTCTTGAAGGCGCTAAGGGATCTTAGTGCAGAGGACTTCGCTAGGCTGACGCTCGGGGTTATGTACGTTGGAGGGGATGACGGCTTTCTCTTAGCTCCTTCTTACTTAGCGATCCCGCTTGCCATTCACATCATTCGAGAGTACTACAGGAGCATGGGCTTCAAGTCTACCATCTCCATCGGACTAGCCGTAGCTAAGCCAAAGCACCCACTATGGGAGTTATATGATGCTGCAGGATACTTACTTAGTGAATGTGCGAAAGATTCCGTTCGAGAGCTAGTGACTAAGCTTCACGGTAGCGAGGCGAGAGCTAGCTACGACTTCTGTGGAGGTATCGCCTTCTACTTGGCTGACTCCGGTGCAATGACCAAGGAATCCCTTAAAGCTGCAATCCAGAGCTTATTAGAGAAGCGCCTCACCTTGATTGGCAATCAAGGGTATAGGATTTCACCTACATCAGATAAAAGGTCACTTCTTAGACTTGTAAGCCTGATATTCAATGATGTAAGCTTAGAGGGATTCGATGTTGCTAACTTACTTTCCACTATCTTAACCTCAGTTGAGAAGGCTCGCAAAGGCGAATTAGACGATCTAAGGCGCCTGTTGAGGGACCTTAGGAACGATGTCCTTGATATAATGTACAAGAGCTTGTTCGATGACGATCATTTAGAGGTTAAAGTCGTCTACGCAGTAAGGGAGGCACAACGATCATCACATGATAGGAGGCACTACTACAAGGAGATACTCCTTAAATTGTTAGACATCGACGAAGCACTCCTCCCTCTACACGATGCAGTTCAGCTAATCAAGATAGTTGATGGTGACGTAAAAGGGGGGTTTGTTAGATGATAGCAACCACCGTGACCCTAAAGGTCAGGTTGAGGACTCGCAAAAAGCTTAATGTGGGCGCTGGAGGTATCTCGCTGAATATCAAAGCAGACATAGCACTACCTAGGATTAGGAGTGATGAAGGAGAATTAATTTTCATACATGGTTCGACTATCAAGGGTGTTCTAAGGACCAGCTTAATAAGGATAGCTCACCTTCTCGGCTACGATAAGGTGTGCGCAACAGTAAATCCTTCAGAGATGGAGTCTCAGGACATAGTTGCGAAATTGTTCGGCAAGCCAGGCGATGTAGTTCCGAGCAAGGTCCTGGTTGAGAGTATCCTTACGAAGTCTAGTGGCGAAGTCTTAGCTCACGTGAAGATTGATGATAGGAGTCTAACGGCTGAAGAGGGGGGTCTCTTCTCTAGAGAATACATTCCAATTGGCGAGGAGCTATGTGTTTCAATAAAGCTACGGGAACCAACGATTGAGGAGTTAAGAGCCTTGATGATAGCCCTCCTGAACTTAAGGTACGAGAGAATTGGAAAGGCTGGAGTTGTGGACGTTGAAATTTTAGAGGCTTACGGCATTGAAGGGTACCTCTCTGACCCAATCATAAGGAAGATATATGATGAAATGAGGGTGAGGGTTGGTTGAAGGTTTACGAGATAACTATGAGGAATTACGAACCCCTGCTAATGGCTTCTGTGAAGCATGGAAGACTCATCAAGCATGAATTGAAGTACCTGCCAGGTTCAGCGATTAGGGGGGCCCTCCTAACATTGCTGAAACTCTTAGGATCTAAGAGGGTTCAAGAAGAGATCGAAAGACCTAGCATCATTTTCCACCCAGCTTACCCGCTAGCCGAAGATAATAGCCAAACAAGACCGGCTCACCCGCTAATCTACGAGTGTAAGATCTGCCATCAAGTCTTCTCACTAAGCTTAAAGGACGTCATTCAGAGGATCGATGACTTCAAGGTGCCCATAGGGTGCGGAAATGGTCACCTCTATGCGACAAAGAGTTTAGGAGGATCATTAATTTATCAGCAAAACGATAAGTTGAAGAGCTTTAGTCCACGGTACATCTCTATCGATTCCATAGGCATCAATAGATTGCTAAGAACTACCGAGATAGGGCTTCTTTACAGCTATGTAGCTCTGGCTCCAGGTCATACCTTCAGGGGACTCATAGTAGACCCAAACGATAAGTTAGAGTGGTTATTCGAGGAAGTAGGGTTGAAGTTAAATGATTTGGAGCTTAAGGTTGGCAGAAGGGCTTCTGCAGGGCTTGGAGGCATTAAAGCTAAGATAAGTGAGTTAAGAGATTATCAATGGAAGCTAGCTGATAAGGTTAAGGATATTAAAGACTACGAGGGGGGCATATTCCTATTAGCCAAGTCACCAATATTTAACCTCGACATAATGGAAGTAGATGGACAGTTTAAGATACTTTCCCTATCCAAGGAGCTAGTTAGAAGGCTGCGAAACTTGAAAGTTAAATACATATTAAAGACGAAGATTGTCACCGTATCTGGCTTCTCACTGGCTTCAGGTACCCCTAAGGTGAGACTTTACGGCTTAGACATAGGCTCATTGATAGTAGTGGAGGACAATCTTCGAGTAGAAGATCTGGTGGATATCGAGTTAATGGGAGTAGGGCCTTTCTCCATAGCTGGCTTTAACATCGTGGAGGTGATGAAGCCTGCTTAACCCATTCCTCATTTCAAGATACATAATAGAGATGCGCTTGATACCGAAAGCTCCAATTCACATAGGTGCCGGGAGCAATGGCACCTTCAAGACAATGGTCTTGATGAGAAAGGATGGAGTGAGGGTCCCGATAATTCCGGCTGAGAGCTTAAAGGGTGCCCTTAGAAGCATTGCCACTCGCATAGCGAAGAGCTCGAGTTACTCTCGCGTGCTGTGGAACTACTTCGACGTTGATGAGATCGTTAAGAGCCACAGGAAGGATCGGCACGAGGACTTCGTAAAGAACCTACAGGTGAAGTTAAGCGAAGAGCTTGGAGACGAGCATCTTCGAAAGATCTTGGAGGCCATGGGATTATTCAGCAGTATGTACATTGAAGCTATGATCAAAGAATTAGCCTATACAGAAGTTTTAGAAATACTTTCATCAATAGTCTGCCCCATATGCCGGCTATTCGGTTCCCGCCATGTAGCTGGCAAGCTTCTAGTAGAGGACGCTATCTTAGAAGGAGATCCGAGGAAATTTAAGATTGAGACTCGAACCCACGTGTCAATATCCAGAACGACCCGGACATGCGAGGAGGGAAGGCTCTTCGTTGTAGAGTTTTTAAGTCCAGAAGGTGATGTGAAGTTCAAGACAAAGATCATAGCAGATAATATTGAGCGAGGAGAGATGGATACAAAACTCTTGGCGGCCCTACTAACGTTCCTAAAAGAGAAGGGACTAACGCTTGGAGGATGTAAAAGTAGAGGATTCGGGTCGTTCGACGTGGAGGTAGAAATATACAAGATGAACCTTGAAAGGCCATTAAGTAAAGATGACGTCATGACAATAATGAGAAATGTAGATGCTCTATTGATGAGAAACGTGAGCAAGATAGCACCAGAAGAGCTTGCTATGAGATAAAACAATAATTAATAGCCTAGGAATTATATCACCACTTAGCCATTAACAAGCTTCTACATCAAGGAGACTAGAACTTCCGACTGTTAGTCTTTTTCGACGAAGACTTGACATAAGCAATGTTAACTGTAAGCTTCGATGTAACGATGCACTGACTTACTAAGACGTCATGGTCCTCATGGATATGACCAAAATCTTGATTAAAAAGAATTGAAAGCGTTCAAAACCACGTGGAACTTCTTCGTCGGTATCGTGATATGACCAAAATCTTGATTAAAAAGAATTGAAAAATGGCGCTCTTGCGTGGATCAACGTTATAAACGTGGCTTCCACGGTTGCAAGCCTTATAAACTCTTCAAGGTAAACCTAGATTCGTGATCGATCGATCCGTAATCGAAATGAAGAGGGCGATCTTAGAGGAATTGAGGTCGCTGGTCAAGGCTGGGCTCCTAACTGAGAAAGACCTGGTCCGCTACACTAAAACCAATACGCATGCGTATTTGGTGCACTGCGCTCTAGAAGCTGGGAGGAGGGCTGATTACCTAGCGATCCCGGATTACAAGGTCAAGTTCAAGTCGGGCTACCGCCTACCGGGTCGTAGTAAGCCCAGACGCTTCGCTAAGGTGGACGTCGCTTACTTCAGTAAGGGAGATTGGAGGCTGGAAGGGGTAGCGGAGTGCTTTACGATCGATGAAGCGGACCACGCGCTCGAGTCGACAGCAGATGAGAGGGTACCTCGAGATAGGGAAAGGTTAATGCACCTAATAGGGAGGAGGGAGGACATCTTAAGCGCTCGAGAATCAGAAATAAAGTTCGCTCTCATCGTTACGGTTTTGCCTAGGAGGGTTAAGGAGAAGCCATATTGGACCGATGAGCTCAAGAAGGCTCCGCGTGATTTCTATTCGCGGTTTAAGGGGAGTTGGGAGGATCTAGTTAACCAGTTAAGTAAGGCTGGATGTAGAGCCGAGCTCATCGTGATAACTGAGGAGACGATCAAAAGTTAAGCCGGCTATGGCAAAGCCCCCATCCACTAAGGCCTAAAGTGTAAGGAAGCCACTACGTTTCCAATCCTAAAGAAGGGCTTAGGCCGAAGTCGAGCAGTAGGCAGCTTTCTTTTCATCTCTTTCCTAAGGAGTACGTCATGGGTAAGTGACTTAGGACGAGAATCAATTAAATCCGCTCTTCTATTTCATTCTTTAATCTTATCGACAATAATATTGGCAATAAGAGTGTTCATAAGATCCGGGTCGCTTGGTTTAACAATCTTTACTTTCTTAGCTTCGTTGGGGTACCTTCTTAACAGCTCGGTCCAGTTTATATTTTCGAGGAAGTGACGGTCAGTCGTTATGAGGAAGGTTTCTTGATGAGCTGAGGCGAGGGCGACCCTAAGGACTTCTTTGTCTTCCTCCTCCGTTAAACCAATACGGTCCACATCATATTTCATAACACGACTCCTCTCTAAAATGTGGAACTTAACACCGCTTTCTGTCGACTTAGTTTTACATAAGAACCCCCTTGATGCAGTGGAGTATGTCCTCAAGCGATGCAACAGACTAAAAAGACCTGCCTGGAAATGGGGGAGAGGGCAATGCACTTTTAACGAGGGGACAACCTTTGTCCTGTAGATCTCAATTAAATATGAAGAGAAGAAAATGGTAACGTGACGAACATTACAAAGGAGGTTCCCTAACTTCCGTATCGCTTCTTTGTCTTCCTCGGACTTCTCACCACAAGGTATTAGCGCACTTGGATCCAGTACTAAAGAGTACAAGTATGAACCCTCCTAGAAAAGATAAGTCATCGCTTCTTCCCAATCAGGCAGACGTTCTAATGTCCCATCTTCATGAAGCTTGATCTCTGAAAGCTTAGTCCATGGATCGCGCACAAAATAGTATATCTTAGCATCTTCAACCCTCAACCTTTGCTCTCTGACGAGTTTTGCAAGTGTAAGAAGCGGGATATCAAGGTGCGTGGTCATTATTAATGTGAGTTTTTTATCGAGAGCCCTCTCTACGATAAGTTCGGTGAACTCTATTACCATTTTGGGGTTTTTATGGATCTCGGGCTCCTCAATTGCAACTAAACTGTTTTCAGGAATCCTCTTTATCATGGAGTCGAATATGCTGAAGTCGAGCAATCCATCAGCAGATAGTTCTGCAGGAAGTTGCAGCTTTGTATAGGGATCTTGAGTGGTGAGTTCTATGAGGGAAAGGAGAGGATGAATACTTACCGTGTAAGAGCCGGTATCACGCATCTCCCCCATTATGGATTCGAGCCTAAGGCCGGTTAGAGCTCTTGCGTAGTCTGAGACGAATATCCCGAACGGTGGAAAAATGGGTAGAACTTTAAATAATTCAAGGATTCCTCCCATCTATCCCCCAAGCATTCGAGTTATAGCTTCAGTTTCTGGTTTAGCTCTTAGTTCTCGCACTATTTTTGGCAATAGCATCATAATCTGGAGGTAGCTGATCCTCCTAGAGGGAAGCAAAAATTCGTCTGTCCATGGGGAGGTTGCAGGCTTTGTTATTTTAGGTTCCGTTGCCTTCTCCCCCTTCTCAACTTCTTGCTCTACGGAAAGCTCTGAATCTCCAAGTTTAATTGATATGGGAAATTGAGGTCTGTTTTCAACTAATCTAGCGACCGCGTCAAAACCACAACCATATAATTGAGTTATTAGAGTTCGTAGAGTTTGAGGATCGTAAGTCCTAGATTTTGACGCAAAGTATATGGCGTAAGCAAGGCTGGATTTACCAGTTGAATTCTTCCCCATAAAGACATTTAATCTCGCGAGCTCCAATTCTAAGTCCTCTATACAGCGCCAATTAACCACCCTCACGTTCACCATTGGTAGCCCCTCAAAATCAATAAATTTTGCCTCTTTATTAAATGTAAGGAAAGGCTTTGCCAATTACCTCGACTACCTCAAAGGGTCTTGACATCAATCTCAGCTCTTGCTAATATCGGTTGTAGGCATATGAATCTTGGACAAAAAGAGGCGATTGAGAATGAAGGTCGATTCTCGTACCCAAATTTGGGTATATAAATCAAATCTAAGCGGGTGTGTTGTTGAGCCATGACAACTCTAGGACTTGTTTGAGTAGATCTCTAACCACCCCTAAGATGGGACCTATGATGAGGTCCCTCTTTACAATTAAGGCACTGCGCGTGTAAGACGTAACAGAAGATGGATGCTCGCTCAGACACTAGGTTATTGGTGAAAGGGAGTGAAGAACTTTTAAATATTGGACAGCTCATGTAAAGTAAACCTAACCTTCCAATCACTGCAATATTGAGCCGATAGCACATAGATTTTGAAACCTCTCTCGATGAGTTCCGGAATAAGCGTCTTTTGTTTACTTGTCAAGGTAATATTTTCCTTTGCGGAGGATTTCAGTTCAATGACGGCTTTATCAATAATGCTTATGCTTGAGCCTAACTTTTCCTCTACCTCTTGAATTAGCTTCCTCAAAGCATTTTGATATTGCCTCCCAAGCTCATGTCTCCTTCTTGTGTCCTTAAGCTCATGCATCATTTTGAATGTTGTAACGCCTTCCCCAACGCACATTTTTAGCCGATTAACATATTGATAACATGCCCTCAAATCTATTGTTAGGTTATAGCTTTCCTCCGGCTCAGCTTTAAGACCTATAAGATCAAATACAGGATGGCCATCCATTGGATAAAGTTTATCCAGTATATCTATTTCGATCCAGCAAAGAAAACTAGCGAAGGGACAAGGTATCGCTTCTTTGACAAAAGTCCCTATCTCCACACCTTGAACGTGCCTAATTACATCTGATGGCGAGGCGAGGAGCTTCCCCTCGGAAATTTACCCATATATGGCTCTATGTACGAACTGGATAGGTTAATAATTTGGAACCCGGGGAAGAAATACTCGACAATTTCAGGTTTGTACCTCAAAATAAGTTCGACAACTCTACTTTTGAACCATTTTTGCCATTTTCAATTATATTAAATTCATAGGACTGAGTGATTGTCATGCCCTTTCATTCCTTAGAAGACGGTTGCCCAAAGCACTTTTCCACTAAAGATATCACTTTACTTCGAATATCCTGCAATAATTTCAGGAATTTTGTTTGTGGTTCTTCGTAAGGCATTTGATCACACTAATGTTTCTGCAACCTCTCTTATCTTTTTTATCTTCTAAGCGAGATTGACGTGCTGTAAATTTCAGAGGGGTTTTCAGCCTAAACCTTGGAATATAGAGTAAGAGGGTAAGTGAACGATCCCATTAACGTACTAGGAAAAGTAATCAAAATAGCACCGGTTTGAGCTCGTTACCATTGAGCATCGTTCACATCCATAATCTCACATTTTCAGCGCTCATCATGTAATGAATTTTTCTAGCTTCCTTAATGAAGGCGATCCACGATGGCATGAAGAAACAAAGACTTTATCCTCATCGGTCCCTACATCCTTGCTATGAATTCCTTTATAATTCGGCTTTTTTTAAAGCCCTGATACTAAAAAGCAAAGCATTTGAGAGGTTACGGAATACTGAGTTAGCAGATATCATTAATATTACGGTTTGATGTGAGAAACGCAGGTGGGAATATTTTTCCCCTTAAATGAGCTTTTGCTCATTAGCGTGAGACCTCGTAAAAAGTTAAGTGGAATTGTAAGAACTCATAAAGCGACATGATACACTTTAGTCACATTTTAATCGGTAAAGACTTTTTGGGCGTATGAGGGTGCAAGCAAAAAGCTTGAAGAATCCTTGATGGATAGAGGTTTGGTGGTTTAATGAAGATGTCTGATGTCGCTAAGACGAAATAGGTTAAGAAGACGTAGCTCACACATTAGAGATTAAACTCTTAAACTTCGTAAATAAGAGAAATATCTGATAGGGCGATCGGGTTGAAACTAAGGAAGGAAAATTTGAGTATGGCGGGGCAGTAGCTAGTGAGATTTGTCGGAGAAATTTTTATGCTCAAGTAACATTAGGGCGTTTAAAGCAGACTGACATACTTGTGTATAATCCAAAAACAGAGAAGGAAGTAAGAATTGAGGTGAAAGCAAAACAAGGCAGAGAATGGCCCGGTGTCAGGGGCATCGTTGGCAGTCAAACACTTTTAATTTTCGTC
>Ga0209394_1000597_pt1 | contig 27327 bp, 26 predicted proteins | sample JNZ201metaG_FD_184122 | JGI IMG/M metagenome (GOLD analysis project Ga0209394, IMG submission 184122) | Hot spring microbial communities from Jinze hot spring, China to study Microbial Dark Matter (Phase II) - JNZ 20120812A (SPAdes) (version 3) ... | reverse complement strand
AATCCTTAGAATTTTTAGGGGGATTAGTCATAGAAATAGAAAGAGTTAAGCCATCAGAGGGGGTGTAAGTTTAAGAGCAAGTTCTTTTTCTATTTGATAGGCAAGGGCCAAGACCAACTCATCTCTGAAGGCTGGGCCAATTATCTGTGCTCCAACGGGGAGCCCCTTTTCTGTTAGGCCAACAGGAAGGCTCAATCCAGGTAGTCCTGCTAAGTTCACAGGGATGGTAAAGATATCAGAAAGATACATCTGAAGGGGATCAGCTATCTTTTCTCCTAATTTAAAAGGTGGGGTAGGGGTTGTGGGGGCAAGTATTAGGTCAACCTCTTTAAAGGCCCGTTCAAAGTCCTCTTTAATTAAGGTCCTAACTTTTGAGGCCTTGAGGTAATAGGCATCATAATAACCTGCTGAAAGGGCATAGGTTCCAAGCATGATTCTTCTCTTTACTTCCTTTCCAAAGCCATAGGCCCTGCTCTTCTTGTAAAGTTCAAGTAGATTTTTGGCTTCAGCCCTAAAACCGTATTTAATGCCATCATATCTTGCTAAATTTGAGCTTGCCTCAGCAGGAGCTACTATGTAGTAGGTAGCTACGGCATATTTGGTATGGGGAAGACTGATCTCCTTAATTTGATGTCTTTTTTCCAAAAGCTTTATGGTATTTTCCAGTGGCTTTGCTATCTCTGGGGAGAGGGTTTCAGAGAAGTATTCTTTAGGTAGGCCTATTTTAAAGGAGGTTTTCTCATTTTGGTAGATATAACCGAGGTAATTAGGGACTTCTATTTCTGCAGAGGTTGAATCCTTGGGATCATGGCCTGCAATGGCCCTGAGAAGAAGGGCAAGATCTTCAACAGTGAGGGCAAAAGGTCCAATTTGATCAAGTGATGAGGCAAAGGCTACAAGGCCAAAGCGTGAGACAAGTCCATAAGTGGGTTTCATGCCTACTACGCCACAGAAGGCAGCAGGTTGCCTAATGGAGCCACCTGTATCAGAGCCAAGGGATCCAAGCCCCATTCTCATGGCTACAGCAGTTGCTGAGCCCCCTGATGAGCCCCCAGGCACTCTCTCTAAATCCCAGGGATTATGCGTAGGAAAGAAGGCCGAATTCTCCGTGGAAGACCCCATGGCAAACTCATCCATGTTGGTCTTACCTATGAAAACAGCCCCTTCTTGTGTGAGCTTTTCTATAACTGTAGCATTATAAGGGGCTATGTAGTTAGCTAAAATTTTGGAGGCACAGGTTGTGGGATGCCCCTTAATATGGATATTATCCTTTATGGATAAGGGGATACCCTCAAGAAGCCCTGCTTTCCCCTCCTTTCTTCTCTTGTCTGAGTTTTCAGCCTGAGCTAAGGCCCACTCTTCATTTACATAAAGAAAGGCCTTAACTTTTGAGTCATACCGCTTTATTTGTTCAAGACAGAGCTTAGTTAATTCAAGGCTTGAGATCTTCCCTTCGGTGAGAAGCTTTAGGGCTGAAGTAATAGTTAATTCTCTTAAATCCATATTATCACCTCGAAAAACTTAGGGGGCCTTAATAACCTTGGGGACTACAATAGCTCCCTCTTTTACCTCTGGAGCATTCTTTAAGAGAATTTCAATATCCTCAAAGGGTTTTACTTCATCTTCCCTGTAAGGAGTTTTCTTCTTAAGAGGATGAAAGGTAGGGGAGATATGGGAGGTATCAACCTCTTCAAGTTCTTTGAAATAGTTCAGTATGTTTGAAAGCTCTTCAGTAAAGGGAAGTAGCTCCTCTTCACTAAAGTCAAGCCTTGCTAAGTGAGCAATTTTTTTTACTTCCACTGAGGTAATAGCCATCCCCTCTCCCCCAGGCAAATCACTAAGGAATTATAAAGCAAGTATAACCCATTTTTTGACTTTTCAAAGAAAGATAAAACTTTAAATTTTTCTTTTAAGTGCTTTAATAAATTTCAAAAAGGGCTGCTCATCATGAAAACTTCCTCTAAGAATCCTTGGTTTGATAAGTGGGCAAGGCTTGCAAAGGAAAAGGGCTATCCTGCTCGTTCAGTCTTTAAATTAATGGAGATACAAGAAAAGTTTAAGATTATTAAACCTGGATTTAAAGTCCTTGACTTAGGGGCAAGCCCAGGTTCTTGGTCACAGTTTATCTGTGAAATCATAGGGCCTCAGGGAAGGGTCGTAGGAGTAGATTTGGAACCTGTTAAATTTAGCTCTAAACTGTTTCTATTCCTTCAGAGAGATGTCTTTGAGCTTACGGAGGAAGAGATCAGGGCTACAGGTATTCAGGAATTTGATCTTATCGTGAGTGACATGGCTCCTAAGACTACAGGGATTGAGCTAACAGATCACCTAAGGTCTGTTGAATTGGTTAAGCGGGCTCTCGAACTCTCTAAAGGTCTTCTTAAAAAAGGTGGAACCTTGCTCGTTAAGGTCTTTGATGGGCCAGAATTACCTCTACTAAGGAAGGAATTTGAAAAATTCTTTAAAGATGTTAAAATCTTTAGACCCAAAGCAACAAGAAAGGGCAGTAAAGAGCTTTTTATCTTAGCTTTTAATAAGAAATGAGACTTCTTCTTACCTCCGATTGGCATTTAGGGAAAAACCTATATCAGCAAAAATTACTCTCCAAACAGGCCAAATTTTTTCTGGAAACCTTTATCCCCCTTTTAAGAGATCTCTCTCCTGACGCCCTTCTTGTGGCAGGAGATATTTTGGATAAACCTATACCTGATCAAGAGACCCTCTTTTTCTTTGAGGAATTCCTTAAAGAACTTGCCTCTCTTAAAATTCCTTCTTTTTTTATTTTAGGCAATCACGATTCTCGCCGCACGGCTTTACACAAATACTTTCTTGAATTAGCCTTCATATACATTGTTGATGATCTCAGATTCTTCTTGCAACCATTTAAATTAAAGACAGAAAAGGGAGAGGGTCTGAACCTTTATCTTTTACCCTATCTTCCAGCCTTCGAGCTCTTGGAAAAGATACCTCCCCTTAAGCAAGGCCTTACCTCTTGGCACAGTATCACCCTTAGAGAGATCCTTGTCTATCTTTTGGAGAGAATGGAGTTGGAAAGACCTGCTTTTTTAATGGGACATTTTGCCTTAGAGAGAGGTATCTTCTCTGGAGAGGAAATTAACCTTAGAGGCCTAAGTAATGATTATCTATTACCAGCGGAGCTCTTTCTCTCCTTTGATGCCCTTTTGCTTGGACATTTACATCGATCCCAGGTGCATCAAGGAAAATTTATCTATCCAGGAGCTCCTCTTCCCTATGCCTTTGAGACCTATGGGGAAGAAAGGGGAGTCCTTCTCCTCGAGGTCAAAGAGAGAACCATTCAGCATCAGGAATTAATACCTCTTTCTCCCACTTACGAGCTAAAGCTTTTACAAGGCACTTTTGAAACCCTTATGTCCCTTCCCCCAACCAAGGCATTTGTTAAAATTCTCCTGGAGGATGAGGAACCCATTTATCAGGTTCATCAAAAATTAAAGACCAAGTTTCCTAATATTCTTTATCTGGACTATGTGAGAAATCAAGGGGAGATCTCAAAAGAGGTTTATAGCTACGAAGAGCCCGTTGTGGAGGAAATGAAGTTTGACGAAAGAGAGCTTTTTAAAGAATTCTATTTTTTCTTAGAAAAGAGGGAACCAGAAGAGCGAGTTTGGAAGGTTTTTGAGACCTATTTAGAGGAGTTTTATAAAAAGGAAAGAGAGGAGGGAAGGCTATGCCAGTAAAAGCTGTTGTGGCAGGGATAGCTGGAAAGATGGGCCGCATGATTGGCCAGCTTATTTTTCAACACCCAGAGATTGATCTTGTGGGAGCCTTTGAGGCCCCTGAAAGCCCCTATGTAGGAAAGGATGTGGGAGAGGTCCTTGGGCTACCCCGCACAGGTATTATTGTTGAAGACTCCTTAGAAAAGGTTATCACTAAAGGGGATGTAATCATTGATTTTACCTTTCATAAGGCAAGCCTTCAGCATGCCCGAATAAATGCCAAGTATGGCAAGGCTATGGTCATAGGCACTACAGGATTTGCCAAGGAAGAGCTACAAGAAATTCATGACCTTGCAACTAAACACTTCCCCTTAGTTCAGGACTATAACATGAGCACGGGTGTAAATTTGCTTACTAAATTGGTAGAGTTGACAGCTAAAGTTCTCTCCGAAGGCTATGACATTGAGATAATTGAAGCCCATCACCGTATGAAAAAGGATGCCCCAAGTGGTACAGCCCTTAAACTTGCTCATGCTATAGCCAGAGTTTTGAATAGAGGGGAAGAGCATTTTCGCTTTTGTAGAGAGGGTATTATTGGAGAAAGACCGCCATTGGAGATAGGTATTCAAACTATCAGAGGGGGAGATATTGTGGGTGAACATACGGTTTTATTTGCAGGCATAGGGGAAAGGTTGGAACTAACTCACAAGGCAAGCTCAAGAGAGACCTTTGCCAGAGGAGCACTGAGAGCTGCTCTGTGGGTTGTTGATAAAAAGCCTGGGGTTTACTGCATGCTTGATGTGCTTGGTTTGAAGGATCTATAGTCATGAATGAAAAGAATGAGGCCTGTAATTTAAAAGAGGAATTAAGCCAGAAGAGTTTTCGTAAACACTCTCCCCTTAAGGAGACAAGGTTTATCATTGCTGTGGGAAGTGGTAAGGGAGGAGTTGGGAAAACCACGGCGTCTGTTCTTCTCTCTCTTGCTCTAAGAGAAGAAGGCTTTAAGGTAGGGCTCTATGATCTTGACTTTTATGGCCCTAATGCAACCCTTCTTTTGACTATGGATAAGGTGACTCCCCCAAGGTGTCCTGAGGGATTTAAGCCAGCTGAGATTTGCGGCCTAAAAGTGATGAGTCTCTCCTTTCTTGTCTCTGAGCGTGAGCCCCTATTTATGAGGGGGCTTATGGCTGGAAAACTCTTGCAGGAGCTTACCATGAAGGTAGTCTGGGGCCCCCTTGACTTCCTTGTTTTGGACTTACCCCCAAGCACAGGGGATATCTTCCTTTCCATGCTCTCACTCTTTAACCCTGATGGTTTTGTCTTAGTCACCACCCCCCATAGAATGGCTTTAGCCGATAGTCTCAGAACCTTAAGCATCTTGAAAGTAGAGAGGGTACCCCTTTTAGGTATAATCCAAAATATGGCTGATCTCTATGGAGAGCCAGAGGAATTTTCAGCCTTTCTTGAGGAGACCAAGGTGCCTTTGCTTCTGGAAATTCCATATATGAAATTTCTCTCTCAAGGGAAGCCCCTTGAGGAATTTGGAGAGAGCAAGGACATGCAAGAACTTTTAAAGAAATTGGCTGAGGCCTTTTTAAAGAAAGTTTTTCGCTTTCATTGAGGAAAAGAATGGATAATAGGATATATCAGGACTTCGTAGAATTAGCCTTAAGTCTTGCCAGGGCAAAGCGGGTTAAAAGGATGGTTGCTGGCCTTTTTTATACCTATGCAGAGGTAGAGAGGACAGGTGCTGGGCTTGCCTATTTAGAGAGAGAGGCTATTGAGAGTTGTTGTGAGGCAGGAGGAACCTCTTATTGGAAGCAACCAGCTGATTTAATAATTAAAAATTATCTTACTTCTCATCCTGTGGAGTCTTCTCTTGCCCTTGCGGTGATGAATGCCCTTTTTAACCACAGAAAAGAGGTATTAAAGGATACTTCTACTGACCCCCTTTTGGAGATCCCTCTTAACCTTGAGGACGAAGTCCTCATGATTGGCTACTTTGAACCTATTTTTAAGAGGCTCCTGGGCAAGGTTAAAAGGATAAGGGTTATTGAAAAGAATGAGTTCCATGGGGGCCTTAAAGGGCTTAGGGACCTTAAAAATCTCTCTCTCGCTATTATAACCTCGGCCACCCTTTCAAACAAAACTTTTCATCTCTATCTCCCCTATTTGAAGGAAGTGCCTGAGGTAATCCTTATGGGGCCTTCCACACCTCTTGCTCCAGAGATTTTCCAAGCTACTCCTATAACTTGGCTCTCTGGGGCGATAGTCAAGGATAGTGAGATGCTTTTTAGATTGGTTTGTGAGGGTAAAGGAACTCATGCCTTTTTTAAAAGTGGCGCTTTAGAAAAGATAAATCTGAGAGTAAAACAGAGATAGATCCCCATGTTGGATAAAAAATTTATCTATTACGGTGTTATGGCCTTCTTTTGGTTTCTTTTAAGCCTAAGGATCTATCCTTCAAGCTTAGAAAAAAGTATCATAGATAGTGCCAAGATTTTTTTTGGCTCTGGCCTTTATGCTTTAGGTCTCACTATTATTGTCAATGGTTTGAAGTTTCGTTTTACCAAGAGATATCTCTCCCGTGAACAATTCATCAAATGGGTTCTCGTCATAGCACTACTTACCAGTCTTTCAGCAAGTTTTGAACACTATTTTAGGATGAAATGATGATAGGGGTCTTTGATTCAGGACTTGGCGGCTTGACAGTGGTTAAAGAGCTTTTAGCCCGTATTCCCCAATATAAAATTCTTTATTTTGGAGATACGGCAAGGACTCCCTATGGCACCAAGAGTGCAGAAACAGTCTCTCGCTATGCCTTAGAGAATACGAGGTTTTTACTGAGCAAAGGTGCCCAAATTATAGTTGTAGCCTGCCATACAGTTTCGAGCACCTCCATGTCCCTACTTCGAGAGACCTTTCCTGAAGTTCCCTTTTTTGAAGTTGTAACTCCCTCTTTCAAGAAGGCCTTAAGGCTTACCAGAAACAAAAAAATAGGTCTTATAGGAACGAGAACTACTGTGGCAAGTGGTATCTATCAGAGACTTTTTGCTGAGGCAGATCCAGAGATAAAACTTTACACCAATCCTACCCCTTTACTTGTGCCGCTTATCGAGGAAGGCTGGTTAAAAAAGCCTGAAACAAGGAGTATTGTCAAAAAGTATTTAATACCCCTCAAGATGAGAGGAATAGATACCCTTATACTTGGATGCACCCATTATCCTCTGTTAAAAAAAATTATACAGGAAAAGATTGGTAAAAGAGTAAGGCTTGTTGATCCCTCGGAAGAAGTAGCAGAAGAGGTAGTAAACTATATCTCTTCCCTAAAGACAGATCACAGAGCCTTAGAAAATAAGGGGGATCCTGAGATATGGGTATCTGATCTTACCCCTAACTTTGAGAGAATTGCCCAAATGTTTCTTAATAGACCTCTAACACTAAACAAACTCTCCTGGTAGGAACTATCGAAGGTTATTTCACTTTCTACGCCCTCTCCCACTCAAAGGCCTTAATATTTCTCTACTCTCCATCAAAGTCTATCCCCACAAGATAGACCTCTCTCCCTGCCCCCTAAACCTCTCCACATAACCCTTCCTCTTTAGCTCCTCAAGGGCTTGCCAAAAGGCTCCTTAAAATCTCCTCAACCCCCTCAACCCGTCTCTGCCTCAAGATCTCCTCTAATCTACTCCTTATCTCCTCCTCTTTAATTCCCCCCCCAACTCCCCTCAAAGTGTTCTCACACCTCTTGACTGTTAGATACCTTGCCTGAGGAAGTAGTAGTGTCTCAGGCTTAATATGATCTACCTCAAAGTTCCCAAGTAGCCTCTCTGTTGCCCTAAAAACCCTTCATCTCAGGCAACATATAAGCACACATGACAAGTGTGCAAATAGAACTTATACTTTTAATGCTCTCCAATCTTGAAGAGTTTTTTCTTTAGAAGTTTGGAACTTGAATCATTGTGAACACTTTGTTGCGAATTGTTGGTAGAGTATGTTTGTTTTGGTGGAGTGTATTGTTTCTTATGTTTTAGATCTGATAACAGTAGAAGGTTGAGTACTATCGCACTTGTTAGTGCAACGATGAGTATATGCCAGTGAGCATCATCGTAGCTCATCACTTCCTCCTCCTTTTAACAGGCCTATCACTATGCCCTTCTTTTTTAAATAGCGCCCAGACCCATTACACACTTGTCAAGTGTGTAGTGCTCATATCCCTTTTTAAACAGGGTGGGCTCCCCACTATGCAATCCCTTTTGAAACAGGGCGGGTTTTAAGAAGATAAGGCTAAATTCAACATTTAATCAATAACTTAGAAAGCTATATTTTCACTCACTAACTGCAATTGATTTTCAATTGAGCTTAGGAAAACCTCCCCAGCCAAAAGCCTTACCAGTCAAGAATTTGAAGCCCTAACAAAAAAGTTGACTAAATAGATATATTTACTATTTTGCACCCTTAAGGAGCTCACAATATGTCTATATTCAATTTTTCAGAGAGCCAAAATTAAACTAACTTTAATTGGTTATTTAATAACATTCAATAACGTGTAAATAATATACAATTTAAAAAAAGTCAAGAAGGGGTAAGGGTGTTCTAAATTTTCTTTTGATGAGATCATAAACCGTAGGTAGGCGCAGGCTTCAGCCTGCGGATGGTTGTGAGATAGAACGCAGATACAACGCACACAAAAGATGGAGCCACCAATTTCACTTCCATTATAGATGACCTTGCCCTTGTTTGACATAAGTTTATTTTATGTTATATTTAACAAAAATTATAAAGGATAAATTCTAAGGGAGGGATATTATATGTTTCCCCAGATAAGAGAGGTAGAAAAGGCTTATATGAGAACAGATCTTCCTAAGCTTAGCCCTGGAGATACAGTTAGGGTCTATTATAAATTAAAGGAAGGAGAGGAGAAGGAGAGGGTCCAAGTCTTTGAAGGTGTAGTTATTCGCAGAAGAGGATCAGGAACTTCTGCTACCTTTACCGTGAGAAAGGTTTCCTTTGGCGTGGGCGTGGAGAGAACTTTTCCACTCCATTCCCCAAGGATTGAGAAGATTGAGGTGGTAAGAAGGGCTAAGGTTAGAAGGGCAAGGCTTTACTATCTCAGAGAGAAGGCAGGGAAGGCAGCAAGACTTAAAGAGAGATTTGATCAAAAGGTCATGGAATAAGCTTGACTCTCCTTTTTTCTCTTAAGGAAAAAGGTTTACCTATTGAAAGATTTTTTTGGGATCAGGGATTTGAGAGTATAGCAGGCCTTGATGAGGCAGGACGGGGGGCTATTGCTGGCCCCCTTTTTGTGGGTCTCGTAATCTTTCCTAAGGGATATAGTCATCCAGAGATCAAGGATTCTAAATTATTATCTCCTAAAAAGAGAGAGGAGCTCTTTGAGGTAATTCTCAAGGAGGCCAAGGCCTATGCTATAGCCTCTGCCACGGTAGAGGAAATCAACCGTTTGGGCTTAATGAGGGCCCTATTTTTGGCTATGGAGAGGGCTATAGCTCAGGTTGAGGAAATTGATCTACTCCTGGTTGATGGTATCTCTTTAGTTCCTAATTATAAAGGGCTTCAGAAGGCCTTAGTAAAAGGGGATAATTTAAGTCTTTCCATTGCTGCAGGGAGTATCCTTGCCAAGGTTTCCAGAGACAGGTTTATGGAGAGACTTTCTCAAGAGTATCCTCAATATCTCTTTCATAAACATAAAGGCTATGCTACGGCAGAGCATCTCAAACTCATAAAAAAATATGGAGCCTCTCCAGTTCATCGCACTACCTTTCTCTGTTTTAAAGATGGCTAAAAGAGACCTTTCCGGTAGAGATGTAGGGACTCTTGCGGAGAGAATGGCGGAAAATTATCTTCAAGAGAGGGGCTATGAAATTCTCCAAAGAAATTTTCGCACAAAATTAGGAGAGATTGATCTCATAGCTAAGAAAGGAGAGATGCTCATCTTTGTTGAAGTGAAAGGCAAGGCAAATTCATACGAGATAGATCCAGAGGAAAAGGTGAATCCTCATAAACAGCAGAGGATCATTAAAAGTGCACAGATCTATTGCCTTAAAAATTCAAAAATTTTTAGTAAAATAAAGAATATTCGTTTTGATGTAATTGTGGTAAACTTGGAAGAGGGTGAGATAAAACACTATGAATCAGCCTTTTATGCAGAAGCCCTCTACTTTGGTAGATAGACTGGAGAGGCTTCTTAGTTTAACAGAAAAAGAGCTTGAAGAGGCCTTAGCGCCTCTTAAATTCTCTGAACTCTCAGAGCTCCTCTTGCAGATTCCTTGGGAAAAAAGGGCCAAGTTTATCCTTCTTTCTCCTTTTCCAGAGGGCTTAGTAAGAAATATGCCCCTTATCGAACTTTTCTTTACGCTTAAGGCCTCTTCCTTAGATGAGGCAGTGGAATTGCTCTCCTATGCCAAAGGCAGTCAGCTTCAATTTTTGCTGGACTTTGATTGCTGGTATAAGGATCGCTTAAAGGCTGAAAGGATCTTGAGTTGGATCATTCTCTTTTTTGAAGCGGGAGAGGACACAGTAAAGCGTTTATTGGAAGTAATTGATTGGGATTTTCTTCTGGCCATCTTCCAAAAATTTGTCAGGGTTCACAAAAGACCAGATGATGTAGAGCTAATTGAGGCCTATGACTATTTGCCACCTTACACCTTAGATGACGTCTATTTCATTGAATTCAAAGATGAGAGGGTGGAATATTATTTTAGGCGGATGATTGAGATTATTAGGGAGGAATGGCCAGAGACCTATTTTTCTCTCATGGAAGCTTTGATCTGGGAATTACCTTCTGAAGTTGAAGAAAGGAGCTTCAGGTTCCGAAATGGAAGGCTTGCTGATGAGGGAATACCTGATTATTATACCGCCCTTGAAGTTTATACTTATATCCATCCGAAAGCCCTTTCCCCTATTGAGCCAGGTTATCTTGCTTTATCTGGAGAAGTAAGTGGCGGAATGATTTATCTTTTGCCCTATGAGGGAACTTCAGATCTCTTTATCTTTAAAGTGCTAAGCCATTTAGGGGAACCAAGCAAAAAAGAGAGGATAATGAGAGAGCTTGCTTGGCTTGCCACAAAAGTAACTTTGGTTGATTACCCAGTGATTGATGGCCTTGAAGAGGTAAAAAAAGGTATCTTTAAGATGTGGTGTGGCCTTAACTTGGGGCTGGAATACCTCACAGAGGGGAACCTTGAAAAGGGAAAACACTATCTGGAGAATTACTTTCTTGAAGAGATTTTTAGGGTTTCCCGCACTGCCCTTAGAGAACTGCGCAGATTTGCCCTTACTCTCCTCAACAATAAGGATTTTTCCGCTGCCATATTAAAATATCTTGATCAGCCCTATGAAGGCTATTTTAAAGGAGTCATAGCTAAAAATCTCAACGAAGTAAAACTCTTTAATCCCACTATGATAGGAACCAGTGAGGAGTATACAGAATTTTCACGAGTGAGTGAATTAAGAATGGTAAGAAGATATATAGAAGAGATAGCCTATATGGCTCCATTACTTGAGAAGGGACTTGGACCAATCCAAAATTGGATAAAAGAAATTTTAAGACCTAAGAGAAATATTGAATTAAACTTTTTTACTTGGAGCACTCTTATCCTAACCTCTCTGGCCAATTATCTTTATAAAAAGGAATTCATTTTTAAGGCCATTCCTGCAAGTAGCTGGGCAAAAGTTTTGGCTGAAATGTTTGAGACAAGAGAGGGAAAAAATTATCTCAAAGAAACCCTGAAGGAAACCCTCTTTGAGAGTTTTAGGAGCTTAGCCAAAGCAGTTTATTATGTTGAGGAAGAGTTATTGAGAAGCTATCTTGAGCAGGTAATTTCTAAACTTGAAAATGAGTTTAGATATGCCGATTTCTCCCATCCCCCAGATCCATTGTATCAGACTCTTATATTAGTGGAGCTATGAAGAAGATTATTCCTTCCTTGAAAGAATCTGCTCTAATTGTCCTTCAGGCAAGATACTTGGTAAGAGATGAAAACAATGAAATTGTTGAGACACCTGAAGGCCTTTTTGAGAGGGTGGCTTTTGCTGTTGCCGAGGCTGAGAAAAATTTCAAGGCCTCTCGTGATCAGTGGGAAGCCTATGCAGAGAAGTTCTATAACATGATGGCAGGGCTTGACTTTTTACCCAATTCTCCTACCCTTATGAATGCTGGAAGACCCCTTGGACAGCTCTCAGCCTGCTTTGTGCTCCCTGTAGAAGATTCTTTAGATTCTATATTTGAGGCTATTAAATATACAGCTCTAATTCATAAATCAGGTGGGGGCACAGGCTTTAATTTTTCTAAGCTAAGGCCTAAGGGAGATATAGTCTTTTCTACCTCAGGGGTGGCAAGTGGTCCTGTCTCCTTTATGAAGGTCTTTGATGCGGCAACCGAGGCCATCAAGCAGGGCGGTAAAAGGCGTGGAGCTAATATGGGTATCCTGAATGTAGATCATCCTGATATAGAGGAATTTATTAGGGCTAAGTCTACACCAGGAGTCCTAACAAATTTTAATCTCTCTGTGGCACTCACTGAGGAGTTTTTTACTTACCTTAGGAAGGAGGAGCCCTATCCTCTAATTAATCCCCGCACTCAAAAAGTGGTTAAAAAGGTCTCACCAGCAGAGCTTCTCCATCTTCTCTGTCAAAGTGCTTGGGAAACAGGTGATCCTGGAGTAATTTTTCTCGATACCATTAATCGTTACAATCCAACCCCTCATTTAGGGAAACTCACAGCCACCAATCCCTGCGGAGAACAGCCTTTGCTACCCTATGAGTCTTGTAACCTTGGATCTATTAATCTCTCCAACTTTGTTAGAGAAGGGCAAATTGATTGGGGGCGACTTAGGGAGGTCGTCCATCTTGCTGTGAGATTCCTTGATGATGTCATCGAAGTGAATCGTTTCCCTATACCACAGATTGCCAGGATGACCACTCTCAATCGTAAAATAGGTCTTGGTGTGATGGGCTTTGCCGATATGTTGATTAAACTCAGAATAAGTTATGTAGAGGAGAGGGCAAGGGAATTGGCAGAGAGAATCATGAAATTTATTTCTGAAGAGTCTCTGCAAGCTTCTATGGAGCTTGCTGAGGAAAGGGGAGCCTTCCCAGCCTTCCCAGGAAGCCTTTGGGATAGAAAAGGATTTAAACCCCTTAGAAATGCCACTACGACAACTATTGCTCCTACAGGCACACTCTCCCTTATCGCAGGCGTCTCCTCAAGTATAGAACCCCTCTTTGGCCTCTATTACGAGAGAAAAACCCTTGACCGCGTAGTCATAAAAGAGTTTCATCCCCTCTTTGAGAGGGTTTTAGAAGAAGAGGGTTATGCCGAGAGGGAAATTGAAAAGCTTAAAGAAGAGATCAAGGAGAAAGGGGTGATTAGTAAAACCTCTTTAAAAGAGCCTTTAAAAAAGCTCTTTTTGTCTGCCTTTGAGATCTCACCAGAAATACACCTGAATATTCAGAGGGCCTTTCAGAAATATACCCATAATGCCGTTTCTAAGACCATAAATTTGCCTCCTCAGGCTACTCCTGAGGATGTTAAAAAGATTTATCTCACTGCATACGAGTGGGGATTAAAGGGGGTTACGGTTTATCGTTATGGCTCTAAGCCAGAGCAGGTTCTTTACATTAAAGCAGGAGAAAGCGAAAAGATCTTCTGCCCTAAATGTGGAGAGGACCTTGAAGTGCATGGTCAATGTCTCTTTTGTGGTAGTTGTGGTTATGACAAATGTAGTTAGGAGGTAGTTGCCTTGAAGGAGATAAAGATTGCCCTTCTTGGTTTCGGGAATGTGGGACAGGGAGTTTATGAGTTAATAGAAAAGCATAGAGATAGACTTGCCAGTAAAACAGGCCTTAAATTAGTAATCAAAAAAATTTTGGTTAGGGATCTTCAAAAGAGGAGAGCCATTCAAGTTCCAGCTTCACTTCTTACAACTAATTTTGAAGAGATACTACAGGACAAAGAGATTTCAATTATTTGTGAACTTATGGGAGGCATAGAGCCAGCCAAGACATATATAAAAAAGGCTTTAGAGGCTGGCAAACAAGTAGTAACGGCTAATAAAGCCCTCTTAGCCGAGGAAGGAGAGGAGATTTATGCTTTAGCTTCAGAGAAAGGAGCTTTTCTTGGCTTTGAGGCCTCTGTAGGAGGAGGAATCCCTGTGATCAAGACCTTAAGAGAGGCTTTAATTGGAAATAAAATTGAAAGTATTTTGGGGATTATAAATGGAACTACCAATTACATCTTAACCAGGATGTTAGAGCATAATCTCTCCTTTGAAAAAGCCTTGGAAGAGGCCAAGCTTAAGGGTTATGCTGAAGCAGATCCTTCTCTTGACTTAAAGGGCATAGACTCTGCTCATAAGATATCCATCTTAGCAAGTCTCGCCTTTGGGGTGTATATCCCTGTAAAAATGGTTTATACTGAGGGAATTGACGAGATAGATCTAATGGATCTCAAGTTTGCTAAAGAGTTTGGTTATGTAGTAAAACTTATTGCTGAAGCAAAGGAGACCCCTAAGGGGCTTGAGATACGTGTCTATCCTGCCCTATTACCAGAAAATCATATCTTGACTTCTGTGAGATTAAACTATAATGCTATATATTTAAGAGGAGATTTTGTTGGCGAGATCTTGCTTTATGGCCTGGGTGCTGGGAAGGAACCAACGGCGAGCGCTGTCGTGAGCGATATAATTACAGCTACTGAGTACATGGAACTGAAAAAATCGCCACTAATTGCCTATCCTATTAACAAAGAAAAAGCTTTGTCCATTAAACCCATAGAGGAGGGTATCTTTAAATATTATTTCAGATTCTCAGCTATTGATAGGCCAGGAGTTCTTTCTAAAATATCAGGTATTTTAGGGAATCATGATATAAGCATAGCTTCTGTTGTCCAGATGGGCAGACAGATCAGGAAGGGTGCTGTGCCCATTGTCATGCTTACGCACGAAACAAAAGAAGCCCAGGTAATCAAAGCCATAGAAGAAATCGATAAGCTGGATATCGTCAAGAGCAAAACCAAAAGGTTAAGAATATTAGCTTAAAGGGGACTACCCATGATAATCAAAGTCCCAAAAGGAAATTTTGAAATAGTTCAAAAAAAGCCCTTCAATCTGATCACCGATTATTTAGGAGCAGGTGTGGCTATTGCCTTTTATAGTAAAGCTAAGGAGACCTATGGCTTGCTCTCTTATATATTTCCCTATAGAGAGTTTGATCTTCAGTTGAACGATGTTTGGCTATATTCGGGGGAGACCCTTTTAAATAAAGTTCAGGATGAGCTTGAGAGAATGTCCTTTGACTGGTCAGAGAGTAAATGGATCATAGCAGGTGCCAGTGTCTACAAGGCTAATCCAGCCTTTCTTGACCTTGCAGAAAGGAATTTAAAAATAGCTGAGTCCTGGCTAAAGAGATTAAATCTTTGGGATAGAGTTATTAAGAGGGTAAGAATATCAGCCCCACTTGCCCTGGAGATAAAGGGAAAAGAGGGACAATTCATTCTAAAAATCCAAAATAGGGTTGAAAATTATGAGTGAATTTATTTTGGAGCGTATTTTTAATAAGGTAGATACTATCCCCACCTTTCCTAAGACAGCGCAAAGGGCCCTTGAAATCTTACGCAAAGAAGAGGTAGATTTTAGAGAATTAGAAGAGGTAATAAAGAGCGATCCAGGTATAGCTGTAAATTTTCTTAAACTGGTGAATTCAGCTGCCTTTTCCCTTCCGCAAAAGGTGGATTCTCTACTAAAGGCCTTTATGTTTTTGGGCACTGATCAGATTAGACTAATACTATTGGCCTCCGTTGCGGGCAAATACTTTTCACAGAATTTAACTGGTTATGGAGTGAGTAGTAAGGATATTTGGCTCCATTCTATAGCCTGCGGTTTGACCTCCGAAGAGATTGCTATTAGACTCAATTTATCTCCAGAAAAAAGGGAAAGTCTTTATATAGCCTCCCTTCTTCACGATCTTGGCAAAATTGTCTTAGATCTTTATGCCAACTTAGAAGAGAGTAAATTTCATGAAATAGCTCAAGAGAATCCTGAGCGGGATTTTTTACAAGTTGAGTGGCTGGTTTTGGGAGTTGATCATGGGTTGGTTGGTGGTTATCTTCTTAAGAAGTGGGATTTTCCTGAGGAGATTAGTTTTGCCGTTAGAGCCCATCATGATCCTGATCTCATGCTACAAAGAAAGCTTGCAGCCATTGTGGCCTTATCTAATATACTGGTTACCCTTTTAGGTATAGGTGGGGGTGTAGATGCCTTTAACTACTATGTGCCTTTCCAACTTTTAGAAGTTATAGGGCTTTCCCCAAAGGACTTAGATCACATCATGCCCAAGATATTGAGGAAAATAATTCAGATAGAAGCTTTATTGCTATAATTTTTCTACTATGGCCCCTTGACAAATGATAGAGTAGGGAGATAATAAGGCAAAATAAAAAAACAAAGGAGGAGGGAGTAGCTATGAAAAAGCTTATGTCTCTTGTGCTTGCTCTTGCTGTAGCTGGAGTAATTGGGGTAACCGCTGGTTGCAAGAAAAAAGAAGAAGCTCCCGCACCTGTAACACCAAAGACAGAACAACCTGTTCAGCCTGCAGCTCCAGCAGAGAACCAGACCGCTAATCAGACCGATAATCAGACTGCTGCAGCTCCTGCAGAAAAGCCAGCTGAAAAGAAGTAAGATTAAAACAGGGGGCTTAGCCCCCTGTTTTAATCAAGGTCCTACTTATTCAAATCTCTTCCCTTTACCTGGATGTTCCTTCCACTCTCCAAGCCCAGGATAGTCTCTATCTCTACCCTTGTCTTTATCTTTGTCTTTTTCCTTTTTCTTATCTTTTATGTCAGCTTTATCTCTAGATTCTGACGGCTTGTGCCCATCTCTTCCTCTATCATTTCTGTCAAAATCCCTATCTTTTAATTTTTTCTCCTTCTTTATTTCATAAATCTCTCGATGAACATCTACAAACCTTGGATATTTCTCTTTATATTTAAGAATAATTTGGGGATCTTCATGATAGTATTCTGAGAGGAATTTAAGATTGGAGAAAATTATTATGTCCCTATCATCGTAAATTATTTTTTTCTTATGATGGCCCCAGGCCTTTCCATAGGGTGGTCCATAAATTATATAACGTTTAAAGACTACTTCAGGATAGATTTTGAAACGGATCATGATATCATACCAAGAATAACCCTTCTCTCTCAATTGGATAATAATATCAGGTTCCACACGAGCCTCTCTAACGATTAGTAAAAGAATAGGTAGTTCATCTTCAATTATGACTGGATATCTCTTTTTAATGATGATTATTTTTTCCTCAGGCACTCTGTAATAGTCACTAAGAGAAAAATAGAAGCTTCTTAGTTCTCCATTAGTTATGGAAACCCCGATGTCTATATCTTTACTATAGGATATAAAAGGTATGCTTAAAGCAAAAAAGAGAAGTAAAGGTAAAATCTTTTTCATCTCCACACCTCCTCCTTTATTTAGTTTTCTATAAATTAAATTAACAAAAGACATGCCAAAAGTAAGATTAAGAAAGGTCAAGAGGTTTTCTTCTTAAGCATAGAGTCCATAAAAAGCAAAGCAAATAAGCCTTTGATGCTCCTAAATTACTTGATGTGGCATAAAAGGAGGGGAAGTAAAAAGACATTTTTGTCGAAAGTTAAAGGGAAAAGATACTTTTTTGTTTGAGAAAGGTATTTTCTTCTTGAAGGTGATCTCCAAAGATCTTTACCACTCCATATACTCCATCGTATCCACCTTGCAAAAAAATATCCCCTTTACGGACCTTTTCTATGGCAAGAACCAATTTTTCTGGTAATTTTCTGGAAAGCTCTTCAAGATCTTTTTTTAATAAAATATCAAATTCAGTACCTATTTGATTTACATACTGTAAATACAATTTTTCCACTGTTTTACTTTGAGAATTAAGGGCAAAGACTTCTGCAAGTATTTCTATAAGGGGAACCAAATGGACAGAATAGGGTTTATTAGGCGGAAGGAAATCTTCGGCTCTATCTGCTAAAGTTTCAATGCGATGGAGGACTCCAATAGTAAGGGGTTGGCCACATTTAGGACACCTATTACCTAAACTCATAGCCTCTTTGGGATAGAGAGCCACTTTACAGGTCCTATGACCATCTAAATGATATTTTCCTTCTTCTGGATAGAATTCTATAGTGTAGGCTACTTTGTTTTCCTTAATGGATTGGTAAAAGTTTTCATAGGTTAGGGGTTTGAAAAAGGCTGTGGCCTCTCTTCCTATTTTCCATGGAGAGTGCGCATCGGAATTGGAAACAAGGGTTATATGGTCTAAGGCAGAGATTCTCCAGTTCATTTCAGGATCAGAGGAAAGACCAGTTTCAATGGCGTAGATAAAGGGTGTGGCCTCACCAAAGGCCTCTTCAATACTATCAAAGCCTGAAAAGGCACCAAAGAGGGAATACCAAGGGGTCCAGGCATGGGCAGGAATGATAAGAATATCGGGAGAAATTTTTAAAAGATCTAAGGTTAATCTTTCTGCCGTGATACCAAAGGTGGGTCTACCATCCGCTGAGAGGTTTCCTAATTTTGATAGATAAATATTGATTTCTTCGACTACAGAAAAGTTTGGAGCTATAAGAATAAGATGCATACGCCTGTTCGTGTGGTTTCTGTAACTAAAAATAAGTGAAATCTCGGCAGTTAAAACAAATCTTGGCCCCTTTTCATCCCCTTCTTTAACTATATAAAAGCCTGTTTCTGGATCAAATTCCAAAAAATCCTTTAATTCCCTGAAGTAAAGGGGGTGAGTGAAATCTCCAGTGCCAATGAGATCAAGGCCTTTTAGACTGCCCATGCGAAAGAGGGTCTTAGGTTCCATATTTTTAGAGCTTGCACGGCTGTATTTGGAATGGAGATGAAAATCTGCTATGAAACTATTTTCTAAGACTTCCCTGGGAGGTAGACGATTATTTTTCATGGGATAGAATGCCGAGGGCGGGAGTTGAACCCGCACGGGGTTTACCCCACTGGATCCTGAATCCAGCGCGTCTGCCTATTCCGCCACCTCGGCATATTATCGTAGTTTTTAGATTAAATTTATTCCCTTTTTTTAAAACTGACAAGCCCCTAAACAAGGATATTCCACAATTAATTTCAGCCCCCAAGTATCAGTTAAAGGTTTGGATGAAGAAGATGAATATGCCCCTGCCTGGTGCCTATACTAAGAGTATCCTCTTTTTCTCCTTAAAAACTCCTTTACCGCTATAAACCTAATACGAGATTTATTACCTCTTATTTCTTTTCCTCAGTAAAATTTCAATGGATACATCTCGATGAGACTAACCCCATTTGCATCAAATATGAATTTAATCTCTCCTCCACCCCTGGTAAATTCCTTTGGTAATCTCTTTTGCAAGTTTCGAAATAAAGTAGAATCAGTTCTTTAAACGGTAATGTTAATCAGTATTAAGCACTAAAGTAGTTTACCTTATCTCCCTTGGCCTTTTTTAATTGATTTTTGCGGAGGGATAATTGATCTTTGTCGTGTAAAGAGATAAAACCTGGCTACAACTTTTTTGGCAAGGTTAGCTTATCCAGTAAAAGATTTTTTCTTGATAAAAGAGGAGTATAGATTATAATTCTTAAGATCGAGTTATGAGTGATCTGTCAGGCCTTGGAAAATTTTTTATCCTCTTTGGTCTTCTCTTAGTTTTATTAGGCCTTATCATAACCTTTCTTCCCAAAGTGCCCTTTTTAGGGAAATTACCTGGGGATATAGTAGTTAATAGAGAAAATTTTACCCTTTACTTACCCCTGGGAACTTCTATTCTGTTAAGTATTCTTCTAACCCTTATATTGAATCTACTTTTACGAAGATAATTTAGGTGTCAGAATGTATTGGAAAGCACAATAAAGGTTTAAATCATTCAATAAAGAAATAAGTATCTTCCCTTTTTATAGGGATCAGGAAGGATTTTTTTAGGAGTTAGCTGAGAAAACTCTCTTGGTGATATCACTGAAATACCCTCTTTAAGGGCTAAATAAACCTCCCTTTCCTCTTTAAGAACAGGTATGGGCCTCTTCAGTAGAAAAAGAAGGAAGGGATGGCTCTCTAAATAAAAGGCATATTTCTCCTTGGGGTTAATACTATTAGCCACTGCTTGACTTTTAAACTTAAGATCTTCTAATTGAATCAGCTGAAGCCCCGTAACTAATCCAAAGTTTATGAAGACTAAGACAAGTCCAAGGCGTAAAAGCCATCTATAATTATAAAGAGTCATAAGGGTCTGGGAGATAAATACGGAGAAGACTGGGTAGAGAAAGAGAAGGTATTTGTCAAATTTTTCTCCTGTAAAACTCAGCATAACCAAAGGGATCAAAAAGAAGGATAAATAAAAACCCTGCGGAAACTGAAGATAAGCTTTAAGTCTTGTCATGAGTTCTTTTGATTTTAATAAAAGAAGTAACACATAGGGGAAAAAATTTAGTAAAAGGGCTCTAAAGTAGTAGTAAAAGGGATCCTTTCTTGCAGTAAGTCTCTCTCCTATGTCGGTGGAAAAAAAGGTAGAAAAGACCTCCTTTCCAAAGGAGATTACTCCCCATAGAAACCAGCTGAGTATAAGACCTGAGAAAAGCAGCCAACCTGGGACGAAGAATAATAGCCTCCAAGTTAGAGGATTTTTGCTCAATAGGCCATATATAAAAAGTGCAGGAAACCAGAAAAAGTTAAGGGGCCCTCTAACCAAGAAAGATAGGGCCATAAAGAGATAAAAGAGTAAGGCCTTGGAAAAGGAGGGTAGCCTGTGAAAGGATAACAAAAAATAGAAAGCCCCTGTGCTAAAGAGGATAAATAGAGGTTCAAGATCAAGGCGATAGATAAAAGAAAGAAAACGAAAGGAACTAAAAAGAATAAGGAGACTCAAAAGAGTTTTTCGGGGATCTCGTTCACAAATGAGATAGAGAAAATAGAGCGCTACGACATAGCTCAAAAAGGAGAGAAGACGAAGAAAAGATATTTCTAAGCCAAGAGGATACCCCATAGCAAAAAAGGGAAGCGAGAGCCAGATATGCAGAGGAGGCTTGGTAAAGTAGGGCTCTCCATTATAAGTAGGCACAAGAGAATGATTAAGAAAACACTCTTGAATAAGAACAGCCCTCCTTGCTTCTTGAAAGGAAAGGAGAGGAAAGGTAAGACTAAGCAGGCAGAGGATAAGAAAGATTAGGCCAAGGATTAAATAGTATCTCTTAGTCTCCATGGTGACCTAATTTTATATGGCTTTGGGGACTTTACAATGGGAAAAATAGGGCTATCTTTAGAGGATTATGAAATTGAGAGTGGCTATTATTGGTTGTGGGAAGGCAGCAGAAAGGCATCTTAAGATCTATCAGGCCTTGAAGGACAAGGTCCAAGTTGTAGCTGTTTCTGATGTTAATCTTGAGAGGGCTAAACTCTTTGCTGAAGCGCTTTCGGCAAAGCCTTATAGTGATTTTCAGGAAATGCTTAAAAAGGAACCTCTTGATGTAGTAGATCTTGCCCTCCCTTCAGGGCTCCATGGGAGCGTGGGTAAAATAATTTTAAAGAAATTTAAAAAATCCCTCTTGGTAGAAAAGCCCCTTGCCTTAACTCTCAGGGAGGCAAGGGAGTTGGTAGAGCTTGCAGAGCGCTATAATCTCAAATTAGTAACCATTTTTCAGAATAGGGCAAATCTTCCTGTAATTAAACTTAAAGAACTTATAGATGGAGGTTATTTGGGGAGATTGGTCCTCCTTTCTGCCAAGTTTTACTGGAGTAGAAAGCAAAAATATTATGATAGTGCTTCTTGGAGAGGCACTTGGGCCCAAGATGGAGGGGCCCTTGCCCAACAGGGATGCCATTTTGCCGATATGCTCACCTATTTGGGAGGGGAAGTTGCTGAGGTCTCTGCTATGATGGGAACCTTCTTGGTGAATATTGAGGCAGAGGACCTCTTAGTTGGCCTCTTAAAATTTAAAAATGGTGCCCTTGGAACCATTGAAGCTACAACCTGTGCCAGACCAAAGGACATAAAGGCCGAAGTAACAGTCCTTGGAGAGAGGGGATCAGCAATCCTTGGGGGCTTTGCGATGAATAGGCTTGATTATCTTGCCCTTGAGGGGGTTGAGGATCCAGAGGGCCTGATTGAAGGTTATAAGGCCAATCCTGAACATCCCTTAGGCTATGCACACTATGCCTATTTCGAGGCTGCTATCGACTTTCTCAGGGGTGGCCCAAAGGTTCCCTTTTTGGCTGTTGGAGAAGAGGCTCTCCCCTCTTTAGAGCTCATTGTTGGGCTTTATGAGGCAGCTGAAAGTAAAAAGATTATAAAATTTCCTTTTAGGCCAAGATTTTGTAAACTTGGAAAAGGAGTTTTGGTATGAAGATTCCTTTGCTTGACTTGAGGAGAGGTTTTGAGGAGATTGAAGAGGAGGTTTTGGGAGGCTTTAAAGAGGTTTTTAGCTCTATGAAGATATTAAATGGCCCCAATTTGATGGCCTTTGAAAAGGAGTGGGCTGAATATTTGGGCGTTAAGTATGCTTTTGGGTGTAGCTGCGGAACCTCAGCTTTGCTTATGGCCCTTCTTGCCCTTGGCGTAGGCAAAGGGGATGAGGTTTTAGTTCAAGCAAATGGCTTTATCGCAGACTTTGAGGCTATTTACTATGCTGGCGCAGAGCCAATCTTCTTAGAAGTAGACCCAACTACCTTTGGTCCTGATCTCACCGATTTAAAGAAAAAGATTACGCCCCGCACAAAGGCCCTTATACTTATTCACATGTATGGTCATCCCTGCGAAATGGATGAGATACTTGAAATCTGCAAAGAGCATGGGCTTTATCTTGTTGAGGATGCCTCACATGCCCATGGGGCCGAATATAAGGGTAAAAAAGTGGGAACCTTTGGTCAAATTGGATGTTTTAGCTGTGGTCCTGTGAAAAACCTCAATGCCGTTGGTGATGCTGGAGTTGTAGTGACTAATGATGATAATCTTGCCTTTAAGCTTAAGTATTTTCGTGTCCACGGTCAGGTAGAAAAAAATCATTCTTTTTTCCCTGGCTTTAATTCTCGTCTGGATGAATTGCAAGCAGTTATATTAAGGGCTAAATTAAAAAGCCTTGACCGTAAAAATGAAGAAAGAAGAAAAATAGCAAGCTTTTATTGGGAAAATCTTTCTGACATTCCAGGCCTACTTTTGCCACCTATAGATCCACCATACAAGAAAAGTGTTTATCATAGATATGTCATAGGCACACCCAAGCGGGAAGAACTGGTGAATTTTCTCAAGGAGAGAGGCATTGGCACAGGCTATTATTATCCCATTCCTTTGCACAAACAAAGGGCTTATCTTGAGACCTTTGGGAAAAAGTGGGATCTGCCTGTTGCCGAAAGGCTTGCTCAAGAACTGCTTGCAATCCCCATCTATCCCGAACTTACTGAAGAGGAACTTAATTACATAGTTACCTCCATAAGGGCCTTTTTTGGAATGAATTAGTATGGAAGGGAAACTCATTTCTATTGTTATTCCTATGCATAATGAGGAGGGTAATGTAAAGTTGGTCTATGAGGAAACAAAGGCAGTCTGTGAGGAAATTAAAAGAGAAAAGGGCTATGACTATGAGATAGTTTTTGTCAATGACGGAAGCACGGATCATACCTTGGAGCTTTTAAAGGAAATCAAGGCTAAAGACCCTAAGGTAAGGCTTCTATCTATGGACCGAAATAGAGGAGAGGCTGCTGGATTGACTGCTGGCTTTCAACTGGCACGAGGAAGGTATATCTTTACCATGGATGGAGATGGGCAAAATGACCCAAGATATTTTCGGGAGCTTTTAGAAAAATTGGAAGAGGGGTTTCTTGTGGCAACAGGCTATAGAGTTAAGCGCAAAGAGCCCCTTTTTACCAGAAAAATTCCCTCTTTTATAGCCAATAGAATTATTGCTCTGGTTACAGGACTGAAGGTTAGAGATAATGGGTGCTCCCTGAAAGGCTACAGAGCAGATATTCCTCGTAGATACCAAATCCCTCACGGATTTCACAGATTTTTGCCTGCCCTCTTTGGGGTAAAAAATTCTGAGGTAGTGGAAATTCCCGTTCTTGACCGCAAGAGACACTGGGGGCGCTCTCACTATGGTCTAAAGAGGACCTTTGAGGTCCTAAGGGAACTCATAACCTTTCCCTTTTTGAAAAGGGCACCCTTTTATGAGAAATTCTTTAAAATATGGGCCTTCTTGCATCTCATAGGAGCTACACCTCTTCTCTTTTATCTTCTTTTAGCCCCAAGTCTTTGGGGGCTTTTCCTTGAAGGAGCCCTTCTCCTTGGTGCAGGGGTAAGCTACCTCATCTATAAAAACCTAAAGAGATTTAACGTAGCTCAAAGGGAAGGGGTATTCAAAGTTGAGGAATTATAGAGAATATAGTAGCTCTTAGAGGGTTCTTTCCTGTTTTCAAAGGACCGAATGATAAAATTCAGAGTCCTTGCCTTTTCTTGGACCTGAGGGGGTAAGGTTTTCCTAAGGATTAAGACATGGCATTCCCTTAAGGCCCTTTCTTCCTCCCTGTAGAGGGGGACCTTTTCCTTAATCTCTGCATAAAAGTAAAAATTAGCAACAGGTCCTTCTTCCTTAGAGACAGCACATAGACGGAGATTTTTATGCTCAGTGATTAAGGTTTTTACAAATTTTCCTGCCTCCTTTTCAGTGCTTTGACTAAAATGAGGTTGGTATAAGCCAAAAAAGAGGACTTCTATAGATAAATATAGTAAAACTATGGCAAGAAAGGGATAACTAATCTTAGTGCGCAAAAGAAGAAGTCCAACCTGTAAGAGAAAGAATAGTATAGTATAGAAAATGAGTTTGAAGGTAATAGTAAAACCAAAACTTTTTAGAATAAGGGGAGAAGAAAGTGTGATGAGGGAAATAACAAAGGCACCCCAAGTATATATTTTGGGGAGGATTGTAGGAGTAAATCTCTTGATATAAAGGGTGATAAGAATTATGGAAAAGGGTAGGATGGGAAGAATATAATAACCTCTTCTTGCTTTAGCAATAGCGAAGAGAATAAAAATAGCCAAGTTACTCAAGAGAAATACCTTCTCTACCCTTGTGAGGAGGCTATAATTTTTGATTTTTTTATAGAGGGCGGAGAGGAGAAATAAGCTAAAGGGGGCAAGCCATAGGGGCCAAAAATAAAGATATATATAAAAGGGCCTCAGGTTGTCATAAGGGTCCACAGCTTGTTTTAGATTTTCCCTAAACCAGAGATAAAAGGGAAGGCTTGTTTGCATCTCTTGAGAGGTTAGGTAATAGGGTAAAAAATATAAAAGAACTCCCAAAAAGAGGGCCAAAAAGGCCTTGGGATTAAAGTGAAAATATAATTTGTGAAAGAGAATATCTATCATCACAAAGAGAGTAAGAACTGCTACGGCTGTCAACCCTTTGCTAAGAGTGGCTATAAGAAGGCCAAAAAAGAAGAGTAGATATCCAATTAAGCTTTTCTTTTCTCTGAAATAGACATAGACAGTGAGGGCTATAATCAGACCAGTGAGTTGATAAATCTCTGATTGAGCAAGTCTCACAAACTGCAGAAAACCAAGGGAACTTCCATAAAGAAAAGTAGCAAGCTTGGCATAAGGAGCCTCAAAGATCTTTAAACTAAGCCTCCAAAAGATAAAGACTGAGACAAAGGCAAGGATAGCACCTGAAAGTCGCACGCTGAATTCACTATAGCCCAAGAGCTCACCACTTTTTTTAATGAGCCAAAAGGGAAGTAGGGGCTTAGTCACATGGGGCTCAAAATTAAGGGTAGGCACAAAATTTGACCCTCTAAGGCTCATCTCTCGAGCCCCTTCAGCCCATCTTCCTTCCACTCCAAAAAGAGGCCTCTTCCCCAGATACCCAAATATGGCAAAGCTGACTAAAAGTAAAAAGATAAGGACAATCAATCTATCCAGTAGGTTTACAGACATACTCCTAAAAATCTTTAAAAATCTTTGGCGCTGTGTTAAAATTACCAGATAATCTAGAAATGAAAAGCCAGAAATTAATTCTCTCTTTTCTTATTCTTATTCTTTTTGGCCTTTTCCTCTATCTTCCCTTTCTTGGAGAAAAGGAGTTCCAAGGGGAAGAGGGAAGGCGTGTCCTTATAGCTTTACAGATGCTTGAAAAGGGCGAGTTTCTTATACCTACCCTTTTTGACGAACCCTATTTCAATAAACCTCCCCTATTTAACTGGGCCTTGGCAGGTTTTTTTGCTTTAACTGGAGATTTTAGTGAGTTTACAGCAAGGGCCTTATCATCCTTAGTCTTGATACTTACCTCTCTTTTTTTAACCTATATCTGGGTTAGGACCTTAGAAAAGGAGCGCTCAGATAGAGAAAACCTCATGACCTCCCTTTTAACAGGACTTATCTTTTTAACTATACCTGAAGTGATAGATAAGGCCTTAAGGGCAGAAATTGATGCCCTCTATGCCTCGCTTTTGACTATAGCCCTTTTTGGCTGGTTTTATTTAGCCGAGGTTAAGGCCCTAAGGATTAGAGCTTACATCCTGAGTGGTCTTTTCCTTGGTTTAGCCATCCTAACTAAAACTTTTCAGGCCCTTTTATTTTTTTACATAGCCCTAATTCCTTACCTGATTTGGCAAAGACGGATAAAGGAGCTTTTTTCCCTGCCTGCCTTAGTGGGGCTATGCACTACGATTGGAGTTTTTCTTTTATGGGCCATTCCCGTGTCTTTTAAAGTGGGCCTTATGCCCTTTATCAAGGCCTGGATTATGGAATATTTTTCTGCAGCCAAGGCCCAGGAGATGACCTTTTGGCAGCACTTAGAGGCCTATACTCTCTCTGCAGTCATCAGCTTTTCCCCTTGGATCTTTTTCCTTTTCACTCTCAGATATAAAGCCTTTAAGGAATTTCTTAAGGAACATCCCCTTTTGCTTAAGCTTTTCTATTTTTCCCTCTTTCTCTTTGTTTTTTCCTATCTTCTTCATTTTCTTTTTCCTGGTGCAAGGTTGAGATATATGTTGCCTTCTATAGGTGGCCTTGTCTACCTAATTGCCATAGTATTTTTCTTTTATTTGGTTAACTCAAAAACCCTATCTAAAACTTTTACTTATTTATTGAAAATATTCTGTCTTTTAAATATTCTTTTTGTCTTCGTTATCTTCTTTTATCTTCAATACATAAATATTATTATCCATTATAGTTTTTATTTTCTTTCTATCGTTTTCATAGCTCTTAATATTTTTTTCTTTTTACAAAAAAACTATTACTATGAAAATCTTTTCATTCTTTTGATTGTCTTTATCTTTTTTGCCAAGCACTTTTTTGTAATTTCCTATTATCCATATCATCAAAAAAATATGAATTATTTTCGTAAAGCTACCTTTGAAATTGCTGGTTTAATAGGTAAGGATAAACCCTTTTATTTGTGTAAAACTATACCTCATCATTTAGTATATTATTTAAAATATAAGTATAGATTTGTGCAAAATATTAGGTATTTAAGGGTATGTGACAAACTGCCCGAAAGTGCATATATCCTAATTCAAGATAAAGATGTGACTGAGGAATTACTAAAAAGATATCAAAATACTCCTATTTTTGTTCGTAATAAAAAAT
>Ga0209394_1000596_pt1 | contig 27336 bp, 21 predicted proteins | sample JNZ201metaG_FD_184122 | JGI IMG/M metagenome (GOLD analysis project Ga0209394, IMG submission 184122) | Hot spring microbial communities from Jinze hot spring, China to study Microbial Dark Matter (Phase II) - JNZ 20120812A (SPAdes) (version 3) ... | reverse complement strand
AGCGATTATCCGCCTGTAGCGCTCAAAGCCTCTCATCATAATCATAGATCTCGCCCTTCACGCCAAACTCATTACTTCCAAATTTAGAGGGAGGGGATTTAGATCCTAGAGGCTGGCGCCGGGTGCGAGCACCTACCTCTCGGAAGAATAATGAATAAGCTTCCATTTAAGGCTATTTTACAGATTCACTACTAAAAGAATTAGATGAGCCCATTAAAATTCATTAGAAAAAGGCTCTTTATTTTCTAGACTAAGCTAAGCATGCGTATGGACGCTATTATGTTGGCGTGATCTTGTTTTGATGATTTTTATGGAAATTGGATGTGCTTAAGCTTCTCGCTAACCAGTTCGCCGTCCATCCCCCAATCTTCTCTCGGGATCTCATATATGAGAACATGCGCAGCTTCGGCGGGTAAACCAAGCTCGACGAAAACTCTAGTTATCCCAGCAATAACTCTCTTCTTCGTCTCACTGGAGTATCCTTTAAAAGCGTAAACATGAACTATTGGCATAAAATAAAGTTGTTTCATAAGCGCTTATAAAAATTTTAGTTTATTAGTCCCCAGTGTTTTGCGGTAGCTTTTTCATAAATCTTCCATCATTATTAATTATTATTGTGATATCCTATACCCCTAGCACTTATATACCGCGCACTGTATGGCTATGAGCGGTCATCCTCCAATCTCTTTACTGCAGTATTCTGGGTCGTCTGGGCATAGGACGTTAGCACTTGATATAAACATCCCAGGAGGACGGGATCTTCTCCGCTCATCTCGGGATGCCACCATCCATGCTGAACGTGAAGCATATTCGGATGGACTTCATTTGTAAGTCTAGCCCTCTGCTTAATTCTGCCAAAGCGTGTCTCAATCCAAACCCAGTCTCCATTAAATATACCTAGCCTTCTCGCAGTTTCGGCATTTATGCTAACTATTGGACCTGAAACCTTCCCTTTTGCCGGGCGTATTTGCCTAAGCTCAGAATGATACATCGGCATGAACCTCCCTCAGTAATTCTCAGGGGGCTCAATATATCTTGGTAGCGGATCATAGCCAAGCTTTTCCATTCACCTTAATGGTTATTAAGTCGTTTAATAGACTCTTCTCAATAACTTCGATGATACTGTCGGACTTCATCTCAATTTTCTCAAGATAACTTGGAGGGGAGCTCTCCTCCTCAAGTATTCTTAAAAACCCCTTTTCCGCAGACATCTATCTCAGAGATTAATAATACATCCGCTTTCGCCTCATGAAGCGTGAGGATTAGGACTGCTCGTAGAAAAATATTGCCTAATTTTTTCTAAATCCTCCTTCCTATCTATGTCAATTAGAACCTCGGGAGAATCCACTTCCACCTTCCTTATACATTCCTTATATCTTTCAACAATGGCTTTTAGGCCCATTGTTTCCTCATCTATGGACAATATTTCCTCAAAAAGAGATCTATCGAAAAGTATTGGGTGACCTAAGCGGCCTTGGTAGCTGGCTATAACTATTGGGCTCTTACTCTTATAATATTCTTCAATAACCATATTAATTGATCTGGGAGTTATTAATGCCATATCCCCTGGAAGAATAATCGCAGCTTCAGCTTTGTTAATAATGGCTCTAACACCAGCTTTCACAGATGAACTCTGCCCTTCATGGAAGCTTCTATTTAAAACAAATTTACAGTTAAACTTTCTGAGGACTTCTATTATTTTCCGTGCCTCAAACCCCAGGACTACGATTACTTCATCAGCCTTTGAAGCAATCGCACTTCCAACAACCCTCTCTATCATGGTGCGGCCATCAATCTCCTCCAGAAGCTTATTCCTACCAAATCTTTTTGATAGACCAGCCGCTAATACGATTAAAGAGATCATGCAATTACCCTTTGAACTGATCCTTAAGGAAAGACACGTTTTCCTTTTTTGCGCCTCTTTTCTCGGCTATTATCTCTGCCAATATGCTTATCGCTATTTCTTCAGGCGTCTGGGCACCAATATCTAAGCCAACGGGGGCATGTAATGACTTAAGTTCTTCATCACTCACACCCTCTTTCTTAAGTCTCTCTAAAAGCTTATTCACTTTAGTTTTACTTCCCATCAAACCAATATAGAATGGTTTCTTTCGAACCATTTTCTCTAAAGCCAAATAATCATGTTCAGGTTCACCATACACTATTACAACAAAATCTCTTTGGCTTACATTTATCCTATCAAGAATTTCTTTGTACTTTCCCGTTATAATTTCTTTTGCCATTGGGAATCGTTCTTTGGATGCTAGCTTTTCGTTATCATCTACTACTATAACGTCGAAACCCAAGTGGGTGGCAAATATTGTTAAAGGCTCAGCTACGTGACCCGCGCCTATAATAACTAGTTTGAGCTTAGGTTCCATTATATCGATGAACACTTCTACTTCACCTCCGCATATTAAACCAGTCTTAATAGCTTTCTCTCCTCCCTCCTCTGTTAGTGAGAAAATAACCTTTCTAGGCTTTCCATCCTCAATGGTCCGTAATGCCTCTTTTACTAGAGCGCGCTCAAAGCTTCCACCACCAATTGTCCCAAATGTTTGTCCGTCCTCAACCACAAGCATTTTGGCACCAGGCTCTCTCGGACCAGAGCCCCTCTTATCAACCAGAATACACAGAGCTAGTCTCAACCCTTTCTCAAGAATACGCTCTATCTGCTTAATAATATCTAAATCGGTTTTCATTCCCTCCTCCCATATCTTTCTTTAATATAGAAGACATAAACTTTACGCTCCAGATCCATATGAGGTAAAATTTGATAATAGAATTAAAGTCTTAAATGATTAAAGAATAGCTGTGATTTAAATAATGAAGGGAGGAATTATTATGAAAGATCTTTCAGGATTATGACTAGTGGTTTAACGCCATAGACTTTTTGAATATATTTTGGCGTCAGATCTTCTTCTGGTTTTCCAGCGGCAAAGACTATTCCATAATTTAGCATTAAAATTTATCAGATATCCTTAGGCGAATGTTAAATCATACGTAGCCATCATTATTAGATCTTTAGTCCGCAGAGTTTTTATAATTTCTTAAAGTTCCCTACCACTAAGCTCCTCCAAGGTTCTCTCCGCCAAGTCTATGGCTCCAACAGTCCCCAGCGCCTCAAATACCTTCTTCTCATCAATCTTAGAGGGCATAAAACTTATGTATGCCCCCACCAGTCATCACACAAACTTATACACGGTTAACATCCCAAATACATGAAGTCTCTGCGGAACAACAAACTACTTTGTATTTTGATTATTTACGTGATTCATATACAAAATACTTTGCAAAAATAAAATGGCATCGTGGGTAAAAGTTTTAAGATCGCGCTCAGCGCTTACAGAAAATCTTTATAAACTTTGTTAAAACACTATATTAGAGATCGGTGTTTAAAATGATAAAGATTAGCGATCTTACAACCAAATTAGATGTTTGGGATAAAAAAGATGTTGTTGTGGTTGGCGGAGGAACTGCCGGTGTCGCTGCTGCGTTAGCTGCGAGGAGAAACGGGGCTGATACACTTATTATCGAAAGAGAAAGCTGTCTAGGCGGCATGATGACAAATGGTTTTGTGATATGGCTCAATAATATGCGTGGAGAAACACCGGGGAATCCTCTTTTAACCAGGGGAATTGGCCTTGAAATTTTTAGAAGACTTGCTGAGGTAGGTGGTACGCAGCCTCCTGATGAAAAAGGAGAACCCATTGGAACGGCAATGACTCATCAAATGGATCCCGTGATTCTAGCTCAGCTTCTGGAAGAAATGATGGAGGAAGGTAATGTAGAAGTTCTATATAACACTATAGCATTTGATGCGGTTGTTGAGGATAACGCGGTAAAGGGGGTTGCCTTTGCAAATAAAGCGGGTGCACATGTCGTCTTAGCCGATGTAGTGGTTGACTGCTCTGGTGATGCTGATATAGCCGTGGCTGCTGGCGCGCCCTATGTGTTTGGTAGAAAAAAGGATGGACGAACTTACGGCGGCGGTTTATGGGCCATGCTCGGGGGCATAGATCCCTTTAAACTTATTGAATTTCTCAAAACTCCACCTTCTGAGGAGGAGTTGGCGAGCCTTGAGAAGGAAAGGACGCGCTTATTTGGATATGGCGCGCACTTTAATTGGGAGACAACGGGGCACCACCCCGAACGCCCAATTAAAAGAACTTGGGAGGAAGTAGAAAAGCGAATAAAAGAGGGCACTTTTGGAGTTGTTGAACCCACGTGGTTGCCTGATACAAGGAAGATTCTCATAGAGTGGATGAAGTACGTAAAAGAGGGAAGGGTTCCCCCATGGTATGGCTCACCTAAGCTCATATATCCATTTCCGTGGTTTAGCTTGGGCTTATGGAGACATGGAAAAATGCGATATGACCAAGCGTTAGGCGGTCTCTTTGAATGCTGGTTTAATCAAGCAGACCCCGTAGAAACAAGCAAAGCAATTTTCTGGATGAGAAAAATGAATAAAATCTTCATTGACTTTTTAAGAGAGCGAATTCCGGGTTTTGAAAATGCTTATATAATAATTGAGGCCCCAACGCTTCCCACAAGAGAAAGTAGACGGATAATAGGTGAATATATACTCACAGAGCAGGATGCAATAGAAGCAAAGCGATTCCCGGACGTTATAGGTAAAAGCGGTTCCGGTTTTATTATCAAAAGGCCATTTGATATCCCCTATAGAGTTCTGCTTCCTAAGAACATCGACAATATTATAGTAGCCGGGAGATGCGTATCAGTTGACGATGCGATCCTTGGACATGGTTTTCGTTTCGTTTTCCGATGTGAAGGCGTCTGTTTAGTGCTAGGGGAAGCTGCCGGAACAGCTGCAGCTCTATCATCCAGACTTGGCGTCTCGCCAAAGAAACTTGACGTTAAGCTACTCCAGAAAACACTTCTAGAACAAGGAGCTTTACTCTTCCTTGAAGATGAGAAAGAGAGAGAAGAAGAAGTGCGCAGTTATACACCACTCTATCAAATTCCCTAATTGTAAATACACCACCACTTTTTAAAGTTTTTAAGTTTTCCCTAACGCCTTTAATATTTTTTCTGGAGTTATTGGCCAATCATCTATCCATTTTCCTATAGCATTATATATCGCTGGAGCCGCTATCGTTGAGAGTACTGCCCCTGGCGCTTCACTGCACCCAGCTGACCCATACGGCCCATATCCTAGCCCAGTCTCTACGATATGACAGTTAATTTCCTTCACATCATTCATTAGTAGGACTGGGTACTCGGCCAAATTGTCGTTAAGTTTCACCCCTGTTAAAGGATCATAGTATATGGCTTCCATAAATGCTCTGCCTAACCCCATATATGCTCCGCCATACTGCTGGCCATTGACCGCATCCGGATTAATAGCCCTACCAACATCATTAACACAAATAACCTTAACTATATCAACCTTACCAGTTTCAGAATCAACCTCAACCTCAACAAAATAGCACTGCCTAACAAGGGCAGGAAGCCTAATCCTATAATCGCTTTCTTCATCTCTCATTCCTACAGACCAGTCAGAGCTATCCGCCCACGCCATAATCGGATAAACGGCGGCGACATTCTCTAAAGGCACTTTTTTCTCTGGATTATTTTTCTCATAAATTAAGCCATCTTTAATATCAAGATCCTCAATCCTCTTACCGCCAAAATCTGGAAGTAATGTTGCTAGCTCAAGGATCGTGCTTCTCACTTTTCTGGCAGCCTTAACTAATGGGTAAAGATTTGATACCATGCCAGCAGAACCACCCATCTGATACGCGTGAAATCCCTTGTATATAAATGGTCTTAAAACGACCTTTTCAAAGGACACGCCAATCTCATCCGCTACAACCTGACTATATGAGGTATCACCGGCAACACCACCTTCCCCTCGCTGGCCAAAGATGCTAACGGTTCCATCAGGCTCCACTCTTATACCAAAAGCAATAAACTGGGGTGTAAACTGAACCCTGAGAACGGGTCTATGTGACCATTGATACATTGCTGTAAAGCCTATTCCATGGTATTTTCCGTTTGGTAAGATTTTTGTTCCTGGTGGGTGCCATTTCTCGTCCCAGTCTATGAGTTTCTTTCCGATTTCTATGCATTCTTTGAGGCTCCATCTCTCTGTCTGGAATCCATGTTTTTTCGCTATATTCTCGTAAACCCATCTTATATCATGCCCCTCCCAACCATCATTTTTAAGAGCCACCTCAGTCGGATCCATATTTAGCTCACTAGCTACACGGTTAATCACCATAGTTACAACAGTGCAGGCAGGGGCACCATGCTTGTAACATATAGTGGGGTTTCTATTTACGAAAGGATATATGCTGCGGAGACGTACATTTGGAATTGAAGTGCTCTCTAAAATTTTGCTTATAGGGTCTAGTAACATCTTACCAAAGCCGCGACACGCATACACGGTTTCGACATCCACAGCAGTTATAGTTCCATCATTTTTAAACCCAACTTTAAATCTATAAGTGCCAAGATGGTGCTCAGCTCCTCTAAAATCAGAGTAGTCGTCAAGAAACTTCACTGGTTTGCCAAATTTTCTTGAGAGCAACGCTGACGTAATTTCTATAGCCCCACTCATTAGGAAAGTTCTCCCACCGAAATGTGCTCCTCTATAAGAGGAAAAAATCTCAATATGTGATTCAGGAATATTTAGTTCTTTGGCTAGACGTCTTCGAATTGGAGGAATATTCTGATGATTAGTCCATATTTCTAGGTAATTACCAACCCATCTTGAAATTGCAACACTACCTTCTACGCCAGCCCATACGTCTTCCTCGCTTTTACGGATTGTAAAGCTGATTACTCTATCAGCCTGTCTAAAACCTTCTTCTACGCTACCAAATTCGTATTCTATCGTTGGAAATTCAAGATTACCTTTAGCTAGCGGCGAATATTTTTCGTAGTCTGGCCATGCTGGTGGATATTCTTCGAATTTATCCCAGTCTAAGTTAAATGGAAGTTCTTCCCATTCAATGCTCCTTTTTATGAGTTCAAGTGCCCTATCACAGGCTTCCTCAGTTTCAGCGACCACAATTACTCCAACCGGTTGCCCATAAAAATAAGCTTTATCCATTAAATAGGGCATATATATCGGCTCTACATCATCATTTGGGCACCAAGCGGGCCATTTATCTTTAAGTTCCGGATCATCCCATTTCACTACATCAATTACGCCCGGTATTTCCTTCGCCCTACTAACATCTATGCTTTTGATTCTTGCATGAGCATATGGTGAGTTAAGTGGTTTTGCATAAACCATCCCCGGGAGAAACATATCCCTGCAATAGATAGCTTTCCCAGAAGCTTTTTCTCTCGCATCTTTTCTTGGTAGCCCTCTTTTACCAATATATTTGCTATCTTTAGGAGGAACCCAAAGCCAAGGTCTTTTTTCTTGCAATGCCATTACTTTGACCCCTTACCCTTATCTTCTGCGTTAGCTTTTAATTTTTCAGCAGCCTCTTTCACAGCTATAACGTGCATTGGATATGTGCCACACCTACATATGTTCCCCGCTAATGCTTCTCTTATCTCCTCCTCGCTTGGATTTGGGTTTCTGTCTAAGAGAGCCTTCGCCGTAACCATGAATCCAGGCGTGCAGTACCCGCACTGCATAGTATGATACTTAATGTACGCTTCAAATATTGGATGAGCAGACTCAGCTATCCCCTCAGCAGTCTCAACACTCCTCCCATCACAATCAACAGCCAAAGTCAGACAGGAGAGGACAGGACGCCCATCCAAAATCACCGTACACGAGCCACAAGCACCCACTCCATGACACATATCTTTTGGTGAGGTTAATCCAATCTTCTCTCGCAGCAAATCCCGTAAAGTCGTATTTGGTTTAACCAAAAATTCATAGTATCTTCCATTCACACATAACTTGATTTTATGCAGATTTTCTGTATAAGTAGAAATAAAGCTACTGCAAAGATAAGCCATTTTTACCTTCCTCCAAAGGGTTTATTAGGAGTGCCATGATATTTAAAGTTTTTTACATAAAAAAGGTGCTGATTTTAGCTTGAGAGAATTGAGATGTGGTAAAATCTTCTATAACGTATAAACAATTAAACACGAAAACCAATGTTCAAGAATTAGCTAAACGTTAAAAAAGAAAAATTTATTCTCTTATTTATTTACTCTAGCTCTTTTGCTTTTGTCTCGAGTTTCAAGAACATGGTGGTTAACACTCCGACTAAACCAGCAACGAAAGGAATAGTATAGGCAATCAATAACCCAACTTTATGGGATTTATAGTAAATATTGCAGCCACCGTTAATATGAGTGAGCTAATAATAAGTCCTTTGAGGAGTTCTATTAAACTATTGATTGTCCCCCTTGCAAGCGTTGGTACTAATTCGCATGCGACAACTCTACCCGCATCTTCTTGACCATGGGATGCCCAAAGAATTAATTTTGATGTTATAAAGCCATAAATTATAACGCTTAGGCTCATTCCTGTTCCCACGAGCACTGGTGTAAGCGACCATAGAACTGCTGCAGGATAAGCTATTAATATTTAAAGTAAATAATAACAAAGTTTTTAGCCTTCCTATCTTGTCAGATACTATGCCAGAGATGACGCGAAAGATGGCTCCCATAGGTGTTGATACTAGACTCTCTTTCAACCTTTTTTCCGTTCGGTCCATAGCTGAGATTCTTTTAACACAGCGATCCCGACAAACGACACTAATAGGTCCCAAAAGGCTACCCAAAGGAATATTTCTCGCCAGCTTATCCATGGAAATATCGCCGTAAGAGTTAGAAGCGCGCTTAAAGACATATTTGCTACTATTTGCAGTATTCCGAATATTCCCATGTATGTTTGTCTCTTTTCCCTATGATACTTATGGTAATACCCATGCCGATGACTGCGACAGACCTAACTATTAAAGTTCAATCCAAGACCTGCAAGTAAAAGCTCCGATAAGGTAGGCAAGTTCTGGGAGGAGATTACCGAATATCCATGTTCTTTTTCGCCCTATAAAATCAACTAGTGGGCCCGCGATTAGAGAGATCGATAAGCCAATATATGTTGGTATAGCTGTCATCAACGCGATTTCAGCCGTACTAATCCCTAGGATCTTTATAAGAATTGGCAGGGCCATTGTTATAACAGCAAAGTCTAATGAGTCAGACTATGTGCCAATGCCAAGAAGAATTATTATCTTTTTTATAATATTTCTACCAAAAACAGTTCACCCCATATCACTTTTTGGTTATCTTTATTTTTATTAGTTTTTGAGCCTTAAATATTTATGAAAATTTTTGAGCAAACTAAAAAATGGACAACGTGTCTGCTTAAGAGCTATAAAGATCGCTTTCAATCTGGGTTTTGAGTTTTGACAGAGGAGTGCTAGCTAAGACTGATTTTGACTGTATTTATATAATTATACAATACTAAGTGTTCCTAGGAGTCTAGAGATCAACTAGTGAGTGAGAATGATTTAAACTTAACTTTTCCTTCACCTCGCCTTGAGAATAAAGGAAGAGAGAAGAAGAAAGAAAAAATTACTTAAATTTTCTTAGGCTTAATAAGATTTGGTGGTAGACTTGTCGAGTAAAGAGGGGCTCTCTGAGACGATAGGGTTAGTGGTGAATGGGAGGCGGTATGTGTTTGTTGTTCGGCCGAATGTGACGTTGCGTGATTTGTTGAGGAGACTTGGTTTGACTTCGGTTAAGGATATGTGTGGGGGTGAGGGTGCTTGTGGCTCGTGTACGGTGATTTTGGATGGGCGTCCTGTCCTCTCCTGTCTGACTTTGGCTGTTGATTGTGATGGGAGGAGTGTTGAGACTGCTGAGGGGATAGCTGAGTCTGCTCATCCAATATTTGAAGCGTACATTAAGTATCATACTATGCAGTGCGGGTACTGCACGCCTGGATTCATGGTTACGGCGAAGGCTCTCTTAGACAGAAACCCAAATCCAAGCGAGGAGGAGATAAGAGAAGCATTAGCGGGGAACATATGTAGATGCTGTACTTATCCTGAGCATATATTGGCTGTGAAAGAGGCTGCTAAAAGATTGGGGAGAGGCTAGATGGCTATGGAGGATAAGAGGTGGTGGCTCTGGAAGCCGCCGAAAGAAGCGAAGTACGTGGGCAAATATGTTCCGCGGAGGGATGCTGCCGGAAAAGCATCTGGATGGCATAAATATATTAACGATTTAGAGCTGCCCGGCATGCTCTACGCTAAGCCGCTACGCTCCCCATACACCAACTGTATCATCAAAAGGATGGACACGAGCAGGGCTGAGAAAATCCCAGGGGTAATAGCAGTAATAAGATGGGACGATCCATGGTTTAAAGATAAATGGCCAGTTTGTTTTTGGGAAAATGCGCCGCTTTATAGCCCACGTCTCAGGTCTACAGGAGCCTTACCTTATATAATGGACCGGGCTTGGTGGTACGGACAGCCCGTAGGAGCCATCGTCATCGCCGAAACCGAAGAATCCTGCGACGAAGCACTCAAAATCCTTAGCAAAGACACAGAGTGGGAAGAACTCCCATTCTGCCTAGACTGGGAAGAATCTGAGAAATGTGAATTTCCAATACGCCCAGGATTCGAGAAAATCCTGCCAGAGGCTAAGGGTAACGTTGAGTTCTCGCCATTATATTGGGAGTTTGGAGATGTAGAAAAGGGATTCCAAGAGGCGGATAAGATAGTAGAGTGCTTAGTGCGATGGCGTGATCCGAATACATGGGCAACAGCATCTGCATGGACGGCTATAGCTCATTGGACAGGAAATATTTTAAAACTCTGGACAGACACTGAAAGCTCAACAAACGCTAGAAGCCAACTGCATGACATTCTCGGAATATCAATGGACAGCATAGAGATAGAAAGTCCTTATGGCACGTGTGAGTTTGGCGGTATGTCCGGCGTGCTTCGTCCTGTTATAGCTACCTTGGCTGGAATATTGAGTTATAGGTTTAAGAGACCTGTAAAAGTCATTGATGAACATAGCAGGTGGGAGGGCTGTGAACACGTTCTTGGAACTTATAAATTTAAAGTTGGATTTAAGAAAGATGGAACAATCACTGCAGTAGATATCAAAACTATAGCTGTTGAGCCAGGACCCTTCCCCAAAATGAATGCGGACCAGGTTAGTAAGCTTTTTGAGGGCAGCAAAATACCGAATATAAGACTTCATGCTCGGTATCCAATGATAAATACTGGACAAAGGCAATGCACTAAGCATGGTGCACCAGCATGCCTTGTCCATTACGTCGTGATCAATCTTGTGGCCGATGCCCTTGGAATGGATCCGACTGAGGTGGCTCTTAAAAATGATGGTTGGGAGGGGCATGATATAAGATGGGTTTACGAGAATATAGCGAAAAAACATGGATTCCAGACAGAGAGATGGAGCCTCAAAGAATGCATAGAAATCGGAAAGAAACTCATAGACTGGGACGAGAAATGGCACCCACCAGGAACAAAAATCTTACCAAACGGAAAATACCATGGAATAGCTTTTGGATATACTATCGCATGGAGCCATACATCTAATATTGGAGTAAGATACGCTTTGGAGTCGGATCCCCACCCACGAATTTACATGTCATTATGCTCAGACGGAAGCATTAAAGCAATATCCTATCGCGCAGATACTGGAGTCGGCGTTGATACAAGCTACTCTATGATATTAGCTGACGAAATAGGAGTGCCCTTGGAACAAATATATATCGACGTCTTCTCTATGAAGGAATTTAGACTTTCCCCAATGGCGGGCTCTTTAGGTACAAGTATCAACACTCCTCTTCTCGTTTACGCTGCAAGGAAGATGAAAAGCAAGATTTTAGAGGAGGTTACGAGGCAAATTGATAGGTTTAAGGGTAAGTCTCCTGAGAAATTAGACATTAAAGATGGCGTAATCTTTGAGAAAGAGAATCCCGAAAATAAGATGACATTATCGGAAGCTGCCTTTATAATGGGTGCTGGGATATCTGTTGAGGTCTCTCTTGAGGAGTTATTTAAAGCGCAACCTCCTCCTTCGCCGCAACCTTGTATGGTCAGGCAAGTTACTTTCGCCGAGGTTGAGGTTGATCCTGAAACTGGTCAAGTTGATGTAACGCATGTCGTCAGAGTTTATGACTGCGGAAAAGTTATAAACTTAGGTGCTGTAAGAGGTCAGCTCTATCCGCATTGGGGAATAGGTCGAGGCTTGACTGAGGCGATCTACCATGACCCACTAACTGGGATAACTCTCAATGATAGCTTTGCCCAATATCCGATACTACTCATGAATGACATTAAGAAAATAGATATAGAATTTGTTGAAACTGGACTAGCCTATGGTGCATACGGCTCATGCGGCTGCAGCGAAGCGGGCGCCGCTGCACCAACACCAATAATCCCCCTAGCGGTATACAACGCTATAGGAAAATGGATAGATGATTGGCCAGTAACACCTGACAGGATACTAAAAGCGCTAGGAAAGGCCTAACGGTATAGCAATCCTTTTTCCTTATATTTTTCGATTTTTCGCTTTGATCCTTTTTTAAAAATCATAAAAATTAGGTTTTAGACAAACTGTTTAAAATTATCCCCCGCCTATTGGGAGAAAGAAAGAGATCACGTCACCGTCATGTAACCTAATGTCTTCGGAGAGTGATCTTATGTCACGGTTGTTAAGAGTTATTATGCAGGAAAAAGTGTTAATGTCTTGTTTTAACTCTTGTCTTAATAGTTCAATTACATGTTGAAGCATCTCCTTTAATGTTGCTCCATCTTTAATTTCCATGTTAATTTCGTTCTGAACATAACCATGTAATCTCACTTTTATGGCAGCCAGTTTATGCACACCCCAATATCGTCCTCTTTATCAAGGCCTTCGCTATCGGAACTTTATATGTGTTGTATGGCAATGGATTGACGTCCTCCATTATTTTTTCAGCAGCTTCTTCGGCGACTTTTTCGTTTATCCGTTTTCCTACAAGGTATTCCTCCGCTTTTGTAACCCTGTATGGTATTGGCGCAACAGCATTTAAGCATATCCTTGCCTCCTCAATAACACCATCTTTATTTCTCCTTATCATTGTCGCACAATTCACTATTGGGAAATCTATAGAGCTTCTTAACGCAAACTTCATGAACCTGCTTTTAGTTTCAGATCTGGGCGCTGGCACTCGAATCTCAATTACCACCTCATCCGGGTCTAGGATTGTCGATTTAAGCTCCGAGGAAGCGAAAAAGGATTCCGCAGGAATCGCTCTTTTATTTGTAACAATGGTAGCATTTAATGCTATTAATGCTGGCGCAACATCTGATGGATGAGCCATCACACACCCACAGTTAAGACACCTTCTTGATTCTTCAATCGCTTCATCTAAACTTATTCCAAGAATATCCTCAACCTCTAAGCTTTTTATTCTGTCCATAGGCGATAGTTCTGGAATCGCTATTCTCCTCATTTTCTTTAAACATGAGATATCTACTTTTTCTAATCTTACTTGATTCTGGATTTTAGCTCCCGGGTTATCTTTCTTTTTGGTTAAAAACTCATTTATAAAGACCGCCGCCCTCCTGCCAGCAGCTATCGCCTCAACGACTGTGGCAGGTCCAGTAACTACGTCTCCTCCAGCAAAGAGATTTCTACCTACATAACCCGTTGACGCATCGCATTTTAGTCTTCCTTTAGCATCCAAAAATTCTGCTGGAACAAAGAACAAGTCTGGCATCTCACCAATAGCTTTTATTACAGTATCACATTCTATTTCAAATTCAGATCCCTCTATAGGAATGGGAGATGGTCTCCCAGTTTCGTCCGGAGGACCGAGTTTCATTCTTATACATGTGAGAATTATTTTATCGCTCTTTTTCTCAGCTTTTATGGGCTGAGTTAGAAACTCAAATTTCACTCCTTCTTCCATAGCCGCCTTTACTTCATCTTTCAGAGCAGGCATCTCTTTTTCAGTACGTCTATACAATACTGTTGGTTCAGCGCCAAGCCTAAGTGCTACCCTCGCCACATCTATCGCAACATTTCCTCCACCTATCACTACAAGCTTTCTTCCAACTCCCTTTAAGGAAAACGTGTTAACTTTCTTTAGAAAGTCAAGTCCATTTTCTATAAATTCTTCTCCGGGTATGCCCATCGTAGCCTCTTTCCAAGCCCCAGTAGCAAGAAAGACCGCGTCAAACTTGGCCATTATTTCTTCAAGGCTTATATCCTTACCTACAGTCGTATTAAACTTAAACGTTATACCAAGCTTATCTTGAAATATTTCAACTATTTTTTCCACAATCTTCTTTGGAAGCCTGAATACTGGAATTCCATACCTTAATACGCCGCCAACAGTATTTTCCTTCTCAAATATCGTCACTTTATAACCCATTTTTCTTAAGTAGTAGGCTGCTGTAAGGCCTGCTGGACCCGCGCCTACGATTGCTACTCTCTTATCGATAGTTATTTCGGGGGGCTTAATTATCTTATCAGCGTTCTCCAATGTATAATCTCCTAGAAAGCGTTCAATAGCTCTTATGGCTAGGGGTTCATCAAGAACATTCCGGCTACATTGCTCCTCACATCTATGCGGGCATACTCTACCAGTCACAAAGGGAATTGGATTAACCTTCAGCAATATCTCGGCTGCCTCATCAAAGTTACCCTCTTTAACCTTCTTCATGATTAACGGTATATTTATGTTATTTGGGCAGCCATAAACGCATGGTTCAGGAATATCCAGTTTTGCACACCCGAAAATCGAGTGATATCTATTATCGCCCATTAATGCCCACGCTTTCCCCCCAGCCCCCTTCCTTAGACAATAGAAGCGATTATCCTCCTTTCTGAAATACCAGCATCTAGTGAGTTGGCAAATGTTTCCTCCAATAGTACCCATTTCCCTTAAATGGGGGGATGCGGCTCTACCGCATGCCTCTGCAAGAGCAGTATATTTCTCTTTCACGAGGGCATTTTTAGCTATGTCTTCAAGTCTCGTTAAAGAACCTATTTTAAGCATACCATCCTCTTCCCTAATATACTCTAAGCTCGGCGTTATCGTCTTTAAATTCACAAGCACTTCAGGGTAAGCTTCCTCTGGTAGTGGCTGAAACCTCATGATGGTGAGCAGGTCGGTTCCGCCAGCAAAGGGCCAAGCCTTACCTTTATACTTAGCTAAAATCTCAGAAGCCTCATCAACGCTTTTAGCATTAAAAACAGAGAAGCTCCTTAATGACCTCATAGTTTTCCCTACCCTATAATTAATTGAGGGGCTGCCATGCAATATAAATCTTTTCGTATATTCTGCTAACACCACCAATAAAGAGAGACATGGATCCTAGGATACAGCATTTTGGTAAATGGTAAAGAAAAACTCAGTTGATTTTTAAGGTCACTTAGTGCGTCATCTTAGTTTTATGGGCTTTTTACATCAATGTAAACTCAACAATCTTGCTTACGTCATCGATTTCCTCCAACCTTTGCACTAAATTCAGTAGTTTTTCCGCATTCTTTCTACTGACAGTTCTTGAGAACTTCACTTGCGCATAGAATTTTTGAATTATTTCTTCTCTTGAGAGTGGCGGATTTGGATGATGTCCTCTTGCCGCAACAACAGACTCTGAAAATTCACGTCCGTCTTTGGTCTTTACTACAAGTTTAACAACATGTTGGCGTGGTCTTTCTGGGGGGAAAGATCTAATTTTTATTCTGGGAAGTAACAATTGTATTCTTGGATCTAATATTGAATCTTCGGCAAAATTCTCTAAATCAACGCTTCTTCTCATTAGTGCTGTAGCTACAGCATACTTATAGTTGAAGCAAGCCCATCCCACAGGATCTTCCCCAACGACATCTGGTTTTAAATACCATTCGCTAATATGTGTTAACAATAATTCTACTTCTTCAATTTCTTCGAATTTAATATCATGTTTATTGGCGAGTGCCAAAGCAGCATCAATTGGGGCATGAGTTGGCACACCGCCTGGATATGGCTTAATTAGCGTCTCATAATAGAATTTCTTTCCAAGATCAGCAGTAATGAATTCAGGACGATCACAACCCACTGGAGTAAAAACATCATAGTATGCGAACCTGCTAAAGAGGGGATCCTTTATCCCTATCCATCCCCTTTTAGCTAATTCTGCAGCAAGTATTCCATCTCGCGCCGAGGTGCCTTGATTTATCTTAAAGGTTGTTGCTCCCTCAAAAAGACCGCTCCCCGCACCGGCCATCATACTGATAGCAATGCCGAAGGCATTTCTCAACTGCGAGTGGTTTAAGCCTAGTAAGCGCCCAGCAATAGCAGTGGCTCCAAAAACATTTACAGATGCCCAAGGCAAAAGATGCTTTTTTATGTCCCATACATTGGTAGGCGCACAGAATATTCTCAGAGCAACATCATTACCTACTATTAACGCAGTAAGTAACTCTTTACCATCTACACGCCGACTTTCGCCAACCGAAATAGCTGTAGGAACAGTTGTACCCGCCAGATGAGGTGGATAAAGCACACCGTTAACATAACATGCGACAGGTTCAAAATCGTAAGAACGGCTTAAAATGCTATTCACCATAGCCGCGTTTTGAGCAGGTACTTTGTCTCCATGAACAAGTATTGTAGCTTCGGGTCTCCCCCCTAAATATCGTATAAGGTCAACTAAGGCTCTATTGCCATAAGCATTAGCCCCGCCAATAATGCACCCAAGCACATCAATTATCAAATTTTTATTTCCTTCAATTACTGACTCATCAATATTCTCAAAACGTGTTTCCAAAACATGTGCACATAAATCTTCAATAATCTTACTTTTATCTTCCATGTTTCATTCCAGCCATAAAATTATTAACAGTTAAATATTCAGAGCTTTTATAAAATTTTCTATTTTTAAAGCCATTCTTTACGTGCTATAATGTGAGATGGTCCATGAGTTCTGAGATACTTTTTAGGTTTTCTAGGTTCCATAGGAGACTTATACTTTTTTCAATCTTATCTTCTGTTAAAACCCAAGAAGCATTATGGCGATACTTCATTTCTAATTCTTCATCGGTCATCTGTGGATCTCCTGGGCTCATTCCACCCTTTTTAGGCTTTATCCTATCCTCAATAAATGTTTTTCCTTTAGCCATAACCTCAACTCTTTTACGGAAGAAGGCGTCAGGTTCTTCTAGTTCGGGCACTACTGTGACTTTTTTCATGAACTCATGTATCCTTTGATCCTTCATAATTTGTTTGTTCTGCCACATTGGTCCAACAGGGATTCCATAAGCGATAACAGAAATGTTATATGGTATACTAAACTGAGCATCAACGACAGTACGTATGTCTCTGCTCATAAAAAAGGTCTCACGCTCATCTACACCTACGTCCTTTGAAACCGACACCTTAACGCTTGTTATATCTTCCGGCGATAATTTATTCTCTCGGATTATATCAGAAAATGCGTCTAATGCGGACATAAATACGGAGCATGTGATATAGGGCTTATAGCATAGATTTTCCACAAAGATCCATCTCTTGCCTAGATCTTGCATTATCTTTTCAGGGTTCCAATTGGGATAGCCGCAGAACTTCCAAAAACCATGCTTAGCATTAAAAACATCTGGGTCGCCAATGAAACCCATTTCAGCAAGTAGCGCCGCCATAACCCCACCAGTACTCTGCCAGCCCGGCAAACCATATTTAAGATAATGCCCAATTTTGAAGAAGCCATGATGGAGCCATACCAAAGGCTGAACAGCGTGGCCAGAGATGCTTAAGGCATTTTTCATCCTTTCTTCATCAAGGCCTAGTAATCTACCTACACTAGCTGCTACACCAAAATTAAATGCCGCATACCCCTGTCGCTCTAAAGGACGCGGAGATCGTTCTGAGGGACTTGTTTGACACGCTCGATAAACTCTCGAGGCAATTTCAAAGCCGATAGCTGTGGCAAGAATTACTTCCTTGCCAGAAGACCCTGTGATCTCCGCCGTGTTTAACGGTGGGGGAACAATATATGGTGGAGAATGAGGCGCGGCTGTAAAAGCATCATAGTCCGTGGCATTAATCAGCTGTCCATTAGCAAGTACGGCCGATAATAATGAGACCTTGCCGTTAACGCCAAAAATTGTGGATTCCGGTGGGCCACCCATCCTTTTAGCTAAAGATACAAACATTTTTCCTGGATCAACCGTCAATCCTGCAAACGCGCATCCAATTGAATCCAAGATTAAACGTTTTGTCTCATGTATCACAAAAGAAGGCAGATCTTCCCATTTAGTGTTAAGAGCAAATTTTGCAAGTTTCTCCAAAATGTCTTCGCTGCTCACAGAATCCATATTATTCTACCACCCGACTTCATGACAAATTTAGGTTTTAAATATATATGCTTTGTCGCTTAATTCTTTTATTGCCCAATTATTCTTCCCTTAGTCTCTAAATGTAAAATCCCCCGGGATCAACTTTTAGCTAAGAAAATCTCAAAAAGCGGGCGAGAAAAATGGTGCATTTTAATAAAACTTTGAGTCCTTTTTTATTCCATGTAGACTTAGTCTTTCCTTCTCTTCGGCTATATTTTCATAAAAACATGTTACTTACCGCGGTTTATATTTGGCGTCTTCTGTTCTTCTTTAAGCATAAGTCTTTTTTCTCAGATTTTCTAAAGAGAACTGACTAAATTCAATGAAGTGTACTAATTATTGAGAGCCCGATAGGCGAAAGAAGCGCTAAGTTCGAATAGGGAGGAGACTTTATGAATTTTTCCAAAAGGGAAATAAAGTGGTAATATAAAAAATAATTTAGTAAACTTAATACCATTTAAGGGAACATTTATATTGTTGGGGTCTTATATGAACAGAGAAGAATTCCTGAAATATATCGACCACTTCAATAACAAGCGTTATGATGAGATAGTGAAATATTTTGCTCCGGACGTTGTGATAGAATATCATGATAATGCTATATATCGAGGGGGCTATGAAGTACCTCCGGCAAAAACCTTGCATGGACCAAGAGAATTCATTGAAAATTATAAGAAACTTCACGAGTACGTAGACGAGAAACTTGATGTTGGGGTCCTAATGATAGATGAAAAACATATTTTCGTTGAATTATGGACAGAATTCTATTGCTATAGAGATCCGCCTTCCGGATCATACCTACAGTACAAGAAGGGAGATCTAGTGGTTATGACAAATTGGGTGCTTTACGACCTTGAAAATGATAAGTTTAAGCGAATTAGAATAGCGCACTTTAGAATGCATGATCCAAAACTCACCAAATTCTTTAAAGACAAACAGCAAAATGCAAATAATTAATTTTCTCTTTTTCGTTTAGATGAAATATATTTTTGATTATTGCTGCTTTCTTCCAATATTCCATAGAATAACCTCCGTAATACTCTGTTTTTGGTTATAAAATTTTTGATCCCCCTATATTTCTATTGTTTTATATCAGTTATCAACTACAGTAAAACCCAGTGTATATTTTCGGTCATGACTGAGCAATGAGACGTAATTATAAAGACATAAAGGTATATTTTAGGTGCCAGAAACTTACCAAGCCGTCATCCTATTTATAAGAAGAAAAATATCTGGATTTTTAGTCTTGACCATCATTTTTCGCTAAAAAATATAGAAAAGGAAGGGGGTGAGAGCATTTCTAGAATTCAAGCGACACGCCTTTTGTTTCGTAGCCCAATTTTCTGCCAGCCATGACCGCAGCCATCACCAACATAAATCCTATGATCGCAATAATTGCATAGCCGTTTGCTAAGCCGAAGGCTAGAGCCATGAACCCAGATATTGACGCACTAAAGGCGCTTAATATACCGCTGATCAAAGCATTATAACCCGTAGCAGTTGCTCTTAGTCCCGTTGGAAATAGCTCGCCTGTCCACCATCGAATAAAATCGCTCATAATCATTGAAAAGCCTATCAAATCAGCTGTTATAAAGAAAAGCACAATCATTAGAGGCGATCCAACGGGTATAAAGTAATGCGCGTACAACATCAATAGGCTACTCACAACGCAAATTATTACTGCAAGTGGTATTGCGGTCAAACGGCCTGCCCGATCGCTATAACGTCCCCAGAAATATCTGAGAATCAAGTCTACTGGCCCCTCAGACCAGCCTACTAGACCAGCAATGGCAATCGATATTCCTAGAACAGATGTTCCATAATAGGTTCGCAGCATCATGGGCAAAGAGAGAAGGGAAGCGCCTACTGCTGCTACAACTGTTATAACATAGCGGGTAAAATATTGTTTTTGAACGAATGTTTTTAACGGAACTTTGCTTTCCTTAATCTCGCCTTTCTCTATGAGATCCGCCCGCTTTTTCCATACGGGGGATTCATATATGAAAATGGCGCCCAATATTGATACAATTATATTCCAGCCCCCCATCAGGTAACAGATGAAATACCATGGTAGCCAAGGATACCACGCTGTTAATATTGGGATAGAGTTTATAATGGTTAAACCCACTAGAGCACCTAGTCCGGAGAAGGTTGCAAGGAATTTTCCTCTAACCTCTTTAGGAACAATTTCTGCCAGCAGAGGATATGTCGTTGCTGTTCCAAATGCCGTTATAAGACCTATTGCGAGCCTAAATCCATATAGTGTGACCCAGTCTGGTGAGAGAGCCGAGAGAAGCCAAAGTACCCCAACCACAAAATTCTGGAGACACCATAACCTTTTGCGTCCAAAATAGTCAACTAAAGGTCCTGAGAACAATGTACCTATGATCCCACCCCACCCAGCTGCTCCTAAGAGAAGACCAACCTCCACTGGCCCAAGCCCAAAAGCTTTTACGACCATCGCTATAACGAATGCTATTGCTAATCCATCAGAGACATCGCTGCTCATGCCGAGCGTTGCCACAACTCCAGCTATCTTCCAACGCTCCAAAATAATCCCCCATAAAAAACTTAAATTAATAAAAAAGTACTTAAAATTTTTCATAACCCCACGTTTTAAATTTCCTTGACGTTTTTATGTGTTTTGCCATATTATCCTAAATGAAATATAAACTTGCTTGAGAGAGTTTTATTATTAACAGAGTATCTCACAAAATAACTCGGTTGATAAATTCATGAAAGAAAAGAAGTAGAGCTTTCAAAAAATTAAAAGAGGGAAGAAAGCAAAGAAAACATTAAACTAATAAAGGAAGAGGTCGCGCTTTCTTTAAGAGTATTATTTCTGTCATGCTTTGCCTAGCGCCTTAAGAACCTTATCAGGAGTTATTGGATCCTCGTTAATCCATTTTCCTATAGCGTTATAGACAGCATCCCTTAAAACCGTACGTACTAAAACCCCCACATTTTCGCCTACACCAAAGTTTCCATAGGCGCCATAACCTAAGCGGCTTTCTATAGCTATACAATCCATTGGAAATATGTCTATTATCGTTAAAGCCGGATAGCGCTCATAACTATCATTCAGCTTTACACCTGTTAAAGGATCATGGACTATTTCATCTAACCATGCTTTCTCTAACCCCATGAAAGCACCACCATAAAGCTGACCTGCGTAAGCATTAGGGTTAATAACCTTACCGGCGTCATGAACGATAACGAGCTTCTTAACGTCTATTTCACCAGTCTCAGGGTCAACCTCTATTTCTATAAATGCTACTTGCCTACCCCATTCAAATACTGGTGCATTCTTATATAAAGCCACTCCATCAGCGAAAATACCTTCCATGAACTTTGTCATATATCTCTTCACAAGATCTGTTACGCTTATTTTATTTGCAGGATTTTCCTTCTCAAAAACTATGCTGTCCTTAACTTCTAAGTCTACAGGTCTCTTTTTGAAATGCTCAGCCGCTACCTCTAAAATCTTTTGTTTCGTTCTAACGCCAAGTTCTTTTAAGATAAATGCATTTCCAGCTAAACCTGAACTGCCACCTGGCTCAAACAATTGAGATTCATGATAATCATGCATCTCTAGGATTATATCTTCGAGGCGTAATCCGCTTTCTTCTGCAATTATTTGGCGATATGTAACTTCCTCGTCACCGCTTCCCCAGCACGCGCGACTACCAAAAACGTGAACTTTTCCATCAGGCATGAAGAATAATCTGGCACCCTGCATAAATCTTCTTCCCGGATGATTCGCCCAGTTCAACAGCCACGCAAAGCCTAATCCATGATACTTGCCATTTGGAAGCTTTTTGGCTCCTGGAGGATGATACTTTTCATCCCAGCCTATAGCCTTTTTCCCCGCCTCAATACATTCCTTAAGACTATCTCTTACAGGAAAACCTAGTTTTCTTTTCATCTCATCCATGTCAGGGTGCATGGGATGGCCATGACATCCATCATTTTTAAGCGCAACTTCAGTTGGATCCATCTTAAGCTCGGCGGCGACTCTACTAAAAACTTCTTGGAAAGGTATGGCTGCACCTGTACCATGTCGATAACAAACTGCATAGGGAATATTAAGATATGTAAATATGCCCTCATGAACTATATTCTCAATACGAGTGGCTTCTACAAGTTTCGGCGGAGCGCCAAAGAAGACAAAGATAGCTGGCCAGGCGAAAGTGCCATTTACATGTACTGCCTTTACGGTTCCATCATTTTTGAATCCTACTTTAATCCTAAAATGCCCTGTTTCCTCCCCAACATAGCCAGAAAAGTTAGCCCAGGGAGAGAGCACCATAACGGGTTTACCCTGATTTCTCACAGCGAAGATTATAGCTAAACTGATTGGTAGAAAACATCCGCCTTCAGGATTAAGAATGCCGCCGAAAGTTGCCCCCATATATGTATCATGTATCTTAACTTTCTTTATAGGTACCCCCGTAAGAAAAGAAGCCCATTCACGCATCGCAGAAGGTACTCTAAGGGTCGATTGTTTCTGGTGAGGCCATACCTCCAGGTATCCATCTCCATGATACCAGGCTATCGCGTTTATTGGTTCTGTGCCACCTAACGTGTGTGGAGGACAATATATTTCGAATTCAATAATTTTATCGCTTTCCCTAAACCCTTTTTCTATATCGCCTACAACATGTTTAGGCGACGGAGTAATAATAAATGGTGGCCGAATGATATTGTCACCTCGGCCTAAATAAAGCCTTGATACTGGCGCGTCGGGTTTAGCTGCCTCATCTGTATCTAAAACAAACGGTAGCTCTTCCCACTCAATTTTTATCCGCTTTAGGGCTTCATAACATGCCTTGACACTTTTTGCGCAAACAGCTACCGCCACAGGTTGACCTTCCCATACAGCTTCGGAGGGCAATATGAACATCCAAGAATAATAGTTCGTGTCCAAATTGGGAGGCGATCCTTTTCCTTCAGGATGCCCTTCCCATCTTAGGATCGGGTCATTATAGACAAGTATATCTACAACTCCAGGAACCTTCCAAGCCTCGCTAACATCTATATTTTTCGCCCTGGCGTGGGCATAGGGAGACGTATAGTACATAGCATAAAGCATACCTGGAATCTTTATGTCGCTTGTAAACTTTGCGGCCCCGCTTGCCTTCATAAATCCCTCAATTGAGGGGAGTGGATTGCCTATAAATTTAAACTCAGGGTCTCCGCGGAAACTTATTTGCGCATAAGTAAAGTAAGGAGGGTTTTCTGGAAGGGGTCGTTTAATTATACGTTCCTCACTCATATCTTTTTTCCTCCTCTTTTAAGTTTTTCGGCAGCCTCCTTTACAGCTGGTATCCATCTTGGATAAGTTGCGCATCTGCATATATTTCCCCCTAAAGCCTCAATTATTTCCTCATCTGTAGGGTTAGGGTTTTTATCTAAAAGAGCCTTAGCGGTCACAATGGCTCCCGGCGTACAATAGCCGCATTGAAAAGCATAATGTTTAACCCAAGTCTCCATAATTGGATGATTTTCTTTGGCTATTCCTTCAGCGGTCTCTATGATCCTACCATCACAGTCTATGGCAAGAGTTAAACATGAGAGAACAGGGCGCCCATCGAGTAAAACTGTGCATGAACCACAGGCTCCGACGCCAAGACACATTTCTTTAATTGAGGAAAAACCTAGCTTCTCTCGAAGTAATTCCCATAACGTCATGCTAGGATCAATTTCTCTTTCATCAAACTCATACTTTTCTCCATTCACGACCAGTCTTATTTTATTGCCAAATCTCCTTTCATCATCATTTTGAAGAGGATGTCTCTTTTCCTTCATTTTAAACACCAATAAAAGCATTTAAGCTTATAGAAAACTTATAAAAATTTGCCCGTTGCCACATATATCTCGTCACACAATTCTCGTAATGTAAGCTAAGCTCGGATAATGGTCTAGAGATGTGTACTTTCGTAGCTTGTTCTTCTTTTTTACCAAATATGTGACCTAAATGTTCCATTATGTTCACGCTTCGGGGGTTTTAGTTTCTTTGCCAGTAATAGGATGCTTAAAGTGGAAAGGTAAAACAAATGTAGATGGATAAAAACCTCTTCTCTCCCCTTCCCCCTCAGGATTTAGGGGAGGTACATGGGGTTGCTCGGTTGGATCTGCCCGTCTTGATGGCTCTACCCAACTATCCATTGGGGCAAAAAATCTCGGGCACCAATGGATCTTTAAAATCTTCCATTTGCCATTTTCCTTCACATATTCGACTTCGTAGGTTCCATTCATCCACCCTGCTTTAACACGCCCAGATAAAGTTGGAAGGGCACTGGCTCCGAAACCATACCATCTTCCCCTAGCCCTCTTGCCATCAGGATCTACATTAACAACGCCAGAAAGCTGCATTACTTGATGTAGATAAAATGGATTTAATGTACGTTGCTTTATAACCTCTTCTCTGCTCATCCCATAATAAAAGAATCTCTTTATGCTTTCCTTCCCAATAAATGTTCCAAGAGCAATCTTGAGAGTGGCCTCGGGGCTGTCAGAGAAGAGATCAAGCAAATCATCAACTAGCCACCGTTCAAGGTAATAACCATAAGCTCTTTGAAGTCTCTTTATCTCCTCAATATCCTGCAACATTTGGACTTGTTTTTCTAAAGTCTCAACTTTTTCTTCTAATTTTTTAATTTTAACCTCCAATTCCTCTACACTCATAATGACCCCCTCAATTTTTAGATAACGGAGATATCTATATAAGCACTTATTCTGCACATAATTCATTGTTATTGGCTTCTTTCTCCTCCTGCCTTACACTGCCTTACAATCTTATCAACCTATGCTAATCACCGCAAGATAAACAATCAGCTCTATTGATAAATATTCATGATAACAAAAACGTCTATAATCGGAAAAAGACACCAAACGTCATTGTGATGAAAATGCTTAAGTAGCACTAACATAATAGCGTGTTTTGAACGAATATGGAGGTAAGTGGTTGGAAAAATATGCAAAAAATATAGTGACTACTACAAAACCTCTTCCACGCGTGGTCATAGAAAGCTTTCTTAGACGCGGACCAATACGCTCTACAGTAAATATTGAGCGCTTATTATACTTGGATGGTGAGGTGGTTGACAATGCCTTCTATATGGAAGTTACATTATGCCACGAGGATCCTCAGATGACTTTTTAGAGGAACCTCACATTCACGATGTTGATGAAATTATAGCTTTTGTTGGAACAAACCCGGATGATCCATGGAATTTGGATTCTGAGATTGGACTCTGGCTTGATGATGAACTACATGTTATTAACAGGAGTAGCTTGGTTTTTATTCCAAGAGGATTAAAGCATTGTCCAATAAGGTTTAAGAGGATTGGGAGACCCCTGTGGTTTATGACATTATCTCCCATGAGCATGTATATGAGGAAAGCGGTAGAGGAGCCGCTAACAGTTAGACCTTCTAGTGAACAAAAATACTCGAAATATATAGTGAGCGAGATGAAGAAAAGTGGTCTCCCCCAACCACCACAGAACCTTCCACCTCATGTTCCAAAAACGACTCGGATACTATACATAGATAATGAGGTTGTTGAGGGAGCTTTTTATATGGAGTGCGTCTGGTTCGGTAAAGGTGTTGAAGGCGGCGGTTCTCCTCCACATATTCACGACTTCAATGAAGTCTTGGGTTTTCTTGGAAGCGACCCTAATAACCCACGAGAATTGAATGGAGAAGTAGAACTGTGGATAAATGATGAAAGATATGTTCTTACAAAAAGCTGCATGGTTTTCATTCCAATGGAGGTGAAGCACTGCCCACTGATACTAAAAAAAGTTGATAAGCCAATATTGCATTTCTCAACGGGACCCGTGAGTGAATATAAGATAAGAGGATAAGAACTGAGGTAGAGTCTTAGCATTATAGGCATGAAAACATTATCCTACTGTTTATATGCTAAGCCACAAAAGACCACAGACACCTTCGTCTTATAACTGACCATCTCATAATTGGATTTACTACTTATTTTTAGGTATCTAGCAGCATTTTTAATAGAATTGAAAGTTAAAGATCTCTTTTTGGCGTATGAGCAATTTTACTTCAAAATGCATCATAATACTACTCTCTTTAACATATATACTTCCATGATTATGCGAACTTTTTGCTTTAAAAATCCATTGTTTCAAAAATAATATAAATCAGTTTAGTTTTCCCATTATAAAATATTGGCATGAGGTGCCTTATGATTGAAGGAAAAAATAAGTTACGTAAGCACAAGTCTGCAAGGCTACAGCACAGGTTACTATCCAAACATAGTTCACATTAAAGATGGTAAAATAGTAAGGGTTAGACCGTGCTTTAACGAAAATTTTTCGTATAAAATTAAAACAAGCAAAGGGTCCTTTATTAAACCCGGCAGTAGCTTGCCTTCAGCTTTGGATTTGGCTTATAAGTGGCGTGCTTTTTCGCGTAATAGGGTTAGGTATCCGTTGAAGCGGGTTGATTTTGATCCTAATGGTGAGCGTAATCCTCAGAATAGGGGTAAGAGCAAATTTGTTAGGATAAGCTGGGAGGAAGCATTGGAGATTTTAGCGAATGAGATAAAGAGGATAGTGAAAAACTATGGGCCTCATGCGATAGCTGTTATGGCTGATGGGCATGGCCAGTCTAGCTGGAGGACGCTTCACTTTTATGCTCATGAGCTCTTTGAGCACCTCGGAGGCTGTACCCATATTATTAGGAACCCTGATAGCTGGGAGGGCTGGTATTGGGGTGCGAAGCACGTTTGGGGGTGTGAGGGCTGGTCGCGCGGATTATACTATAATGACGCCATCTACGATGACGTCCTAGAGAACACTGAGCTCCTAATATTGACTGGAGCTGATCCTGAGAGCACAACATGGGGCTTCTGTGGTCAGAGCGGCTCGATCGTTATGCGTTGGATTAGGGAGGCTGGAATAAAGGTTATTGCAATATCCCCGGACGCAAACTATACTGTTGTTAAATGGGCTGATAAATGGATACCGATAAGGCCGAACACGGATGCAGCCCTATACTTAGCAATAGCATACGTA
>Ga0209394_1000594_pt1 | contig 27351 bp, 24 predicted proteins | sample JNZ201metaG_FD_184122 | JGI IMG/M metagenome (GOLD analysis project Ga0209394, IMG submission 184122) | Hot spring microbial communities from Jinze hot spring, China to study Microbial Dark Matter (Phase II) - JNZ 20120812A (SPAdes) (version 3) ... | reverse complement strand
TGATCGGTAAGTGAAGCGTGAAGGACCGCCGCTTTACTGTTAACGTCCTCTAAAGCCTTAATATCATCGTTTAGGTTGCCTACGCCTACGGATCCAACGATGGTAAAGCTAAAACCCCTACGCTTAACCTCCTTAACCGCTTCAATCAATGGCTTGAAGGGTAAAAGCTGCAACCCTTCAAAGCCGATCTTAGCGCATTCCTCGAGTAAGGCTACAATGTTGCCCGGGTTTAAGTAGAAGTACGCGTAGTATTCGTAGGCTTTCCACCCGAACTGGCCAGCCCCTATGAATGGTGAGCTACCTACCAGCAGTCTAGGGAGGTTTAAGGTCAACTTTAAGCGCTCCAAGCTAAAGCTGTCCTACACCCTTAAGGAGGATGTTAAGGTTAAGCCTTGAGGATGGGAACAAGGCTTTAAGGGGGGTTATCGTTAAGAAGCCTTGTTTAAGCGCACCCACATCAGTATTAATCCTATCATCGGGGTAGACGCTTAAATCCCATCCCCTTACATAGAAGCTTCCACCGTTCTCCTCTACGTGTATATCTTCACGAGCCTTACGGGAGGGTGTGGTTACCTTAACCCCAATCCAACCCCCAGGCGGTACGTTTACTGATAGTAAGTCTACCCCTTTAGGCATACCGTTAACTAGTACGGCTTTAGCTATCCTCCTCAAGGCCTCCATGGATGGCTTTAACTCTTTAATGCTTACCTTTAACCCACGTTTTAATGGATCCCTGCTTAACGCGTAGGATAACGCTACCGACTTAACGCCGTGAAGCGCGGCTTCTAAAGCGGCTCCAACCGTAGCTGAGTCTAAGAGGTCCTCCATTCCAACGTTAGGCCCTAGGTTTATCCCTGAAACCAGTAAATCTGGTTTACCCTTTAATATCTTGAAGAGCGCTATTAACACGGCGTCGGCCGGCGTCCCATTAACCACGTAGGCTTTAGAGCCGTCAGCCAGCTTAACTTCGTTCACATGTAAACGCTTAGATAACGTTAACGCTTTACCCATACCACTATACTCCTTATCCGGGGCGACTACTACTACGTTGCCTAAGCCTTCCAATGCTTTTTTAGCCGCCAATAGCCCTATGGAGCTAAAACCGTCATCATTGGTCAGTAGGATAACAGGCATGGTTAAACTCTCCACTCGGCTACTTGAAGCCTTTAAGCGGTAATCGTAGTACCGAGCCCCCTAATCCCCATTAAAGCCTGCTTTAAAAGCCCGGGCTTTAACGCGTTAATAACCTCCGATTCCACCCCTAACTTAGCTAACTCGTATAGTTCAACCACCTTATGTAGCATACCGCCTGTAACGTCCGGAGAGGTTGAAGGTGTCATACTTTCCAATATGTTCGGCAGGTTGCTTGAACATACCTTCCTGATGAGCTTGGCGTCCGCGTACCTTTTAGGGTCCTTATCGTAGACGCCGTCAACGTCGGTACAAACGATAACCTTACTAGCACCTAGCTTAACGGCTAAATGCCTAATTATCCTCTCAGTGGATATTATGGTGAAACCTAGCTCTTCATCCATTACGGCGTCGCCGAAGGGAACTGGTATTAAACGATGCTTTAAAAGGGCTTTAACGGGTTCCAAGAAGGAGGATACGATTACCCTGCGCCTAGCTATTAGGAAGGCTGATGGTTGAACTGATACCGCCGGTACTCCATGCCTTAATAGGCTGCTGACGATTACCCGGTTTAAACTGGATGCGGCGTCCTGGGTTAAAGCGTAACCCAAAACGCTCCCCCTATGATTAACCCCCTCCTTTAACCCCTCATGAACCCCGTACTTAGCCGCTATGGGGTGAGGGAAGGAGCCACCGCCGTGAGCTACTATTAACGCCCCATTGAACGATGCGTAAGCCTCCGATAACTCCATCGATAACCTATCGATAACCTCGTAGTTAGCTTTGAAAGGCCTATCCTTAAAGGTTATTACGGACCCTCCAAGCTTAACCAAGATGAGGCCGGCCAGAACCAACCCCCCCTAAAACCCGGGAAACAGGCCTTTTAAGTTATAAAGGAAGAAGGCAGGCGCTTCACCCACTACTTCAGAGGTCGTGAAAAGAAGCCGTCGTCTGAAGGCGCGTAAGCTTCAGGCGAACGAAGATTGCGCATCCAAAAACTTCAATCCCTCTTTAAAGAGGCCTCTAAGGGCGTAAACGTCGTAGGCCTTAACAGTTAAGGGCACAACTTTAAATACGATACCTCCGAATCTTTATAGAGGCGAATGAAGTGGGGCCGTTAAAACGCGAAATCCTAGAGCTGCTAGATAAGGATTTAGAGTTCCGCTACGCGATCGCAGGATATCTAGGGTTATCTGAGGTCTTAAAGAGACTTAATGCCTTAGTCGAGGAACAAGTAAAGCTTAGGGAGGAACAAGTAAAGATATGGAGGGAAATAGCGTCATTAAGGGAGGAACAAGCGAAGCTAAGCGAGGAACAAGTAAAGCTTAGGGAGGAACAAGTAAAGATATGGAGGGAAATAGCGTCATTAAGGGAGGAACAAGCGAAGCTAAGCGAGGAACAAGTAAAGCTTAGGGAGGACTTTAATAGGATGCTTGATGAACTCAAGCGTCTCAACGTTAGACTCAGCAGGGTTGAAAGAACGCTGGAGAAGCTTACCGTTGACGTTGAAGATGAGGCTAGGTCTGTCCTCAAGCATAAGCTTAAGGAGATGGGTATAAGCGTTGAGTTAACCTCTTTAACCCTTCCAGGATTAGAGCTTAATATTTACGGCGCTTCGAACGACGTCTGCCTAATCGGTGAAGCCACCGTTAGGGCTGGGGCAGACCTTGCGGATGAACTACTAAGGAGGCTTGAGAGGCTTAAAAGGGATTACCCTGAAAAGCTTAGAAGGAAGGTCGTGCTCGCGATTTACACCTCATTACCCATGGCCGAGCTCGTGGAGAAGGCTAAGGAGAAAGGGATCTGGCTCCTAAAAGCCACAGAAGAATTTCATAAACCCGAAAAATTATTCATAGAGCTCTAAAACATGAGGCATTACGTAGGCCGCCCCATGAAATAGCTACACCCACTCCGACCTTAGCTACCTTCACGCTGACCGTTAAGAACCTCTAAGCACATATCGCCATGTGATAATGTTAAACCTTGAAGGCATGGGCTTCTCGGGGTGGAGCTCGTTAGAAGGGCTTAGTGATGCAACCCCGGATCTAGCAACGAACGGAACAATGGTATTCCTATTCGTTAAGGGTACAGGCGGAGACTATGGATGAACACGTACTTTAACGGGTGGCAAGGATGGCAACAGGTACCGGGAGGGTTAACGGATGTAGGCCCGGCGGTAATGGCTTACGATGGTGGATTGATGCTCGTGGTTAAAGACGCGGGACTCGGAATATGGTACAACACCTACAACGGCTCATGGAGAGAGTGGACCCTAATAGACGGATTAACAAACACACAACCGGAACTAACACCAAGCCAATAAAAACACTCCTCTTTTTTTAAAAAAAAAGGTTCGTCTGAAAACCCTAGGCTGATCTTGAAACCCTAACACGTTAAGTTAGCCGGTCAATTAGTTATTAGGAGTTTTCAGACGAGTTCTTTGCAACAGACTCTTTTAAAAGGAGTTAAAGATTGTATGGAAGAGCTAGTTAAGGAAGGCTATATTTTACAGCAAATTAGGCCGGGGATGAAACCATGTTAAGGCAGCCCGTTTCTTCAAGGTTTTTTACGTTGCCTCCAATATCTTGTTTAACGTTTCAAATAGCTCCAGGTACCTTCCTTTGGCTTGGGATTGCCACCCTTTGAGGGCGTTGAATATGTTGCCTATATCGTAGACCGAGGTTGCTTCCCGAGGGAGGCCGTCCTCCTCGAGTAAGCGTTTAAGCTCCCGCTTTAACGCTTCCTTATCGCCGCCTAGATTATACGAAGTCGCTACCGCAACTTCCGAAGGAGTGCAAGGCCCCTTCACCCATGTGAAGCCCGCGCGTTCCACCTTACCCGGTTCCATGAAAAACCTGGCTGCGCGTACCACTTGACTAAGAGCTTCTTTAAGCTTGCTTTGAAGCTTACTCACTTTAACCTCGGCTACCGCGAACTGCTTCTGGCTAGCTAAGGCAGAGGCCGCGTCAACCTCCAACTTGTCAATTTTTAGGGGGCCCCTCGTAGCCTTCCACACGGGCTTGGTTTGGCTGAGAACCCTGCCGAGCCACCAAATGCATAGCGGCTCTCCTAACGACGTTCGCACATGACCCGGGTTCCTTCTGAGAAACTTAGTAATCCACGGAATGCTTTCGGGCTTCGCCACCTCGAAGAACGCTATCAGAACCTTCGTATGCCTTAGAAGCTCGTTCGTAAAGCCCTCGACGAGGACATCAAACTCGTCTACTTAGATACGTGTCCTTCAAGGATCGCGGAACTCCTTAGAGGATGAAGTGGGTTTTCCTGGAGGTTCGGCTATGCCCGGATAGCTGGAAAAGCACGGGGTTTTACATGGATTTTGACGTATTTAGTTATTACTTCTTGTTTACGGAGACTTTATCCAATCCGAGTTCACTAATAACTCTTTTTCCCTTTGCGGTTAAACGGAACATTGAAATTTTCTTACTTCTTCTCTTGTACTCACTTTCAACTAATCCGACATCCTTCAGTACACCTAGATGATAAGCAAGCAATCCCTTTTCAATGCTAGTTTCCCTCGCAAGATCATTAAAGGCTATATTTGGTTTATTAGATAACGTAATTAAAATGTTAAGCCTACAATCGTTATCTAATGCTCTGTAGACCTTTAATTTTTCACGCAACTCCATATTTACGGACGGTTTCTCCATTTAAACCATCCCGTGGAGGTATTTCCCTCTAAATGATTAGCGCTACAGGTATAAAATTTTTTCTCTGATAAATCATATTTTACCTAATGCTACCAATTTTCTATACCGCATGGTTATTGTAATGACTATTCTTTCGGAAGTAGGAAAGACGCTTTTGCCCTCATCATCGTAAGCGTAAACATGTCCATACTTCACTACATGATTCAGGTATACGTCCGTTAAGTAACCGGTAGAGTTCCCATATATAGGATGGTATTCGTATGGAGTAAGTACTCTAAGCTTCGGGGCAATATTCCTCTTATCATGAAATTGTACGAATTCGGTAACAGATCCCCAGGATGTTGTGTCAACAAATATTAAATCCACGTCGGCTCTTTCTAAAACAGCCTCCTCGATTAAACTTGGTGCCACATCATCGGAAACAAAGTCATCTTCAGGTATTAAACTAAGTATTCCTTGTTCTTCGAGCATTCTATCAAGCTTTCTTCTTTTTTTCAAGCCCCTCTCCTCCCGCTCCCAATAATACTACGATTATGCATGTCTCCTGTACGCGTTGTTCTAATTCTTGTCTCGTTTTCTGAATATATTCCCTCGCTTCTTGAAGACTTTTAAACATTTAAATAGACCTCTTTGAGGGAATTCAAAGAAAATGGAATTCGTCTTAAAAAACATTTCCCTTACTCCTACCAAGCTCTTCAAGTACAGCTTTCCGCTGCTTTTCTATAAAGCCTTCGAAAGGCTTAAGAGGAAGATTGAAGCCTGCTTTAAACCCTAAAATTTTTTCTCGGTGCTTATCGCGGTAGCTACGCGAGAAGGTGTTAAGCCGTGAGGGTTATACCGGTGATGGACTTGTCCAACGGCGTCGTTGTTCACGCTGTTAAGGGTGAGAGGGAGAAGTATAAGCCGTTGAGGAGTAGGATTTGCCCTAGCTCTAACCCGGTGGAGGTTGCGCTTGCCTTTAAATCGTTAGGCCTTAAGGAGCTGTACGTGGCCGACCTGGACATGATACGCGGTAGGGGCAGGAACCTGAACCTGCTCCCCACCATTAAGGGGTTGACAGGGTTAAGGATTATGGTTGACGCCGGCGTAAATAGCGCGGCGGAGGCTGAGGAGGTTTTAAGGAGTGGGGCTTCAAAGGTTGTTGTAGGCACGGAGACGTTGAGGGGGCTTAACGAGTTAAGGGAAATACTGGAGGCGGTTGGTAGCGATAGGGTTGCTGTTAGCGTGGATTTAAAGTTTGGCAGCATAATTTCGTTAAGCACGGAGTTAAGCGGTATGGGGCCCCTTAACCTCGCTAAGACGCTTCAAGAAGTAGGGGTTGGGGAGCTTATAGTCCTTGAGCTTACGAGGGTTGGTAGTAGGCTGGGCCCAGACGTAGAGTTAGCCGAGCTCGTAGTAGGGGCGGTTACCGTCCCGGTTATCGTAGGCGGAGGCATACGGAGCGTTAACGATATCCTCGAGCTTTTAAGAGTGGGCGTATCCGGGGTTTTGGTGGCGACGGTCCTACACGATGGGGCGTTAAAAGCCGAGGATCTAGCCCGTATATTATAGCCTGTTAAGCGCGGTTTTAAGCGTTCCCGGCTTCCTTAACCGTAAGGAATTTATATTGAAGCAACCTCTTCAGGTCTCGGTGTTAAAAGGCAAGGGAGGGAGGTGTGATGGAGAAGGTTAGGTACTGGGATCCTAAAGTGGAGCTAATGTCCGTCGAGGAAATGAGGAAGCTGCAGTTAAAACGGTTAAAAGCAGTCCTTAACTACGTTTACGAGCGTAGCGCTTTCTACCGTAGGAAGTTTGATCAGGCCGGGGTTAAACCAGATGACCTTAAAACCCTTGAAGACTTAAGGAAGTTCCCCTTCACCGTTAAGGACGATCTAAGGGAGTATGGCTATCCGCATGGAGGTGACTTCAGGTGTGTACCTATGGATGCTACTCCATACTTCCATTGTACCTCGGGGACCACTGGTAAGCCTACGGTAATGTACTATACGGAGAAGGATAAGGGGACTTGGGAGGATTTAGGGGCGCGCTCATTAACCGCCGCTGGCGTTAGGAAGGGTGACATAATGCTGAACTGCTACGGCTACGGTCTATTTACCGGTGGATTAGGATTCCATTACGCTGGTATTAGGGTTGGAGCGGTCGTAATACCTTGGAGCGTGGGGAGGACGGAGGCTATGATACAGGCGTTGAAGGACTTCAAGGTAACAGTATTAACCGGAACCCCGTCGTACGAATACTACATAGGCGAAGTCATCGGTAAGATGGGCCTTGACCCCGTTAAGGACTTATACTTAAGGGTAGCGCTACCTGGAGCTGAAACGTGGACCGAGGATATGAGGAGGAGGATTGAGGAGAGCTTGGGGCTAAAGGCCCATGGTGGTGGAGCCGTTAACTGCTACGGTCTAGCCGAGATGGGCGGCCCCTTCGTAGGTATGGAATGCGTCTACGAGAAGGGAGTACACCTATGGGTTGACCGCTACTACGTTGAAGTAATAGATCCTGAAACGGGCGAAGCCTTAGAGCCTGAAGAGGAGGGGGAACTCGTATTTACGAACATGGCTTATGAGGGGATGCCGATAATACGCTACAGGACTAGGGACATAACCAAGCTGATAGTGGACCCATGCGAATGTGGTAGAAAGGCGTTTCCACGCTTCCCTAGGATCGTGGGGAGGACCGATGACTCCTTCTCGTATAAGGGTACGAAGATATTCCCATCGGCCGTTCACGAAGCCGTTATGAAGTTCCCAGAGGTACAGGAGTTTCAAATAGTGGTTGATAAAACAGTGATGCCATACACGATGGTCATAAGGGTGGAGGTACCGAAGGATAAGCAGACTCCTGAGTTAAAGGAGAGGATCGAGAGGGAGCTTGATAGAACGTTATTCGTGGCTCCACCAGTAGAGATAGTGGACGTAGGCGTCCTTCCAAGGTTTGAAGGTAAAGCTAAACGCGTCATATTTAAAGAGCCCGCTAAACCTGAAGAGCTAAAAATTAGGTAAAGCTAAACACTCCATCCTTTATTTTCCCCCGGTAAAGACGAGTTTTACGAAGTATCGACGCTTAAACATTATTAGTTTAAGCGTTGCTTTGTGGCTTAATTCCTAGCCCTACATTAACTCCACATGAGTTAACGTGAGGTATTTAATGTGGGATTAGTGAGGAGTACATAATTAAGCCACAAAGCATAAGCGTTTAAACGCTTCGCTAGGTGTTAACCGTTGGGTTACGCCTTTATCTTCCTTAAAGGTTGGAAGCTTAAAATCTTAAGCGAAGCTAATTTAAGCTTAGAAAAGTAACGGCGCTGGACTTCGATAGGTTTTAACGTCGTTGGCTTAAACCCTAACTCCCGTTTTAACTAAGGTTAAAGGTAAGCTTTTAGTAGTAAAGGCCTTAAAGATGTTTTGGCGCCTTTAACCGTTAAAGGCTGGGGGCTTCATGATCTTCGAAGTTATAGTTAGGGCCTTAATCCATGATGGTGAAGGGAGAATCCTCATAGGTAGGAAGAGGCGGGATATACCTCACCCCCTTCAAGGCCGATGGCATTTTATAGGTGGAAGACTGGAGTACGATGAAGACCCTTGGAACGCCGTAGTAAGGGAGGTTGAAGAGGAGGTTGGGATTAAGGTGCGCCCGGTTAGGCTGATAGACGCCTACCCCGAATTCTTGGTTTGGCCGATGGAAAGCGGTATACCCTCCCAGTATACTTTACATTTAGTCTTTGAATGTATGGCTACTACGCTGGAAACAGTTAAACCTAGCGATGACGTGGAGGAGGCTAAATGGATTAGAGTTGAGGAGTTAAGGGACTATCTAGATGATAGAGAATCGTTGCTTCGTTCAAGTAGGGTGGTTAGCTTTATAGAGTTATTGAAGGGGCGGGGCGATGCCATGCCTTTAAGCAGTATAGAGGGGTTGGGGGATCGTTAAAGTGAAGCTAGGCGTCTCCATACTACCCTTCATAGATAAACCCTTTAAAGAGGCCGTTAGCTTCATCAGCGAGGCCGGAGTAACGTATCTAGAGCTACTGGATGAAGCTAGGATTAGGCTAAATAAGGAAAGGATAAGGGTTCTAGAGCAGCTTAAATCCACGCTTAACCTAAACTATACGCTTCACGCGCCCTTCGTAGATATAAACGTAGCTTCGTTCAACCCATACATGAGGCTGGCCGCCTTAAGGTATTTAGAGTCATCGCTCCATCACGCTAGTAAGTTGGAATGCGCGATCTGGGTATTACACGCCGGTTATTATCCGCATCCGAAGACGGTTAAGCGGGCTTACGAGATAAGCTTAAAGTCGATAGAATACCTAGCTAGGAAGGCTGAGGGGCTAGGTTTAACTGTAGCGGTTGAAAACGGCTCTACGGATTTCAACTACCTCTTCGTTAAAGCCGAGGATTTTGAAAGGTATTTTCAAAGGCTTGAAGGGCTTAATAACGTTAAGGTATGCCTTGACGTAGGGCACGCGAATACAGCTGGCCAGATTAATGAGTTCTTAAAGCGTTTATCGAGTCGGATAGCTCACGTACACGTACACGATAACCATGGATCCTCCGATGAACATCTACCGTTATATGAGGGGAACGTGGATTGGAAGGGGTTTCTAACCGAGCTTTCACGTTTAGGCTTTGAAGGGGTTGTGGTCGTTGAAACTATGAGTAATCCCCTTAAGAGCCTTCAACTCCTAGAAAGCCTACTGTAACCTATTCAGCCGATACCTTTAACCCTGCATGTAAGCGTATTTCGATCATCGGCGTAATAGGTTCTACTACGCCTTTTAAAGAAGCGACGCGAATACGTACTGGTTAGGCCGTTTCCGTTAAACGTGTTCGAGCTAAGTAGGTTAACGAGGTAGGCTTTTTAGCTTGCCTTACGTTCTTACTACGGTGCTTAAATAATGGTTAAGCTCGAGGTTAAAAGGTTATGGGAGTTTTTCCGCCTACTCTACCCATGTCAGGTGGTGTTTATCACTTGTTATGCTAACGGTAGGTCGAACGTCATGACGTCGTCGGCCCTACCGGTATCCTTTAAGCCCCCGCTTTTAGCCGTAAGTATAGCTCCAACTAGGTATTCCTATCACCTCATAAGGATGGGTAGGGAGTTCGTAGTCAATATTCCATCGGCTAGCTTAATGGAGAAAGCCTTACTCTGCGGTATGACCTCCGGGAGGGGGATGGATAAGTTTAAGGAGCTAGCTTTAACCCCTGCTAAAGCTAGATTGGTGGCCGCTCCGATTATTCAGGAGTGTATAGCTCATTTAGAGTGTAGGTTGGTTAAGGAGGTGGAGGCGGGTGATCACGTACTGTTTATCGGTGAGGTACTTACGGCTTACGCTGAAGCGGATCTAGTAAGTGAGGACGATGACGGTATACTGGTTTGGAACTTGGAGAAGGCTAATTTACTACTACACGTAGGAGGGAGGATTTTCACCGTTCCCGGGAAACCCGTGAAGGCTTTAACCGCGTACTCATTCTTTACTAGGTTTAATTAAACTCTAGGGTAAGGTTTAATTGCTGGTCCTCCCCCCACTTCGACGGCCATGAGGATAGTGGTCGGTATTTCGGGGGCTAGCGGCATTATCTACGGGGTTAGGTTATTGCAGGCTTTAAAGGAGTTAAACGTGGAAGTACATTTAACCATGACTAACTTAGCTGTAAAGATCGCTAAGCTTGAAGAGGATATCGACAGGGAGGATATCGTTAAGCTAGCGGCTTACTACTACGATGTTGACGACTTAACGGCTCCTATAGCGAGCGGCTCCTTTACGCACGACGGGATGGTTATAGCTCCGTGTAGTATGAAAACGTTAGCCGGAATAGCTAATGGCTACGCTGACAACTTACTATTGAGGGCTGCCGACGTAACCTTAAAGGAGGGGAGGAAGCTTATCTTAGTGCCGAGGGAAACGCCGTTAAGCGTAATCCACTTAAGGAACATGTTAACACTAGCGGAAGCCGGAGTAATCATACTGCCAGCTATGCCAGCGTTTTACGGTAGGCCGAAGAGCATTAAAGACCTGGTAGACTACGTGGTAGGACGCGTACTAGACCAGTTAAAGATACGGCATAAGCTATATGAAAGGTGGGGAGGTCCACGCGTTTAGGTATGGCCTCCATTAACGTTTAAATGTTAATTTAGACGCGGATGCTTCATATCCGATTACGATTCCAACGTTAAACGTATTACTCTACGCGAAGTTATCGTAGGGTTAAGCGTAGGCTTTAATAGAGCTACTTGAAGGCCTTGAAGTCGCCCATAACCTTTAATACTTACGCGTTTTAGGGCTTTAACCTCACATCGTTAATTAAGGTTCTAATAGATGCGCATTGAGAAAGACTTTGACCGTATATGAAGAACGTGGTGATCGTTGGAACCCTTGATACTAAGGGGGCTGAAATTCTCTACTTAAAGGACCTCATATTGAAGCGGGGGCATAACGCCTTAGTGATGGATTTAAGCATGGGGCGCGAACTTAGACTTAAAGGTGAAATCACGCCGGAGGAGGTAGCTAAGGCTGCCGGCGTGGATATAGAGGAGGTTAGGGCTTTAGCGGATAGGGGGCAGAGGCTTAAAGCCAGCGAGCTAATGGTTAAAGGCGCTATTGAAAAGGTTAAGCAGCTTTACGCGGAGGGTAAGCTACATGGTATAGTCGCGCTCGGAGGCCATACCGCTACGGTAACCGGTACTACGATTATGAGGGCTTTACCCTTCGGCGTCCCGAAACTTATGATATCCAGCACGGCCGGTATGCCGGCCTACGTAGCGCAGTACATAGGTACTAACGACGTAATGCTGCTTCATTCAGTGCTAGATATAGCTGGTTTAAACGACTTCATAAAGAACGTCCTCGAACGTGGAGCTGGAGCAATCTGCGGCGCTATCGAAACCGTAACGACTACTACGGCCGCCCTACTAACTAAGAAGGAGAAGCCGCTAATAGCCATAACGGAGTTCGGTTTCTCGGAGAAATGCTGTACGAAGGTTAAGGAACTACTTAAGCAGAAGGGCTACGAGGTAATAGCGTTCCACGCTCAAGGAGTAGGGGATAGGGCTATGGAGGACCTCTTAAGGCAAGGCTACTTCGACGGCGTCATAGACGTCGTACCGGCGGGCGTTAGCGAAAACCTATTTAAAGGTAATAGGGATGCCGGCCCGAATAGGCTTGAGGCAGCCGGGGAAAGGGGGTTACCGCAGGTAGTAACGCCCTGCGGCTTTGAAATGATAAGCTGCGGGCCCTACCCGGAGAGGACGAAGCAAATAGTTCCAGACTACGAGAAGAGGAAGATGGCGTTAATAGATCCGTTAAGGGCTCAAGCGAGAACAACGGCTGAAGAGTTGAAGAAGGTGGCTAAAGTGGTAGCTGAAAAGCTTAATAAGGCTAAAGGCCCCGTTAAGTTCCTAATACCGCTTAAAGGCTGGTCGTCGCTATCTAGGCCCGGCGGTCCACTACATGAACCTGAGACCGATATGGTTTTCGTAGAGGAATTAAGGAAGCAGTTAAAGCCCGAGATTGAAGTAAGGCTAATCGACGCCGAGCTTAATGACCCCAGCTTCGCTGAAGAAGTGTTTAAAGCGTTTGAAGAAGCCTTTAAACAAGCAGTTAAAAAGCCTTAACGGGCGCCTAAAACCTACGACCCTTTATAAGCCGTAGACGGGTAGTAGTGGATGGAAGGCTGGGTGTTAGCACTTTAGGCTTAATCGCTCCTCGGGAAAAAAGGCTCCTACTCGAGTTTAAAGAGTTCTTTAAACTCCTTTGGTTTAGGTAAGCCTTTTTTCTCAGGGTTCCATTCTTCGTCCGATACTTTGTACACCTTACATAGGAAGCCTCTAAGAGTCCAGCAGCCTAGCACTTCGTCGCACCACTTATCGGGATCGTCATCGGTTAGAACGTTTACGTTGGAGATCCAAACGCCGTGAAGGTATGGTTCCTCACCAGGCATTTCAGGGTACCACCAACCGTGTTGCGCATGAACTACGTTGGGGTGGATGCCGTCGAATAGCTTAGCTTTCTGCATGATCCTACCCTTCTTTGTTTCAATCCACGTCCAGTCGCCATCACTTATCCCTAGTTTAGCCGCCGCTTCAGGGTGTATCTCGACTCTAGGCCATGGGTATATCCTCCTAAAGGACTCAATTTGACGGTGCTCGGAGTGGAAGTAGGGTAGGAACCTGCCGCCGGTTATCAGTATGAACGGATACTCCTTAGCTAGCTCCGGAGTACTAATGGGGCTTTCGGGAGGCTCCTTATAGTAGGGGAGTGGGTCGTAGCCTAGCTTCTCCATGATGGTGGAGTAAAACTCGATCTTCCTAGTCGGGGTGCCGAACCCCATCTTCTCGTACTTCTTATACTCGGGTGGAGGAGCGTATATGCCGCCGGTCTTCTCGATGAACTCCTTGAAGGATGAATAGCCTAGGGGCTTAAGCCTATAGTCGTATACTTCCTCAACGGTCCTCCAAGGCCAGTATTCACCCTGTCCAAGCCTTACTGCTAAGCCCCTCCAGAACTCGTAGTCCGTACGCCTTTCGTATTCACCGGGCTTACTAGCCGGTAATACCGCCTCGCATGCTTTAATACTAGGAGAGTTTGTTCTAAACTCGTAGAGGGTAGGTCTTTCAAGCCAGGAAGCGGCCGGGAAGACGTAGTCGGCTAGCTCAGCGCTAGGTGTTAGGAAGTAGTCAACCACTACGTAGAGGTCTAGGTTCTTTAAGGCTTCATACACTAGCTTAACGTTCGCCTGAGTGACCATCGGGTTGCTGGACATAGTTATTAAGGCCTTAACGGGGTAAGGCTTACTAGTGATTATAGCCCTGTAGAGTAGGGGTGCGTTAGCTAGGCACGTATAGGCTTGTAGGTCTCCGCGCTTACCCCATACCTTCTCCACGTTGCCCTGTATAAGCTCGTAGCCTGGCCATGACTCTAGCTTAAACCTATCTGATCCTATCTGCTTTTTACGCCGTTCAGGGGGTAAAGCGTTAGGAAGCTCCATTTCGTGCTCGGTTATCAATTTAGGGTTAGGGCCAGCTAGCTGATAGCCTCCAGGTATGTCGATGCTCCCGGTTAAGGCGGTTATAATGTGACAGGCGTGTATTACTGAGTGGGCATTATACTGATGCGCGGCGCCCATCCCTTCGATAGCTACCGCTGGCTTATTTGCCGCGAAGGTTCTAGCGGCTTCAACTATCTTCTCGGCTGGAACCCAGGTTATCTCAGCGGCCTTATCCGGCGGATACTGCTTAACGCGTTCATGAAGCCTATCGAAGCCGTAGCACCATTTCCCCACGAACCCTTTATCGTAGAGCCCCTCCTCTATGATCACGTTCATCATGGATAGTAGCAACGCTACATCCGTACCGGGCCTTACCTGTAGCCATAGATCGGCGTTTCTAGCGGCTTCACTCCTCCTAGGGTCTACAACTATTAACTTAGCGCCCTTCTTCTTAGCCTCCCTAATCGCGTCCCAGATTGTTTGATGGGCAGGTGGAGGGTTCCTACCTACTAGCATTATGCATCGAGAATACGTTAAGTTCTCGCCTGGGTACCACCATGGGAACCAGCCTAATACTGCTAATGCAACCGTGGCCGAATTACCGTGGCATATATGGGCCTGGCCAACCTGGTTAGGGCTACCGAGGAGGTTAAGGAAGCGGTACCTAAACTCTTCGTAGGTTCTACAGGTACCGTGGGTTACCGCTACGGCTTCGGGGCCGTACTTACTAATGACCTCCTTAATCTTGGAGGCTACTTCGTCTAGTGCTTCGTCCCACGACGTCGGCTTCCACCTGGCTTCACCTCTTTCGCCTACCCTTTTCAACGGGTACCTAAGCCTTTTAGGATGGTGGAACCACTCCTTAAAGGAGCGCCATCGAGGGCAGTCAGCCCTAGGCGAAGGGCCGGCATCGATAAGGTCGCCGTACTTAGACCTCTTCACGTCAACGAAGCACTTCGGCTTACACCACCAGCAAATAGCTTTCCCTACGTATACTTCACTCACGAAAGCCGCGCTGACGTAAGCGTCGCTACCTTCTTTCAAGCTCCTTTCTCCTAAGTTCAACCCTTTTAATTTTCCCAGTTTCGGTCTTTGGTAGTTCGGTAACGAACTCTATTTCTTTAGGGGCTTTGTAGGGCGCTATCAAACCTTTAACGAAGCCCCTTATCTCCTCCTTTAGTTTATCGCTTGCTTCATAGCCGGGTTTTAACACTATGAAGGCTTTAATCGCTTGTCCACGTTCAGGGTCCGGTACACCTATGACGCCGGCTTCAGCTATAGCTGGATGCTTCACCAGGACCTCTTCAACCTCGTGAGGGGATACCCTATAGGCCGCCGTCTTTATTATGTCGTCACTCCTACTAACAAACCAGAAGAAGCCATCCGCGTCCCTATAACACACGTCGCCTGTATAGTTCCATCCATCCTTAACGGATTCCGCTTGCTTCTCAGGCTTCCTCCAGTACCTTATTCCTACGGGGCCTATTACCGCTAGATGTCCAACTTCGCCTACGGGTTGCTCTCTACCTTCATCGTTAAACACCCTTACATCGTAGCCTGGCACTGGGAGTCCCATGGAGCCCGGCTTGATTTGTCCGAACCTCGATGATATGAAGCCGTCGAGGAGCTCCGTACAACCGATATGCTCGAGGACTTCGCAGCCGAAGAACCCCTTTACCTCATGGTATAATGAAGGAGGACAGGGTTCACCGGCGGTTACACAAACCCTAAGCGAGCTGAAGTCGTATTTTTTACGTTCCTCCTTTAAGGCCACCATGGCCCTATAGGCCGTAGGAACGGCGTAGAGGATCGATATCCTATGCTTCTCTATGAGCTCGAACATGAGTATGGGGTCAAACCTCCTAGGCCCTATTAACGATGCCGTCGCTCCATGACGGAGGGGGTTGCCTATCAACCCCGTATGTCCGTAGGCGAAGGCCATGGTGGGTGGGCCTCCCCATACATCCTTTTCATTGGCCATTAAAACGTTCTTCGCGTAACAATCGGCTATGGCTAAGTAGTGCCTATGCGTATGAATACAACCTTTAGGAGGCCCAGTGGTACCCGACGTGTATAGTAGTAGTGCGATTTCATCCTGATCGACGCGAACGGGGTCTAGCTTCGTAGCGTCCTTAAACCTATCCATGAGGTCGTCGAAGGCTATGTACGGATCCTTAACCTCGCTTGGCTTAACCCCTGCTAATACTACGTGTCTAACCGTTTTAAGCTCGTCCTTAACTTTTTCAACTTCTTCAAGTAGGGGTGGGGTCGTAATGAGGATTTTAGCTTCACAGTCGTTAGCTATGTATGAAATCTCCTTAGCTCTAAGTAGGGTGAACGTCGGGACGCTTATAGCGCCTATCTTTTGGGCTGCTAAGCTACTTACTACGAACTCAGGTATGTTAGGGAGCCTTAACATTACGCGGTCTCCGACTTCAACGCCTAGGCTTTTTAAGGCGTTGCCGAACCTATTCACCATTAACTGAAGCTCGCCGTAGGTTATCCTACGTTCGTCGATTAGGATAGCTGCCTTACCCCCATACCCCTTCCTAGCGTTTTCGTCTACTAGGATCTCGGCTATGTTGAGCTTAGCAGGCCAAGTTTTAGCCTCGGGGAAGTCCAGTTTAAACCTCGGCCACATCTCCTTCGGGGGGCCGTACTTCTCGATTAACGACAACCCTTCCCACCCTACGGGAAGAGTTCCTTCCACCTTGATTTAACCTTCTCCACTACTGCCTTATCTAGTTCTACGGGTACTGGCTTCTGCCTCCACTCGTAGGGTATGGTGGCGTCGATTATAATCCTCGAGGTTATTAACCTAGCCTCCGGGTCTATTGGTAGCGATGGGTCGAGTGGTGTGGATCTACCGCGCTTAATTATCTCGGTACTCCTGTAGGGCTGGTATCTAACACTTAAAGCCCACAGCACCCTTGATAGGTCGGATGGATCTATGTCGTCGTCGACGACTATAACGGTTTTAAGCCCATAGGCGCCCATCTCGGTCGATATGGCCGCCGTCCCAACCTGGATTGAATGGCCCGGGTACATCTGCTTAACAGATATTATGGCTATGTAGCGGCCGGCGGCTTCGGGAGGACAGTATACAGCCTTAATGCCTGGTATCTTCATCTCCTCAAGCTCGCTCCAGAGGGAGGCGGTATAGGTTAACGCCATAACCATGTGGGTATCGGTTACAGGCCTACCTACGCTGGTCATCCAGAAGATCGGGTTATCCCTATAGGTAACGCAGTTAACCTTTATGAAGTTCCTTTTAACTGCGCCAAGCCCTGAATAGTAGCCCGTGTACTCGCCGAAGGGCCCCTCATCCCTAAAGGCCGAGGCATCCACCTCTCCTTCGACGACGATCTCGGCCCCGATGGGTATTGGTAGATCCACCGTTTCACCTTTAACCACCTCGACTGGTGAACGCCTAAGCGCTCCAGCGTAGTCGTACTCTGAGCGCTCGGCAGGCAACCTTGAAGCGGAGACCAAGAATATTATGGGGTCCACGCCTACGCATACCGCCACCGGCATGGGCTCCTTTCGCTCAGCGTACTTCTTTAACATTAAGTCTGCGTGTTTACCCGGGATGAACTGTGTACCTAAGGTTTGCCTATCGAGTAGTTGAAGCCTATAGGTCCCTATGTTAACCCAGCCGCTTTCAGGATCCTTGGTTATAACGCAGACAGCGGTTCCGAAGTAGCGTCCTCCATCGCGAGGGTATAGGTGTGGAACCGGAAACTTAGTGAGGTCAACCTTATCACCTTCGTCTACGTTCTCCTTGCAAGGAGCTTTACCCTCCTTAACCCATTTCGGGGGTATTAGCTTATCAGGCTTGGTTCTTTCAACCCATTCCTTGGTGAGCTGCGGTAAAATGCTTGTTTTAGGCATTTCCATTGCTAATGCAAGCCTACTTGTCGTGGTAAGGGCGCTAGCGAAAACCGGGGTTTTATAGCCTTTAACGTTCTCGAAGAGGAGTGCGGGTCCATCCTTCTCCTCGTTCATTTTGGCTATGTGGGCCATCTCTAAGTACCAGTCGACCTCGGCTTTTACCCTCCGTAGCTCCCCTTCACCCTCAAGCCTGGCTATAAAGTCTCGAAGGTCCTTATAAGGCATAAGGAAAACCTCATACGTTCTATTCTTTCATTCTTAAAAAGCTTTTTAACGGTTAAGCGTTAATGGTAACCTTTAAAACCTCCTTAACCTACCTTATCTATTGTGCGCGATCGCGATGAGAAGGTCGTCGAATGCTTAATGAGGCTGGGCCTTCCAGCTGCTGAAGCTAAGCTATACGCGTTCCTACTTAAAAGCCCGGGGCTTAACTTAAGGCAGATTAGCGAGCACCTTAAAATCTCGATTCCTAGGGTGTACAAGCTTATCGCCAACCTTAAGTCGAGGGGGTTAATGATTAGCTCACCGCGCCAAAGGTCTAAAGCCTACTTCGTAGTGCCCCCAGCCGTAGCTGCATCGGTTCTAACTAAGGGTTTTGAGGAGAAGTTCTATACGGCCTTAAACCTAAAGGACGAGTTAGTAAGGGAGGTTAAAGTACTGGGTCAACCGTGCTTTAACGACTACTCCCTCTTCGAGTACACGAATAGGCACGCGATTATCCATACGCTGAAGAACCTTATTGAGGAGAGTAGGGGCGAGCTTATGAGCATTATGACGGCCGGCTGCCTTATACGATCCGTGTACCTGTTTAAGGATGAAATTAGGAGTGCTACGTCGCGAGGTGTAAAAGTATTCATCCTCGCGCCCTTCTCCAAAGCCCCCTACGGGGTTATGCTCGAGGCTATGAGGTGGGGGGAGTGCAGGGAGGTTGAAGAGGTTGAAGCTAAGGTACTACTAAAAGACTCTGAAGAAGCGTTTTTAACGCCGGCTAAAGAAGCGCTTAACGAGGGGGATGCCTATGAGTATGGAGTACACATACGGAACAGGAGCATTGTTAACGTTTTAAGGAGGATGTTTACCTTCCTATGGCATTCCTCCCAACCCATAACCCCTCAACGCCTAAGGGATGAGGTAGGGGCTAAAGTAGGAGTAAGTAAAGCTACGCTGAAAGCCTAACGGGTTGCTTTGCGGCTTAATTCCTAGCCTTACATTAACTCTACACGAGTTAGCGTGAGGTATTTAATGTGGGATTAATGAGGGGTACATAATTAAGCCGCAAAGCTAGAGAAATATAAAGGAATTAGTCTCACAGCACATTCAAGCAAAGCCTAGAAGAATCTCGCTAAAATTTTACGAGTTATTTCTGAACTCATCTGAAAACTCATTAGTCGCTTTTGAGGCTTTAGTAGGTTAAAATAGCTAGTCAATTGATTATCAAGAGTTTTCAGCCGAGTTCTCTGACGATTTTGAGAATAGGGGATCAAGATATTTTTCCGAATATGCAGACAGATGTATAAATAGAGATGAGCGAATGTGGAAAACTAGGTTTTTTGCTGGTACCCGCATCTTCCCAGCTTCTTTCTCTGCTATTTGTAATGAAACCTCATTCAGCCTTTTCACTAATGGATGCTCTGTATTTATCCTGTATAGCGTTGCTCTTCCTATGTTTCTTGAAGGCTTAACTATTTCTAACTCCTCAAGGTCTTTGAAGTTCTTGTAGAAAGTTTGCTTGCTCATTCCTAACTCTCTTACAACCTCGCTCTTGCTGAAGTCAAAGTATGGGTTATCTAGGAAAATATCTAATATTCTTAGCTTAGGTGAGTAGCCTAACATCTTTACGAAAAGGGTTTCCCCGAGATCCTTGTACCTTACTTCCGACATCTCAAGCACCGTAGTTTACATTCTTCTTAGAATTGATTAGAAATTGAAGTATTTGAATCTCAACCGTTAATGGTATTATAAGTGTACTATGTTTCCTCTAAGCGTAAATAGAGAAGTAAGGTTATGGTTCTGAGTAAGTTAAGGAACAGGGTGTTGGGATGCTATATACATGCCTCTCGATAGCCTTGCGCGATGGCTCAGCAGGAAGATAAAGCGGAATGGAAAAAGGGTTCAAAGAGCTATAAGGCAACTCGTCAAAGACGGATATCTCATACTCCACAAAAGGGGAGAAACGGCCTCATTAAATCCAGCAAGAAGTAGGGAAACCTTAGAGCTTATCGGAACTTAAGGAAACTCCACGCATCAACAGAACTCTTTTAGAGCATAGTGAATCTTTCCACATGGTAAATTATGAAAGGCAGTTTTACATACTAACAGGAAACTTTCTTCTTTCGCTTTGGATATTCTCCAAAAGTCTAGCAGACCTCTTAACCCTCAATTCCGATCAGGAGAAAGTAGCCCCAACTTGCTTGTAAACTTGCTAGACTCGAACTAAATTTGTGGCGCCGCCTACTCGAGGCCTTACCCTTCGTTAAGCCTTGCGGTAACTAGTAAAAAAATGGCGGGGTTTTACCGCCCTTGATCAGGTGGAGGCGTACCCGGCGGCGCCGGTAGGGTTAGGGGTGTTCTAAGCCAAAACGCGTTATGAGCTATGAGGGCTGGGGCTAGTACGCATAGGTTAAAGTATATTATGGCTAGGTTCACGTCGAAAAACGCGAGTCCTACAGCAGCTGCAGTAGCTGCTAGCGGTGAAAGTATTAGGGTTAGTAGGGAAGCCCAGATGGCTGTTAGTACGATCACGATGACGAAGCTAAGCATACCCCTCTTCGGCTGCTTATACTGAGCTACGCCGGTAAAGGAGAACATCCAGGAGAAGGTTAAGGACCAGAATATTATCGACGACGCCACGGCCCCGAAGGAGAAGGTGGGGCTTACCCCCGCCCTTAAACCGCCCTCCCAGCATACGTAGGCCAGTACGAGGCTAACCAGTGTTTGAGCAACCGCCATACCCGGCTGCTTAAGCTTTCCGAAGGGCCACCCCTGGGTTACGAAGATGGGTGAGAACACGAAGAACCACGCTATATGCCACACTAAGAAGCCCACCAACCAGTCGATTGGGATGGGCCCCTTAGGGTCAAAGGGTGTTCCAGCCAGTGGTGTTCCCTGTAGGTTTACTAGCGTAAGCCACATGATGGACGCTACTAGGTAGATAACGACGGCCGCTATCGGGATCATGGCCCACGGCTTAACGCGGCCGGCGAAGGGCCAGCAGCCCCAGTTAATACACCAGAGGAGGGTCGTCCAGAAGGCTAGTACGCCGAACCAGAGGAAGAAGGGAAATATCGGCCACCTCGGGTATACGTAGTGCATGAAGGCTACGTTCACCGCTACTATAATCCACCAGATAACGGTCATACCTAGGCCCGTTAACCCCCTACTTACGCCGGGTTTCCACCTTCCAGCTGGAGGAGCTAGAGGCCAGTTTCCACCGGCAACAGCCAGTATTCCGAGCCAAACCAACATTATGAGGGAGCCCGGTAGAAAGCCTGTTACAACTAGGCCTACTGAAGGTAGGTATGTGAAGGCCGCTAAGCCGAAAACGGTGAGGGCTACGAACTGGATTAACGCAGCCTTAGGCCCGGTGGGGCCTATACCTATTTTAGGAGGAGCTTCCTTCCCGCTCACCTTTTCCACCTAGGTTAGGTTTAGAACGTTGAAGGAAGTATTTATGCATGTTTAACGCTTTACGGTTAATAGCCTCAACATTTTTCGAGTCCATTTAACCGTGAAACGTTAAACAATACATAAGTATTGAGTCCACACCACCTCTACTTCAAGGTGGTTTTTAATGAGTAGGGAGGAACGCTTTCCATTCCCCGAGGAAGTAAAGATACCTCCGGAGCTAGAAGGATGGGAGGAGATGTATCCTTCACATTACCTCTTCAGTAAGGAGAGGGAGGAGTGGGAGAAGAGGCACTTCTGGTACCACGATAAAATACACGGCCCGGACCCAATGTACCCGCTGGATTTAATCTTTCACGAGGCGTGGCAAGCAGCCCTAGCCCAGTATACAACGAGAACGTTCGCGATACCGCCAGCTCAGGGAGTAGCTCAGAGGATTTTGGGCTGCTACTTCTACATAGCCGCGGTTGAACCGCCGCCCGAAGAGGTTGTAAAGGAGAAGGCTGAACTGTTTAAGAAGCGCGTGTTGGACTTCGTCTTTAAGGAGTACGGCCCTAAGATGTGGGAGTCGTGGCTTAAGAGGTTTAGGGAGCTTGGTGAAAAGATGGCGCGGATCGAAGTACCCCAGGAGCTACCGAAGTACGAAAGCGACGACGTAGTTTTCCCAGAGCCGCGCGGGTATTCAACGGCGCATAAACTTGTGGAAGCGTGGAACGAGTTAATTAACTACCTGTATAGGGGGTGGCAGTACCACTTCCAGTACTTAAATTTAACCTACCTAGCGTACTTGATGTTTACGGATCTTTGTAAGAAGCTATTCCCCGGAATTAGCGATAGCGCCATAGGGAAAATGGTGGCCGGAGCCTACGTACAAATGTTCCGCCCGGAGGAAGAGCTGTGTAGACTGGCTAGGTTGGCCATTACCTTGCCGGGTGTACCCGAGGTCCTGAAGAAGGATGTTCCGGCTAAGCAGAAGATGGAGGAGCTCTCTAAGTTTACCGAGGGAAAAATATGGCTTGAGGAGTACAAGAAGATAGAGGACCCGTGGCTATACGTTTCGTGCGGTAGTGGATGGTACCACTACGAGGGAAGCTGGATAACTCACCCGGACGTACCCTTCGGGTACCTCAAAAGCTACATTGAAAGGTTGGAGAAGGGGGAAAGGATCGAGAGGAGGCTCGAGGAAATAGATAAGAGGAGGGAGGAAATAGTTGCCGAGTACCGCAAGCTTATAAAGACCGAGGAAGATAGGAAAGCCTTCGACGAAGCCTATAGGCTATGTAGAAGGATTTACACCTACGCCGAGGACCACCTCTTCTGGGTGGAGCACTGGTTCCATACTATCTGGTTTAGGAAGGTGAGGGAGTTTGGAAACGTATTCGTTAAGTACGGCTTCGTAAAGGAGGTGGACGACATATTCCTGTTTAACAGGTTTGAGATACCGGTAATGATCGAGGACTTAAACATTGCGTGGTCGCTGGGTGAAGGAGTACCTCCGAGGGCTAAGTACTGGCGGGAGAAGGCTGAGAAACGTAAGAAGATTCTAGAGGCAGCTAAGAAGTGGACGCCACCACCGGCGCTAGGAATACCCCCGAAGGAGGTTGTGGAGCCCTTCACGGTAATGCTGTGGGGTATTACAACGGAAAAGGTGAAGGAGTGGTTGAAGGGAGTTGTCGTTAAGCTGGAGGAAATAACCGAGATTAAGGGGTTCCCGTCCTCCTCAGGCCTCGTTGAAGGGCCCGCCAGAGTAATTAAGCTGGTGGATCAGATAGGAGAAGTACAACCCGGTGAAATTCTAGTGTGTCCCAATACCAATCCTGCGTGGGCACCCGTGTTTACGAAGATTAAAGCCGCCGTAACCGATATCGGCGGGATAACTTCTCACGCCGCAATAGTAAGCAGGGAGTACGGCCTACCGGCGGTAACGGGTACAGGTATTGCCACCTCGGTGATTAAAACCGGAGACATGATAAGGGTTGATGGAGATAGGGGAGTAGTTACAATCCTAAGCCGAGCCGCGCAAACGTAAGTAGCTTTAACCCCTTTATCTACTAGATAACGGCTTTACTTACTCCACAACCTTTTTTAACCTATAAAACAGGGGATTTATGGTGGAACTTATTGAGCTACGCGTTAAGGTTTGAAGAAATAGATAAGTCCTCCCTACCCTTGGTAGGCGGTAAAAACGCTAGTCTAGGGGAGTTGATTAAAGCAGGCTTTAGGGTACCTCCAGGCTTTGCTGTTACTACCGCTAGCTACATTAAGTTTATTACGGCGACCGGGATTAAGGAGTCGATATACGAGGCGCTGTCAGCCGTTAAACCTGACGACGACGCTTCAATTAACGAAGCCAGCGCAAGGATTCGCAGCCTATTCGAGAAGGCTCAAATACCTAAGGACGTCGAGCAGGAGATAAGGAAGAACTACCTTGCCCTATGCGAGGTATGCGGACGTGAAAACGTACCAGTAGCGGTACGATCCAGTGCTACCGCCGAAGACGTACCAACGGCGAGCTTCGCCGGGCAGCAGGAAACATACCTATGGGTTAGAGGGGCTGACGAGGTGACCGGTAAGGTTAAGAAGTGCTGGTCAAGCCTGTTTACCCCCCGCGCTATAAGCTACAGGATAAGGATGGGCTTCCCCCACGAAAAGGTCTTTATGAGTGTTGGTGTTCAAAAAATGGTAAATGCTAAGTCAGCCGGGGTAATGTTCACGCTTGACCCTACAACCGGCGACCCCTCTAGAATAGTGATTGAGGCTAACTGGGGCTTAGGCGAAGCCGTGGTTTCAGGCTCCGTAAACCCCGATAGGTTCTCCGTGGATAAGGTACTGCTTGAAATAAGCGAGAAGAAGATATCGGTTAAAGAGGTAATGTCGGCCTTAGACCCCGTGAAGAAGGAGGTAGTATTAGTAAGTACGCCGCCGGAGAAGCGAAATAGCCCCTGCCTAAACGATGAAGAGGTTATAGAGCTGGCGAAAAACGGGAAGCGGATCGAGGGACACTACGGATGCCCCCAAGACATCGAGTGGGCTATAGACCTCGACCTATTCTTCCCCGATAACGTGTTTATCGTTCAAAGCCGTCCCGAAACCGTTTGGAGCCAACGTAAGAGGGAGGTAATTTTTCGCGGTAAAAGCGTAAACGATTTAATATGGGAAAGCGTCTTTAAAAAGCGTTAACGTAGCTGTTACGTATTCTACTTCCGTAATAGCTATAAAACTGGTAAGTCAAGGTGGCTACCGGCTAAATACCTTTTCAAGCTCCTCTACCAAGGCCTCCGCGAAGAATGGTTCGTTTATATGGGCCTCTACTTCCACTATCGGTATCTTCGGGCTTAAGCGTTTTCTTAACTCCTCTACGAAGAGTTCTATGAGCCTCCTACTATAAAACCCCGTTTTCTCGCTATCCACCTCTGACCATCCTTTAAGCGGGACTAGGAAGCGTGTTGGCCCTCGAGCGTTGTTAAGCCTTTCAGCTATGAGTTTAGATAGAGTTAAAAGATCCTCCTCTGAGGAGCGGATAACGAAGCGGAAGTCCTTCTTAAAGTGCGGCCGGCTTTTTAACTCGCTTCTTAGCTCCTTTAAAACTATGCAATCTAAGCCTCCGGGGGCGACGATTAACGGTATTCCTCGTTGCCCCGCCTCCTTAAGCCTATTGGGTTTAACGTTGCCGCAGAAACCTCCATACATACTATCTAGGAGTTCGTGGAGCGTTACGTCGATCACGGCGTCTAGGAGGCCCTGCTTAACGAATTCCTCCATCGTTGAGCCTCCTATACCGTTAGCGTGGAACGCGACCGCCTGAAAGCCTTTACTATTTAACCTAGGTTTAAGCTCGTTAACGCAAGGAGTCGTATAACCGAACATGGATACGCCTACCTTAGGCTGTCCGGTTAAGCGTAACGGCTCAGCGTTATTAGCCATTCCGGCTATAGCCCATGCAGCCTCTGAAAGTAGCCTCCTACTTAGATCGTTAAGGCCTGCTAAATCAACGACGCAGTGCATCATACATATGTCGGAGGTATCTACGAACTCGGCGATATCCCTCGACATGACCGTTGATAGCATAAACTTAGGCAGGCCGAAGGGGAGGGCCCTCATAGCCGCGGTGGCTATGTAGGTTCCGACCCCACCCCCTAAGCCAAGTATTCCGGCTAGCTCACCTTTAGCGTAAAGGTCTAAGGACAGCTTAACGAGGCCCTCCTTCATCCCTTCTAGTAGTTTAGGGTACTCCTTAACCGAACCTAGTCCGGCAAACCTAAGTACCTCCTCCCTAGTGATATTCGGCTTGATCCTCGGCGGATCCTTCATCCCGATATCCACCATTACAACGCGGCAGCCAGCCCTTTCAAGCTCCCTCCTTAAGAAGTCGGCTTCTTCAGCCTTAGTGTCTAAGGCTGCGGCGATTAGGATAGCTGAGGGCATAACAGTTGCTAAGGCTTACCCTTATTTAAGGAAACCGTTGCTAAAACTGTTGACATAGAGAAATATTGGGCTAATCGCGATAGGCACATCGACCAGCTATTCTTCGATACTGCTATCGAGTACATCGCTACTCGTTTGAAAACTCCTTAGCCGCTCTCGAGGCTTTAATAGGCTAAGATAGCCGGTCAATTAAGCATTGTTTTCGGATGGGTTCAAGTGTTAAGGGCGAGATATAGTGAATCCGGTAGAATGCTCCTTCTCGAGAAATCGAAATCCTATTTTAAGTGGAGGAGAAGGGCCTTAAGTTTGAGGTGTAGTAAGGTAGCGAGAACCCTAAAGCCGTCAAGAGAACTAGTGGCTAAAAGATGAAGGAAAGGAGTTCGAAGGGTAGGGAAAAGCCGTAAAGGGCGAACTAGGACTAAAAGGAACTTTTACGCGTTTAACTACTCAAAGCTTAAATAGTTTTGCAGTGAGTTCATAGGAAAACCGGAGAAATAATAAAAATGCTTTGTGGCTTAATTCCTAGCCCTACATTAACTCCACATGAGTTAACGTGAGGTGTTTAACGTAGGATTAATGAGGGGTACGTAATTAAGCCACAAAGCTATAAAAATAATTATTGGAGGCTTTTACAAAACTCTCAACGAATACTTTACTAGTTAACTTGAGCGGTTCTACAATAAGCTCTCAGATAATGGAGGGCTAAATAAAATCGGCTAGCCTCCGTAAAGCTACTTCTTCTCCTCTTTCTTTTTCTCTTCTTTCTTCTTCTTCTCTTCTTTCTTCTTCTTAGCCATGCGGGTCACGCACCCTATTGGTATGGGTTCAAACTATTCCTTAAAAGTTTTTCGAACTTAAGAGGTGTTTGTAACGGTCTACTGCCTTCTGACTATTGAGTCTATTATGTTTAGTATTGTTGTGAATTTTCACCCGGTTTAGGGGCTGTTTGCTTTATGTTTCCGTGTTTGAAGTCGTGAGGCCCTTCTTAGTTTTAGCTTTAACGATTTGAATGCTTATTCTACTATGATCCTGAGCGTTACGTATCTACGTTCGGCTTTAACCTATTCCAACGCGTTACACCATCGCCCTTCATCGCGTACGCATTTAACGTTAAAACTAGACCTACATACAATCCTTAATACGTCTATGGAAGTTCTACCATCTAGGCTTACGTAAACCTCTATGATTCACTTAAAGCGTAAGTCTACAACGTACCATATGAACGTGCTCCTATTAACGAATCTAAAGCCCGTTTCATCTATAGCTACAAGCTTAACCTCCTAGCCTTAGATAAAGGGGTTACTGTAAAACTCCATCATCTAGGCTGGCTGATTAAGTATTCGTTAAGGGCGATAGCCTTAAACATAGAAAACATAACAAAAATGATGGACTGTTGCAAAACGCCTCGATAACGTAGGTCCTTTAACCGGGCTTTTAAATTGAGGGTGAGGGACGCAACGGGTTTCCTTAGGGGACGCTTAGATAGAGTATTGCTTAAGAACGCTATTAAGCGGAAGCCCGTTTAAGGGGTGATGTTAAGGTGGGGAGGAGTTCATGCTGTATCCGTAGATCCGTATTAGTGGTCGGCGCTCTTGACACTAAGGGGGTTGAAATCTCCTACTTGA
>Ga0209394_1000593_pt1 | contig 27481 bp, 25 predicted proteins | sample JNZ201metaG_FD_184122 | JGI IMG/M metagenome (GOLD analysis project Ga0209394, IMG submission 184122) | Hot spring microbial communities from Jinze hot spring, China to study Microbial Dark Matter (Phase II) - JNZ 20120812A (SPAdes) (version 3) ... | reverse complement strand
AGCTGATGCAATAATAGTACCTGACTTTGTCACTGCATACTATGCTGTAACTCTCGGAGATCCAGGAATAGCTGTAATAGCTGGCACCGGCTCAATAGCTTATGGAAGGAACTCAAGGAATGTGAGCGCTAGAGCCGGTGGATGGGGATGGTTTGGAGGGGATGAAGGAAGCGCCATATGGATAGCTATGAAGGCTATTGAAGCAGCAGGCAAATACTTTAACGGAAGAGGGCCTAAAACATTGATGGGGGAAAAACTGCTTAACTTCTTCAAAATAAAAGACCCCCTTCAGTTAATAAACGTAGTTTATTCAAAGGTTAGGGAAAACGTAGGCGAGCTAGGGCAATTAGCTAAGGTGGTTGATGAAGCTGCTGAAGAAGGCGATCAGCTTGCTCAAGAAATACTTATAAAAGGTGGAAGAGAGCTTGCACTAATGGCTAAAGCCGTATATGATAAGATCTATGTAGATGAAGACAAGTTCATAGTAGGAGGAGTAGGCAGCGTATATTCATCGAGGACTCTGAAGGATAGCTTCATAAATAGTTTAAAAGAGTACTTACCTAGTGTAAACGTTGTTGAACCCATCACACAATATATGCCTATTAAAGGCCTTGCCGCTCTACTTGCTGAAAAAGCAAACTTGTCTAGGAAGATAGCGGAGTCAGTAGCGGAATGCGTTCGTAAAATAAAGTGAAGTAAAGACTTTAAGAGCTGTAGGTCTTTTAGTATTTATTTGCGGAGATCGCTGAGATCTTTAGCTAAGTCAGATAAACCCAGCTTTACTGCATATTGCTCTATTTCCTTGCTTAACCTATCAATTAAGTAAAGCCTAACATTAATGCCTGTACAGCTAGCCACTTTATCAAGGAAAGCCTCTGCCTGCACAGTAGACCATATGTATCTAGATGCAAGACCTATTCTATATTCCTCTACTTTATTTATGTCTTCACTTACGTACTTAGCTAGCTTATCGCCAAACGCTACTAAATTATTCAGCTCAGATAGGAGTTTTAATGCAGTTTCTTTACTGAGTTTCTCAAGTAATAAGTTCTTAACTGCAGAGTACTTGATATGAGCGTATACAGGCCCTATATTAACGCCGCCTACATTATTCTCAGGCAGTATTTCAGGGTTTTCTAAATAATCGCCGGAGTGCACCTTTAAATATAGACCATAGTTCAGCACTAGCGATGAAAATGCCTTTACGGTAGATGGCTCAGCCTTATTGCCTGGCCTAACTTCAGTTCCAACATCTGTTGCTACAAATACCACCTTAGATTCATCAATACCCCTCCTCTTTAGCTCGGATAGGACTTTTTTAATGAAACTTTCAAGAACTTCCGGCGGTTTATAGCTCCACCTATCACTTCCTATTTCATATTCAACGCATTTATCGTACTGCCTTGCAAACTCCTCAGCATATGATATAAGGTCGGCTGTTCTATTAGCAGCAGTCTCAAGTTCTGCAAACCGATCACTTTTCTCCATATCTACTGTAGCATCAATGTGAATAAGGTTGAACCCTGCCTTAATGAAGGCTTCAAGGGATTTTAAAAAATTGTCTACTGCCTCGTGGTATGAGTAGTTTAAAGCAATGTGCTTATCCTTTAGCCAAGGGCCGCCGTGGTCGAGCTGTAGAATTATTGGGATTTCACTGCCAACACCTAGATCTTTAACAGCCTTAAATACGTAGGCCTTAAACTCTTCTGGAGTCCAGCCAGTATATCCTCCATCTACATCAACTTGATTTAATGAGGCTATGTAGATTACTGGGGCTCTAACTTTCCTTAAAGCACTTATTGATGCATAAACAACGTGCTTTGATATTGGGGAAATGCACATAAGAGTCGCTTTCCTCTCCTTAAGCCTACTGAGAATGCGCCTCATTACGCCTACCGTTTTAGCGCCATGCGAACAACTTTCCTCATTATTAAATGCCATGCATATCACCTACTTAACACTAACTTCGCTGAGCTATAAATAATGCAGGGTGATACTAATGGCTTACCGATTTAAACCTCCTATGCAAAACTAGGATCGCCATTGAAATAGTGAATGGTGAGAAAGCAATAATTAATGGTATTACAGCAGGACTTAAACCAATGGATAAGGCTAGTCTTCGAGAGCACCTAACTCACTGAATTTGTAGAGAGCTTATATAAGTGGATACCTCGGCGGGAATAGAATAAATGTTATGCCTATTGCATAGCGGACCAGCATTAGGAAAAACGCATAGTTTATGAAGTAAGCAATGGATGCTGTGACCAGCACTATAAATCAAAGGTTGTTGTGCGCAACAATAGAAATCCTATATATCCCCAAGTCTGGGCACTTATGTAGAAACCACTGTGATGAGGGGCTTGGAGCAATACCGTTGAAAAATAGGTAATGCAGAAGCCAGATATTAAGGTTTATGAAGCACCATCTGCTGAGAAATGGCTCTCCACTAGATTTATTGATATTATCTGAGGATGAAGTAAGCGATCTGTTGTATGAAGAGATTCTAAAAGGCGGGGAAGGAATTTGTCGAACCTTGACCCATTTACGGCTTACTTAATGATGTTAAGGTAAGTGAAATGGAGTCTAAGCATACTATAGGTTCAATGTATGCCCTCCTTTCTAGAGGAGCAATAGGCTATTATAACTTTGTAAACTACTTTAGCCTAGGTGAATTGCTTGAGAATAGCTGCTTTTTTGCTTGCCAGTGAAATACATGGAGAAAGCTACGTAAGGGCTCTTAGTGGAAAAATAAGTAGTTGCCTCAATAATTACGCTGACATAGATGTGATTGACTTAGTGAATAAGGGAATGACTAATGTAGACTATAGTGGATATGAATACGCCGTTCTAATTCACTTAACCGGTGGAACAAGCAGAACCGCTAAGGAAATAATTGATTCACTAAATAGGCCTGTGATACTCATAGCTCATGGGGAGCACAATAGTTTGCCAAGTGCTCTCTCAGTTAGAGGGTGGGCTAGGGAACTTGGTAAAAGGGTTGCCTTAATATATTCTCCATCACCTAACAATTTGTGTAGAGTGTTTAACTTAGCTTATAGAGGTCTTAAGGCAGTTGAATACTTAGGGAGCCTTAACGTACTGGAAGTAAACAGCAATGGATCGCTTAGCAATGGATCTAAATCGTTTATCAAATTCTTTGGCGCTAAAGTTAAGGCAATTAGCTATAGGGAATTGCTGGAAGCGCTCACTGATGTAAGTGAGGGAGAAGTGAGTAAGGTAGTTGAGGAACTAAGTAAGGCAATTGACTTGTCTGGGGGGATAAGTACAGAGTTGAGGAATTCCATCAAAGTCTATGTGGCATTAAAGAAGGCTGTATTAAGTGGTGGAGCTAGTGCTCTCTCAATAGACTGCTTCCCAATGATTATTGAGCATGGCGTTACTCCATGTGTAGCTGTAGCTTTACTAAATGACTCAGGGATACCGGCAGCTTGCGAAAATGACTTTAACAGCCTTCCCCTACTAATATTAAGTTCATTAATTACAGGTACACCAGGCTGGATTGCTAACATAAGTGAAGTACTGCCAAACGGGTATGTGAGGCTATCGCATTGCACAATAGCTCTCAAACTAGGCTTCAGCTGCCTATTAATGAAGCACTTTGAGACAGGGAAGCCGTTGAGCATTTCATGCAGTCTTCTCCATAGAAGGATACTGATGGCTAGGTTTTCAAATAACTATAGAGCTCTCGATGTATATAGAGCAATAGTTAGCTCATCCGGCCTACTGAGCACTAATCAGTGTAGAACACAAGCCTTAGTAAGACTCCTATCAATCGATCCAGGCGAGTTCATGGATAGAGCCTCAGGCAACCACCACGTAATCATCCCCTGGATTAGGGGGGTGGATGAATCCATTAAGATCTTCTCATGGGCTTTAGGCGTTAAGCTAAACATGTATTAATAGCTGCAGAAACCTTATAGCGTAGCCCGGGTGTGCTTAAAGTGTTGTTAAGTGAGGAAGACGTTGTACTAAGAGTTATGAAATACTTAAGTGAGCGGAGCTTTGGAGAATGCCTAGGGCCAGGAGATGATGCTAGAGATATTGTGCCGCGCTCCCATAAATTAATCGTTAGCATAGATGGCTATAGCGTGGAGTCGGCTAAGCTTCCATGGAGAGATCTAAGTGATGTAGGCTGGTGTTCAGTAACTAGTGCTGTAAGTGACATCGTGTCAAAGGGGGGATTCCCCCATGGAGTCCTTGTATCCATAGGAATCCCTAGGAGTTGGAGCTTAAGTGACATTGATGAGCTTTATAGAGGCATATTTGAGGCTTGTTCATTCTATAACTGTAGGTTGCTGGGTGGAGACACCAATTCAGCTGCTGAAGCATGGATAAGTGTAGCAGCAATAGGGTTTACAAGCAATGCCTATCCTCCAAGCAGAAGTGGAGCTCTTGATGGAGACTCACTGATAGTTACAGGGACTTATGGGCCTCAAGGAGTGGTAGCCATAGATGGATTTAGAGTGTCTAGTGAGTTAAAGTGGGTTGTGGAGGCTACTAAAAGGCCTAAGGCAGTAATTGATGTAGCAACAGTGATCTCTAGGTGGAGTAAAGCTATACATGCATCAATGGACGTAAGCGACGGACTCTCCTACACTCTCTACACAATGTCAATTAGTTCAGGTAAGTGCATTGAGTTAAGCGATCTCCCTTTATACGTAAAGGAGCTAGAGGAGCATTGCAATATGAATACAGAGTGCATTGCTGAAAGAGTTTTAAATGGAGGTGAGGAATATGGAGTAGCTATAGCTATTGACTCAAGGCATTTAACTAAGGTTTTAAAAGAAATGGAGGCTATGAAGATACCCTTTAGAGTAGTAGGTACTGTAAGGAATTGTGATAAGCCTAAAGTCACGTATAAGGGCATGCCTATAAAAGTTAAGAGATGGGATCAGTTCTATGGATGGAAGGACTCTGAAGATACTTATTAAAGGATCAAGAAATTACCTCAGGTGGACTATTGAGCAATGGTTTTATGAAGTCAAAGATATTGTCGAAAATGAATATGGAGTAAAGCTGCTCATTGAAGTAATTGATGGAGATGAAGAGTATCCATTAATAATGTACGGTGATAAAGTATTCTTTGAGGGGCTGCCTGGAGAAGAGGGGTATTTAATAGAGGTATTGAAGAGAATTGTTGAAGAAGCTTTAAAGCTAATCTATGAATAAGTCCTTAGGCCATCTGATAGCTGTATATAGATACCCTGTGCTATATAACAATAGCAATCCTCCCGTGAATAAAGCGTTTCTAGCTACTAATAGAATTCCTAGACTTATGAACACTATTAAAAATAGTAGTTCAAGCGGGATCCTTAAGCGCTCACCCTTTACTTCAAATACTCCTTTAGGTGTTCTGCGATATCCTATCTTTACTCTAAGTAACGCCTTTAGTATTCCTAAGAATACTTCAGGGGAAACAGCTGTTGTCACAGCGCTTATTCTACCTAGGTTAATTATGGAGTTCAACGCATCCTTACCTCTATGTGTATTTGAATCAATGAAGCTAGCTATGTAAAATACACTGATGAACAGCCATACTAGACCCAGCTGCCAATAAGACTTAAGTGGATCGACTCCATAAATTGTTGATGTTACTGCTAAAGCTATGGCTCCAATGAATGTTAGTGCTACTGGTAGGTATTGAAGTAAGAATAAGGCGAGTTCAAATTTCTTTAAGAAGCTTTTCTTACAACTTACAATTAGCTTAAACCTTGACAAGAGTACATCTGTTGCTCCATAAGCCCACCTCCCTTGTTGTATGCGAAAGCTCTTAAATCTGCTTGGAGCGAGCACTCCAATGGATTCTTCATCAATGTACTCTACTGACCCTCCCATACAATGGATTCTGACCCCTATATCCATGTCGTCTTGAATGCGCTCCTCATCCCAACCTCTGAGCACATCAGTGAGCACTTCTCTCTTAAATAAGGTTCCTGTACCAGTTGGCATTATTAATAAATTCAAGGAGCTTCGTCCTCTATAGATGGAGTCAACTATGTAGTTCATTGAATAAGATATTGCTTGAGACAGTCTTGAGTCTTCATTAATTGTATACCATCTACCAACAACGCACCACGCGCCCTCCTCACTAAGTATCTTTATGGATTTATGGAAGAATTCTTCGTTAACTATGGAGTCTACATCCATTATGTACACATACTTTCCCCTTGATAAGTATAGACCTACGTTAAGAGCACCAGTTCTATACCCTCTAGCTTCGCTTCTCCAAGCGTATTGCACTTTAAGTCCATTTGCACGCCACTTGTCTACAATAACTCTAAGGTTTTCTAAGAAGGCTTCATCATCGTCAGATACTATTATTACTTCCACTTTATCTATAATGCTCCAGCGATGGATCCTGCTAATGCATGCTTCAAGTAGTTCTAGAGGTTCTTTTCTCACAGGTATTACTATCGAGATCTCTCCATCAATGCTCCATTTCACGTTTTTTTGAATGAATCTTCTTCCCTTAAAGTAATAAGCGCTTTGGAGGAGCATTGTTAATGCACTTGGAATAACTACAAGTGCTACAGCCATTATACTAATAAAATTCGCTGTATCCAAGGCATTCTCTCCCCAGCTCTTTTACTTCAGACTTTATAGTCTAATGCGTTGGGGCTATAAAATCGCTTTATTTAAAGCCTCCATACTAGAGATGTGTTTAAATACATAAGTTGTATGAATAATGCTTAGTTTAAAGCAGAGGGGGGTTTAATGAAGTTAACTCTAACTATTGGGACTTCTCTAGCTTTAATAGCTATAGGCATCTCGTTAATAGTTATTGGAGCAGCTACGGCTTACTCATCATTTCTACAGTATACGCCAGTTCTTCCAAAGTCTTCAAGTCTTTCTGAAGCAGTCACTAATACTGCCTATGAACTAGTGAACTTAGTTGCTAAACTCGCATTCCTGGGCTTAGTTATATGGAGTGGTGGTATATCCCTAAAGTATGGGCTTAATGCATTAATACAGTTCACTAAGCCCATACCTAAGTCTGAGGGCGCTTAATCTTGTTTCAAGCATTTAAGTTAGGCTTTATATTATTGTCAGTTATGGTACTGCTATCTGTAGTTGAGCCATTATTAGTCTTTGTAGCAGAAGCCATAGAAAATCCTACCGGTATCTTTTCAGTAAACGTTATTGAGGCCCTAGAGCTAAATGAAACCCACAGCATTGTGAAACTAGAATTGAGATATGGGGGGAGCGTTAGGCTTACAAACTACGTAATTCGCCTAGCTGGTGGAGAAGTAAAGTTAAGTGAAGTAGTGAGAGGCTCATACTTCATTGACTTAGTAGTTGAGACAAGCAAGATTGAGGAGAAGAGGCTTGAAGTAGAATTCAATGTAGGAGGGCTGTATAGAGTAAAGACTGTTGTTAAAGGAGGCTAGTAAATTGGAGCTTAAGAAACTAATGAAGGAAGTATTTTTAGGAATAATCTCCGGCGCTATATCTATACTGATATACGTTTACTTAGCTCCATTACTTATCTCCACTGCGACTAAAGCATCAATAGATGTTTCTTGGCCAGATGCCTTAGCTTATGCATCGCTATTCATAGCCCTTGGAATTGCAGAAAGAACTTCTCCAGGCTCAATAGCTGCACCATTGAGAGTTATTAGCAAGCTTATTGGTGCATTAGTGCTACTATACATAACTAACTATGGAAGACTCTATGGAGAGTATAATTATGCGGAGGGAGCAATCGCTATTGAAATAGACATCTCACCAATAATATATGTAGTACTTATATTGAGTTTAGCATACGGCGTGATAGATGCGTATACAGCTGTAACTAAACATGAAGAGATTTAGTGAAGCACTAAGTGAGATTAGAGGTGGTGGCTGAAATGGCTAAGGTATTAATCATTATTGGACCCGAATTTGAAGATATAGAGGTTCTTTACCCATTGTATAGGTTGAAGGAAATAGGCCTTGAAGTTGACGTAGCTGCACCAACTAGAGGAGCAATTAGTGGTAAGCATGGATATACCGTTGAAGCCAACCTAGCTTTAAGCCAAGTGAAACCTGAAGAATACATAGCTTTAGTAATACCGGGTGGACGCGGACCCGAGAGAATTAGAGCTACTTCAAGGGAAGAAGCCGTCAGAATAGTTAGTCACTTCGTAGAAAGTGGGAAGCCTATTGCTGCAATCTGCCATGGACCTCAACTACTCATATCAGCTAATGTCATACGTGGCAGAAAGCTAACAAGCTACCCAGGGATAGCTGATGACATTATAGCTGCAGGAGGAGAGTGGATTAATGAACCAGTTGTAGTTGATGGAAACATCGTTACGTCAAGGATTCCAGACGATATCCCACATCAGTTTAGGGAGTTTCTCAAACTACTAAGCACTAGGGCGTTCAATAAACATTGAGTCTCTTAAAAGCTCTTAAAATTAAAAATTAAACTGTTTCTCTCCAAGCAGTTTTAACGAGGTAGAATACTACTGGTATTAATACTAGTGCAAATGCTACTGCAACGCCCCAGCCGATAACTCTTAAAATTTCTAGAGCGCCAGGTACTTGTGATAATATAGTGCTAACGCCAACATATGCAAAGACAAACACTATGACTGTGCCAATGATAGGCACCATCCTTTCATACGTGGCATGGGATTCTTTTAGTATTTTCGTTATAACATCAACGATCATTATGCCGGCTGCAATTACGAGAACTCCTAATATAAGGGCATATATAAAGTCTCCGTAAAGTCCAAGGACGTTGAGAGCTATTGTTATGAATACCGCTATGAGGCCTACGGCGATTAAGTTTTCAGCAAGGTCTCCGAGAGGCGCAAACTTCTCCTTAGCAACAACCTTAAAGACCTTGCCTACATACTTAGCTAGTACAACTACTAGTGCAAGTCCAAGTGTTAATAAAGCTATGGCAGCTAGTATTCTAGGCAAGTAATAAACTACTGTGCTAAGGATATCAGCTGCTACTCCAGTAACGCCAATCATGCTGAAGCCTATGGTGATCGCTATGACTATTACGCTTGCCTTAACAAAGCCCCCAATCAAGGCTGATACATCTATGCCTGCACCTTTGAGAGCTATTCCTACATCAGTTGTTTCAAGAGGCTTAGATATAGTAGCCATCACTTTCTTCATAAGGCCCCCAATCATGTCGCTAATAACGTAGCCCACTATGATTATTGTTGCTGCAATAAAGGCCGCTGGCAACACAGTGGTTAAAGCATTGAGTAAAGCAGCGGCATTAAACATTAATGCAATGGCTAAGCCAAAGACGAATAGTACTAGTAAAACTTGAATAACGATCTGTACTAAGCTAGTGAAGCCTTCTTTTTCACTCAGCGGCAGTGCTATTAGCTTCGCAATATATTCTGCAGCTAAAGCTGCTAGTGGAATTCCTACTACTAAGACTATGATTCCGCCAAGAACGCCGATCAACGCATTAATGAACGTATTAATGAATGCTATAGCAGGACCTGGAAAGCCTGATACATTGATCGCTAGGAGGAATGAGAGGGCAATGATGATTGCCATTGCAATACCGCTGAGAACACCCCCGAGATCTATGCCTGCTTCTTCAATTCTTCGACCAATAACTGTTTTCTTTAAGAAACTCCAAACAGTCTTGTCGAACACGAATTTAACTATTCTCTTTACTATAGAGCCTATTAAGTAGCCTGCCAAAACTATGATAATGAAAAGTATTATCGCCGGCATGGCTAAAATAATGTTTGTTACAACTTTAGTTAGGGAATCCATTATAGCTTCAACAATACCCATATTACATCACAATTATCACTATTTACTATTGATATCCTTTAAATAAAAAGCTTTTGGTTGTCCACAAGTTCTAGTGAGCTATGTATATGGAGTCTCTTCAGGTAATAGGAGTAGTGAATAAACTGCTTTGTTTAATTGATACTTATGATATCTGCATCAATGAATGCTCAAAGTCATTGGAAGGTATCTATTCAGTGAACTTTAAAGCTCTAGTAGGGCATACCGATACACACAGCCCACATCCATAGCACTTCGCTTGATCTATGGATGCAGTAAGCTTTACTCTTCCACTAATGTTTTTCTCTAAGACTTTTATAGCTTCGTAATTACATACTTGTTCACATAATCCACAGCCTATGCATTTTACTTCATTAATTACTGGTGGAATAGGCCATGTTCTCATGGGTTTGTCGCTAAGGTACTTGAGGGCCACTCCTTTAACGTCAAGTATGCTTGTATACCTATGCATAATAAGCCATCTCTCAAGCTCTCTGAGAAGCCTTCCTATAGAGCTATAGCCTTCAATCAACACTATTGTGCAGACTTGCACAGCGGATGCACCAGCCATAAAGTACTCTACGATGTCTTCTCCCCTGCTTACTCCTCCAACACCTATTATTGGCAGCTTCGTGTGCTTGGCAGCCATAGCTACTACAGCAAGTGCTAATGGCTTAAGGGCGGGTCCACTCATCCACCCATAGCCATACGGTCCTCCCACAATAGGTTTCCCAGTCTCTAAGTCTATGCTTAGTGCTGGACCTATTGTATTAGTTGCGACTAAGCCATCTACACTTACCTTCTCCAATTCTTTAATTAACTCCGGTATGTTTGGAGTGAATGGAGAGATCTTTGCAAATATGGGTATGTCAACGCTTTCCCTAAGTACTTTTGCTGCTTCAACTATCGGCCTCCAGTCCTGGCCTATGTAATGTGTTGAGAACTCTATTGCATTAACGCCAGCTCTCTGGACTTTTGAACCCAGAATCCTTAGTTCAAAAGGCTTATACCCTATGCTAGCTATGAATGGTACTCCTCTTTCACTAGCATACTTCCTCACTACTGGGTACTCTCTCTCAAGTAAGTGTTCAGTAGGTATATCGCTCCAGAGCTCTGCGTTAAGCAGAGCATAGAACACCCTCATATTCCCAGTATTTGATTGAGGCTGCGCCTTTATTTTACCAGGCGCTAAAGTCCTTAGAATAGTTGAAGTAGCTACGCCTCTATCAACTACAGCCATTGAAGGCCTTGGAACTATGGCTGGAGCTATGCTTATTGTTTTAGCTACTACCCCCCCAACACCAGCGTCAATTAATTTAATCATAGAGTCAGAATCCCTTGAAATAGGGCAGGCAGCATTCATTAATGGATTCTTAAAGTAGAGCCCTGCGAAAGATACTTCTAAACTAACCACTATACTGCGCCTCTAATGGGAGGGCTTTACAAACCTCTTTGTCAATAAAGTATATAAAGCTTACTTGTGTGTGGAAGTAACTATGACCTCTATTGACATAGGTGGAGTAAACTTTGGCTAAATATCTAGTTATAACTGGTGGAGTTCTCTCAGGCTTAGGTAAAGGCGTTATAACTGCTTCAACGGGCTTACTCCTCAAGAGCTTAGGCTACAGTGTTACAGCAATAAAAATAGATCCGTATGTAAACGTTGACGCTGGAACCATGAATCCTTACATACATGGAGAAGTCTTTGTAACAGATGATGGAGGAGAAACAGATCTTGATATAGGTCACTATGAGAGGTTTTTAAACGCTAGCTTAAGCAAGAAGAACAACATTACTACAGGGCAGATATTCATGAGGGTAATAGAGAAGGAGAGGATGGGGGCTTACTTAGGGCAGTGCGTCCAAATAATTCCCCACATCACTGACGAAGTGAAGAACAGGATAAATGAAGTAGCTCGTGAAACAGGCGTAGACATAGTGTTAGTTGAAATAGGAGGGACTGTGGGCGATATAGAGGGACTGCCCTTCTTGGAGGCAGTTAGGCAACTGAGAATGGAGGAAGGAGCAGATAATGTAGCGTTTATACACGTTGCTCTAGCACCCATTCTATCAACTACTGGTGAATTGAAGACTAAGCCAGTGCAACACAGCGTCCAAGAATTAAGAAGGATAGGTATACAACCTGATGCAGTTATAGTAAGATCTATTGCGTGGCTAGATAATGAGGCTAGACGTAAAATAGCTCTCTACAGTAATTTACCATCAATAGCTGTATTTAGTGTACCAGATTTAGATACTATATATAGAGTCCCACTAGTACTTAATGAACAGGGCTTTACAAAGTACATTGCTGAAAGAATGAAGCTCAAATACACCGATCTAGATCTAGAGGAGTGGTGCAACTACACTAAGAGACTAATTAGCGCAAATAGAGAAGCATCCATAGCTATGGTTGGTAAATACACTAAGCTTCACGATAGTTACATAAGTATAATTGAGGCATTAAATCACTCTGGAGCATTAATTGGAGTTAAGCCAAAGCTTAAGTGGATTGAAGCAACAGAAATAGAGGAGGGAGTAATTAAACCTGAAGTAATTCTTGAATCCAACGGTGTAATAGTGTTGCCGGGCTTCGGAAGAAGGGGCGCTGAAGGAAAGATCAAGGCTATAGAGATCGCTAGAGAGAACAAAAAGCCCCTGCTTGGAATATGCTTTGGATTCCAATTAATGGTTGTTGAATACGCTAGAAATGTAATTGGCTTAAGTAAAGCTAATTCAACTGAAGTAGATCCACACACTCCCCACCCTGTAGTAGATCTACTACCTGAACAGAGGGCTGTTAGTAGGCTTGGTGGAACAATGAGGCTTGGGCTCCATCCAATAAAGATAACTGCTGGAACACTAGCCTACGAGATTTATGGAAAAGAGATTGTTTACGAAAGACATAGGCATAGATACGAAGTCAATGCGAAATACATAGATCTATTGGAGTCCGGAGGCTTAACGATCAGTGGTTGGAGTATTGATGGATTTCCTGAAATAGTAGAACTTAAGGATAGTAGCTTCTACCTAGGAATACAAGCACACCCAGAGTTTAGAAGTAGACCTCTAAATCCATCCCCCATATACGTTAAATTTCTTGAACGAGCTGCACTGAGCACGCGGCAATAAGTTTCATGAATTGTTTTCAAGCCTTTATAGAGCTTTTAAATCAGAAGTATTGATGAACAGTGCTTTTAGTTATGTTCACCAAGTTAGTGGGAGGAGGACTCCTAGATCTTATGATATAGAACCCTATCCTTGATAAGAGCGGGTGATTAAATATTTCTTATTCTTTATCTAACTCTACACTACAGCACACAGCACTAGGTGTTCTTCATGGTTGTTGAAAAGGTATCTATTTTAATAAAAAATGGACTTATCGTAACTATGGATGTATTTAGAAGAGTGTTTAGTGAAGGATATGTAGCTATAGATGAAGGTAGGATAGTTGGTGTAGGCAAGGGAGATCCTGGAGGGAAGTATTCAGCTGAAGAAGTTATTGATGCACGTAGAGCGGTAGTTCTTCCTGGACTAATATGTGTGCACACTCACCTCTATGGCGCTTTGCTTAGGGCTAGTCCATGGTTTTTAAAAATAGATCAGCCGACTGATTTTCAACAAAGTCTTCAGAGAGTGTGGTGGGCGTTAGACGAACTTCTGACTCACGACGACATATATGCTTCAGCTCTATATTCATCAATGGAGTTGGCTAGGACTGGTACAACATTATTCTATGATACCTTAAGTGCTCCAAAAGCTATTGAGGGCTCTCTGAGCTGTGAAAAGAAGGCTATTGAAGAAGTGGGAATACGCGGCATACTATCTTTTGAAGCTACTGAAAGGCATAGCCTTGAGGAAGGCATTAGGGGTTTAGCTGAAAACGAGAAGTTTGTAAAAGAGAATCCTTATACTCTAGATAAGTTAATCATGGGAGCAGTAAGCCTCCACGCAAGCTTTACTGTAAGTAATGAGTTGCTTCATAAAGCTAAAGAGATTTCTGATAAGCATAGCGTTCCAATAACTATGCACATTGAGGAGGGCTTAATAGATGTATACCATAACATTGAGCGCTATGGATTAAGGCCTATAGAAAGGCTGGAGAAAGAGGGTTTTCTGAGCCCTAAGTTAGTAGCGGCACACGTAGTCCATGTAACAATGGAGGAACTAATTGCATTAAAAAGAAATAATGTTAAAGTAGCTCATAATGCTATGAGTAATATGTTGAATGCCGTTGGAGTATCTCCTGTTCCAAAAATGCTTGAGTTTGGGATAGTTGTTGGGATAGGGAATGATGGATATATACTAGATATTTTCGAGAACATTAGGGCAACTTATTTAATACACAAAGTAGCGAATAAAGATCCAAGGCTTATGCCTCCAGATAAAATTGTTGAAATGGCTACAATAGATGCAGCAAGAGTACTGGAGTTAGAGAAACATGTCGGAAGCCTCGAAGTAGGTAAGAGAGCTGATGTAGTGATCGTGAGGCCTGAACTAACTCCAACGCCGATCAATGAAGACACCGTTTATGGACATATAGTGAACACGTTTACTGGCAGGGACGTTGATACAGTAATAGTTAATGGTAGAGAAGTTCTTAGAGGAAGAAAATTCATAGCTATTGATGCTTTGAAAGAACTAGACTACGTGCATAAGGTAGCTGCAAGGCTTTGGGATAGGCTGCTGAGTAAAGGAAGTTATCAATTAGACTTCTTAAATTAAAAATGTGCTAATCACATTTATAGCTTGCTAGCTAGTCCTATACGTAGGTGCTGAGCTTTGATTAAGGGAGACATGAAGCAGTATATAGCTGAAGAATATCGAGGAGACATAATTTATAAATCACTTCTCCCTAGAATAAAGCTAAGTGCTATGACCTCAAATGCGTATTGGGCCACAGTAGATGTCCCACTTAAGGAGTTTTTAGAAGTAGGGAGAGCTTTCTTAGAAGTTGGAGTTAGATCATTGAGAGAGAAATTCTTGTGGAGACTGAAGCTAGATGGAGTACCTATATCTAGGGAGTTTAAGCCAAATTCATCTATAAACCTTAAGGGTACGTATTATTCGAAGGCTGTCTACGACGTAACACCGATCTTGAAGAGGTATAAGAGGACTGATAGGCTTGGAATAATGGTTAAATACGTTGATAGCGATCACATATACCTTGAGCACTTGGGGTTATTGTTATTTGTGCCATCTCAAGATGTTTCTAGCTGTATAAGCTTCCTAAGTGGAACAATAGGGTTTGAGCCCTCTAGTGAGTATGAAGTGAGCTTAAACTATCCAGGCAATAGTGCTAGAGAGCTTCACTTAATAACTTACATGCCTAGTCCTTACAGCAAGTTTCACGTAACATTTAATGACGAGGATATAGGAGTCATAGGTGGTTATTCTGGGACTGAAGAACATGTACTAAAGATAAGCAATGTACGTAGAGAAAACAAGCTTAAGCTAATCTATGCAGGCACTTCAACGACTACGTCAATAAACGAAGCCGTATTATTCACTGTATTAATGAAACACGCGTTATTCAAGGAACCTAGGCTGGTGTTGAAAGAAGTCATTGAACCTCAAGTAATTGGTGAAAGAAAGATGCGTTTAGTCATAGCTAATGAAGGGCTTTCAAAACCAGATGCAGCTCTACTGACGTTGATTTACTTAGGAACACCGATATATAGAACTGAGGTACCTGAATTAAAGCCGGGTGAGGAGGTTTTATTTGAAGTACCGTTAAATCTCAGTAAGGGCACTTATCAACTAGTTGTAAGACTTGTATGGAGAAAGGCGACTAAAACTTCGTTTAATGAAGAGAGGATAACTATTTCACTCTAACTTTTCATAGATGTATGCTACGTCGTGAAGCAATTACTTAGGTAAACTAGCCAAGAGATCATTATACTATTCTTACCCTATTTACCTTCTTATTTTGCCATTTATACCTCCTTATCCTTTTACTTCTGCCGAAGCCGCATGCTGCACAATATCCTTTAGCTACATTGAATGCGTGTCTTCCACACCTCCTACACCTTATGTGAGTCTTTCCTCTTGCATGCTGGCCCATGCTAGTTGTTCCTTTAACCAAGAAGTTTCACCTACTTCATTGGGCTTATTAATACAACGGTGTCTCCACGAATAACTATTGTTCCAAGCTTTCTTGTTGAGCCGTTGCGTATTTCTTCAGCATCTTCTAATACTATGTTTAAGTGAAGATCATAACTCTTCATTCTCCCTCTCACGGCATAGTTATTCTTTAATTTGATTAACACCATTGAACCTAGGGCTTCTTGAAGTACTTGGTGAGCTGTATCAGCCATCGAATGTTTTCCCCCAAATTTTATAGGCTTTACTTTATCTTAGTTAAGAGCTGAGTAATATTTAAGTTTTAGACCTTTCTGCTTAAAACGCTTTTTTCACAAATATGTAGCTTCTTTAAATATGGCTTCACAAAATAATTGACTCCTCCTATAGGCTGGACTAACTTCCTCTCTGTTTTGAAGGACGAAGGGTTTTCCTTAAGGCCGTTCACTAAGTTAGAGATACGTCCTCTTCTTATTGGAGGATTTATCCCTATGCTTAGTCTAGGATGTATTACGCCACCTTACCCAGCATGGAGCTCAGGAGTGTCTCCAAGGCTAATCTAAAGACGCGAGATCATAATTTATTTCACATGCTCTGCCTTTTAAAGCAGGACTTTCAATTGTAAACGCTGGGTTATTAAGTGCAATTCAGTGTGTTAAGTTTGGTGGAAGAAGCTTGGCCCAAGAGGCTTCAGCCCACGTCTTAGATGTAGATCTTTATGATAGAGTAGTTAATGCATTAAGGAGGGGGTTAAAGGCTTCTATAGCAGTGATAGTCGATAAAGTGGGTAGTGGGCCTAGAGATATTGGAGCTAAAATAGCTGTATTTGAGGACGGTAGTACGGTTGGCACTCTAGGCGGAGGATCTTTTGAGGCAAAGGTCGTAAGTGAAGCCATTAAGGCAATTAATGAAGGGAGGCCTAGAATGCTTAAGTTCAGTTTTACTGGTGAAAAAACTGAAGGAGCAATAGATACAGGCCTCATATGCGGTGGAGTATTAACAGTATTCATTGATGTAATCAATCCCCAACCTAGGGTATTCATTGTTGGAGCTGGTAGAGTTGGAAAGCCTCTAGCAGACTTACTGAACTACTTGAAGTATAAGATTACAGTAATCGACCTAGATCGTGGATCAGCAAGTAGAAGCAGTTATCCATATGCGGAAGAAATAATCGTAGGAGACTTAAATGTAATTACGGAAGCCGTTAAGACCAAGCCTTTAAACAATGACGCAGTTCTAATAGTCCACGGAGAGGTAGAAGTTGATTACGCTGCACTAAAGGCTGCTATAGAATCTAAGGCTGGCTTCATAGGACTATTGGGCAGTAAGAGGAAGACGGTTGAATTTGTAAAGAAACTTATAAGTGAAGGCATAAGCTATGAGTCATTTTCTGAAAGACTTCACGCTCCAGTAGGCTTAGACATAGGTGCAGATAACCCTATGGAAGTAGCTGTAAGCATTGTAGCTGAACTAATCGCGTGGTTTAAAGGATTAAGAAGGAATTCATATAGTGCTTTAAGTATAGTGAAGTCCCTTGGTTAACTGAGTGTAACTCTTTTTACCTAATAAAGCAATATAATTGCTAGCTACTGGTGACTTTAGTTGCATATGCCTAGGTTCGATGTATACGTGCCACACGATCTTAGCGATGCCCTCTCCTTCCTCGATGAACACGGTGAAGAAGCAGTGCCATTAGCTGGTGGAACAGACTTATTGATACTCATCAGGACAGGTGTTATTAAGCCTAAGGTCCTCCTAGACCTATGGCCATTGAGGAAAAGCTTATCTTACATAAGGAGAGAGGGGGGTTATATAAGGATCGGAGCTCTCACTACAGTAGATGAAATATTAACTAGCCAATTATTTAAGGACCCTAGGTACTTAGGCTTTATAGATGCAGCCAGAGGACTTGGCCCCACATTCCTAAGATCTATAGCTACTGTTGGAGGAAATGTAGCCACAGGCCACCCTCTATCAGATATGGCTATACTTCTACTAGCCCTCAAGGCTGAAGTAAAGTTTGTTAGTAAGTGTGGAGAGAGGTGGGCGTCCATAGATGAGATCTACTTAGATAAGAGGAGAATTAATAGAAGGCCTAATGAGCTTATAGCAGAAATAGCATTTAGAGAAAAGCCTGCTGGCAGTAGCACAGCTGTTCTTAAGATTGATAGAAGGAGGGGGCATTCAATGGGTTATGTAGTTTCGGCATCCTACATGGCGTTAGAGGGAGATGTAATAACTGATATAGGCATAGCTTTCGATAGCTTAGGAAAGCCCTATCCAGGTAGAGCTTATAGAACTGAGGGATTCTTAACTGGGAAGAAATTTAGTGAAGATACCATTGCTGAATCCTCTAAAGTACTTGAGTCAGAGATGACTAGGTTAAGCGATTATAGAGCTCCAGCTGAATACAGGTTGAGTTTATCGAAAGCCCTGCTTAGAAAATGCCTCCTCTTAATAAGTCAGAGAATTAAGGAGGGGTTAATGCGTGACTGAGTACAGGGATTACATAATTAAGCTTACGGTGAATGGAGTCACTCATGTAGTAAGCGTAAAGCCTTATGAAAGGCTTATAGATGTGCTGCGATATAAGCTAGGGCTAACTAGCGTTAAAGAAGGCTGTGGCAGAGGAGAGTGTGGTGCTTGTGTAGTTATACTTAATGGAAAAATAATTCCAAGTTGCTTAACTTTAGCTATAAGAGCTAATGAAGCTGAAGTACAAACTTTAGAAGGGCTAGCTCCTGAGGGAAAGCTACATGCTGTTCAAAAAGCCCTCATAGAAGTCCATGGAATACAATGCGGCTTCTGCATTCCCGGATTCGCCATTGCAATAAAACACCTAGTGGATAACAACCCTAATCCAACTGATGAAGAAATTAAGGAGGCTCTCGACGGATACTTATGTAGATGCGGCAGCTATCCAATGCTTATAGAAGCTGCTAAGCTTGCTGCAAAATACGTCTCTGAAGGAAGAAAGTACTTTGACTTAAGGGAGTGCTTAGGTGAAAGACTTTGACCACTCATGAGTACTATAGGATAGTTGAAGAAGTCTTTGAGAAGTATAGGGATAAGCCGACGGTGTTTGTTGGAAAGAAGATAACTAAATGGGATGAAGTTGCTAAAGTAACTGGAAAAGCATTGTTTACAGCAGATTTCCTTAAATTATATAAGGATGTTGTGTGGGTTTATAGCGTTAGATCAAAGTACTCTCATGCACTTATAAAGAGTATAGACGTTAGTGAAGCAGCTAAGACTCCGGGAGTAATAAGAGTGTTGACAGCTAGGGATATTCCTGGAGTAAACGATGTAGGCTATGTAATCCCAGATCAGCCTCTACTAGCTGAAAGGAAAGTGAGATATGTTGGAGATATCGTTGCACTAATAATATCTAAAGATCCTTACTCAGCCTTAGAAGCTTCAGAAAAAGTTCTCGTAGATTATGAGCCGCTTCCAGCATACGTGGATCCAGAGGAAATAGTTGATTTAATGACTCTTAAGGAGAAAGAGCATTCATTAATACATGATGAAAGAGGATCTGATGTAGTTGCGCACATAAAGATTAGAGTTGGAGACTTCAGTAGAGCTTTAAGGGAAGCCGATGTAGTAGTTGAAAATAAGTATAGGACTCCTATGCAGGAGCATGCATACATAGAGCCTGAAGCTGCATTAGCTGTTCCTGAGCCAGATGGTGGAATAACAGTAGTAGCTTCAACGCAGTGCCCCTTTGATGCTAGGAAAGCTATTGCTAGAGTGCTTGGCTTAACTCAAAATAAGGTTAGAGTAATAGCTCCATTCATTGGCGGAGGCTTTGGCGGAAAAGAGGATGTGGTTAATGAAGTTGGAGCTAAAGCTGCTTTAGCAACATACTATACTGGGAGGCCTGCTATAGCTCTACATACACGAGAGGAGAGCATTATTGGACATAGCAAGAGGCACCCTATGACTGCGTGGTATAGGCATGCAGCTAAGAAGACGGGGGAAATAACATTGGTTGAAGCAAATATACTGCTGGATACAGGTGCTTATGCAAGTCTTGGGCCCTTCGTTGCCTGGAGAGCAACAGTACATTCTATAGGGCCGTATAAAATCCCTAATGCACGCATAGACACGTTGGCTGTATACACTAACACAGTGTATGCTGGGGCGTTTAGAGGCTTTGGAAACCCCCAAGTACACTTCGCTGTTGAAAGGCAGATGGACATTCTAGCTGAAGAGCTAGGTATGGATCCCGTTGAATTAAGGCTGAAGAACATACTGAGGGTTGGCGATAGAACTGTCCACGGTCAATTACTGTCAGTAGAACATGGGGTAGGACTCGAGGATTGCATAAGGAAAGTTATTGAATTAAGCAATTGGTATGAGAAGAGAAAGCTTTACTCCCACCAGGAGGGGTTAGTGAAAAAGGGTATTGGAATTGCATTAATGTGGCATGGGAATTCTATAGGAGTTGAAGGAGCTGATTACTCAAGTGTCTCTATAATAATCAACAGGGATGGCACAATAACTTTTAGAACAGGCCTCACAGAAATGGGTCAAGGATCGCTGTGGGGTCTAGTATTGATAGCTGCAGAAATACTTGGAGTACCTCCTAGCTACTTTAGAATTGAAACACCTGATACAAGCAGTGCACCTGATTCAGGGCCTACTGTGGCTTCAAGGAGCACAGTGATGGGAGGTAATGCTACAGTTGTAGCAGCATATAAGTTAAGGAAGAGATTGAATGAAGTAGCTGGATCCTTGCTTAAATGCGATCCAAACGATGTAGTTATAGAAGCTCCAAAAGTGTACTGCAATAAAGATCCATCTAAGGAAGTCACGTGGAGGGAAATTGTTGAGGAAGCATTCTGGCTTGGAGTACCACTGCAAGAGTATGGATTTTATAGAGCTACAAGAGCTGAATGGAATGAAGAAACAGGTACTGGAGCTCCATACATAACTTATACATTTGGAGCAGTTGTTTCAGAAATAGCTGTAGATACTGAAACAGGGCAAGTATGGATTGAAAGAGCTTATACAGTATATGACGTAGGGAGAGTAGTAAATCCCATTGGAGCGGAATTCCATGCCATAGGTGGATACATACAGGGCATGGGCTACGCATTGATGGAGGAAGTAGTGCACAGTAAGGAAGGCTACGTGTACAACAATAACTTATCCACATACTACATTCCAACAATAAAAGATACACCGCAAATAATTGCAGCATTTATTGAGTCAGGGTATAGGCAGGGGCCTTTTGGCGCCAAGGGTCTTGGAGAACCTTCAATAGTAGCTGTAGCTCCATCAATAGCTAATGCAACGTCCCACGCTACTGGAATACAGTTCACTGAAATACCACTAACTCCCCATAGAGTATTCGCTGAGCTAAAAAAGAAGTTACAATGCTCTAAGTAATTGATCTATGGAATGCGTAAAGGCGTATATCAATGAGGGAAAGGGCTGTACTCAGCAGAAATGAAATAATAATAAGTGGGATATCGACTCACAATAAGGCTCAGGAAATAGTGCTTAACATAAGGGACATTGTTGAGTCTAAGGGCAGAGGCATGGTGGTATTCTTAGAGGGTTCTCCAGGGCCTTTTGGAGAAGGTATTTGCTTAAGAATATCTATTAAAGGAGATCCGTTGAACGCGAATGAAGTTCGCTCTTTAGCTAAGTACTTGAGCATTGCTGGATTTGATGTACATTACTAAGGCTACATCTTTGCACTGGAGAGCTTATCTAAAGCAACTGATATGATTGGCTTCATCTTTTCAGGCACTTTATCAAGTCCAGTCTCCAGAAATCCTCTTATTATTAGTGAGACTGCCTCATCTTCACTAAAGCCTCTAGCCATTAAATACTCCACTTCATCTCTCTTTATCCTCCCTATGCTAGCTTCGTGAGTTAACGTAGAGTCACTTATGCTGCTCTTTAGTATTGGAATTGTAGCTATTGTAGCTCTATCACTAATCAATAGACCTCTGCACTCCACATGCCCCTTTACTCCAGGCTTTACAGCCATTATTGATGATTTAGTCTCTATGTAGCTTTCATCCATTCCTAGCACTCTAGAAACGATCTCAGTATTTGAGCCTGGAGCACTCAAGTATGTAGTGGTAATGTACCGCAGCTTACTTTCCTCAGAGCCTATAACTACTTGATCTATTTTAGATGAGCTCTTCTCCCCCTCATGAAATACCTCAGTGATGAAGCTCATCCTATCTAAGCTAGTTGAATTAATGTAGTAATCGTAGTAGTTTGCTTCACTCATTAGGGTAACTCTCTTTATTGCTGAGACAACAACTTTTGGCAGCCAGTTGTGAATCATGATCTTGTAATATTTAGATCCTTTGCCTACATAGGCTTCCTCATGGCTTGAGTGTATGGCTTCATGGACTAGTGAGAGGCATCCTGTTACACTAACGGCTTCACTGCCGTCATCTACTACAATTAAGTTATATACCCTTTGTACAAAGCCCTTGCTTGCTAATACAAAGCAGTTATACACTGGATCAATAAGTCTAGTATTCTTAGGTACGTAGATGAATACACCGTTGTCTACCTCCCTTAGATCTATTTTTACTTTCTTTAATCCATATTTCTCCACAAGATCTGGGTATTCCTTCACAGCCTCCTTTATACTTAAGTATATTACTCCAAGTTCTTCAAGGAGTTTAGAGACGAGCTTAAAGGCCGTCTGCTCATTTAGTATCAATGAGCCCTGCCTAGTTACCTCAATCCCCATTGAACTAGCTTTATTTAAAGCTTTCTTCAATAGCTCTGCCATACTAATGGTTACGCTCAATTCGTGCCACCTATTTTATTAAACTCTCCGTAGCCACTCACCATTATTTTCTTTACTACTTCATATGATGGCGCACTATAAACGATCCTTCCATCAATCATTACATACCCTCTACCAAGATTTTCAATGTATCTAAGTATGTAGCCTGTGTGAGTAACTATTAATACTCCAACGTTTTCTTCAGCTAGCCTATTTATGTACATAGCTATTCTCTTAATGCTGTCAACGTCAACGCCGCTGTCAGGCTCATCTAATAGAGCCAGCTTTGGCTTCATAAGTATCGTTAGTGCTAGTTCAACTCTCTTAATCTCCCCTCCACTAAAGCCTGAGTAAAGATCTCTATTGATTAGTTGACTTAGCCCCAGCTCCTTTACAACATAGTTTACAAGATCTGTTGATCCATAGATTTTCGATAGCTTATCTACAAGATTTCCAACCTTTAAATAGATCTTTGGGGGATTTTGAAAGGCAAGCGCTATGCCCATTCTAGCTCTATTCCACGGCTCTAACTTAGTTATGTCACTTCCACAATACATAATTCTCCCACTAACAACTCTATACCCTGGTAGGCCTGCTATAGCTTTCAATAGAGTTGACTTTCCACTGCCATTAGGCCCCATTAGTACAGCTATTTCACCTCTGTCTACCTCTAAAGAGGCATCTCTGACTATGGCTGCGTTATCAATGGATATTGAAACTTCTTCAACGCGAAGCAGCTCAGCCAACTATCCCTCCCTCTAAAACGCTGTGATAACAATTTATATAGTGCGTTATTAAGTTTACTTAAGCTAAGGAGTTTAAGCAATGCATGCCGTGGATTAAGGCATGGTGTGATGAATTGGCGAGGCCTCTGTGTAGGCCGAGAGCTTTATTCATAGATCTTGACTTAACTCTATGGAACCACAGCAACTTATCACTTACAAATCCTCCATACACTAGAGTTGGAGTAAACGCTATTGTTGACTCAAGAGGGGAGCGCATAGAGTTAAACTATGGAGCTAGGGAGTTCCTTGAATGGGCCAGAGAAGCTGGATTAATGCTCTTTACGCTCAGCTGGAATGAGCCAGCTAAGGCTGTTAAAGCATTAAAAGCTCTTGGAGTAGATGCCTTATTCAACGGAATATACGTTGAGCCTCATCATAGAAAGGACTTAGTGATGCTGAAAGCTCTAAAAGATCTTGAGGAAAAAGGCATTAGCTTAAAGCCATGCGAAATAATCTATGTAGATGATAGAGAAATTCATGGAGAGCAAGTTAAGAACAGTGTAGGTGGCGTAGTGTTTGTATTAATGTGGAAAGACGTTAAAGACTTCATTGAGTTAAGGAAGTTTGTTAATGAGTTATTAAATGCTCAATGCATTACATAGGCGTAGTTAGGCTACATGAATAATGTTGCTGGTGGAACATTGCTTATAGATAAGTATGGGAGATTGCTTACTCATGCAAGAGTGAGTATAACTAATAAGTGTAACTATAGCTGCATATTCTGCCATAAGGAGGGAATTAATTGGAGTACAGCCAATGAGCTTTCTCCAGAGGATTGGAGTTTCTTCGCTAGTACTGTAAGCAGGCTAGGAATAATGTACTTTAAGTTGACTGGTGGAGAACCTCTAACTAGAAGTGACGTAGTTAGCATAGTTAAGGGAATTAAGCCATATGTCAAGGAAGTAAGCATGACTACTAACGGCTCACTGCTCGACAAGTACGCTGGAGAACTTCTTGACTCAGGCCTCGATAGAGTTAACGTAAGCCTTCACAGCTTAAATAAAGAAGTATTTAGGGAACTCACGGGCGGAGTACTGGAGCGAGTCATTAAAGGCATTGAAGCTGCCGTAGGCTTAGGCTTAGTAGTTAAGCTAGATTACTTAGTTACATCACTTAATGCACATGAGTACATGGATATAATTAATTACGCTGAATCACTCGGCGTAGATTTAAATATAATAGAGCTAATACCCTTAGGTCTCGCTTCAGAGAAGTATATGGAGCTACATTCACAACTAAGCAATGTTGAAAAGTACCTGGAGGAAGCTGCAGTAAGTAAGACTAAGTACTATTTTCAATCCAGGCCTACTTATGTAATGCCGAGCGGAATTAAAGTAACTTTAATTAAAGGCTCTTGTAACCCAGAGCTGTGCGCTTCATGCACTAGGATAAGGGTTACTCCTGAAGGCAAGCTGAAGACGTGCATATACGTTAATGAGCCCTTAATTGATGCAGGTGATTACATACGTAGAAGAGATGAAGAAGGGTTAATAAAGACCCTAGTAAAGGCTAATGAGTTTAGAAAACCCTTCTTTCTCCCCTAGTTCTCTTCAAAGCCTTCGCAATAAACAGATCTCTTTAAGTTTTCCTCAAACAATTCTACGTGTTCACCTTTCATTGAGGGAGATTGCAGTGAAACTTTTAGTGACGGAGGCGGGATAGTGAAGGAGCCTTCAAGAAGTAGATAGTATGGAGCCTGGATACTAATGAGTGGAAGCCTATGAAACACTGTTTGTACAACAGTATAGAAACGATGTGGAACGTAAATATGCATGTTCCTTCATTTAAATAAGGGGAAGCATTTAATGATGCATTCTGTAAGCATTTCCCGCTTCAGCTCTGTTGACAACTCTATGAGTAGTAGAGGGTATAGCTAAGCCTCTGCTTCTTCATTGTGACTACTAACCACTTTATGCCTAAGTCATGGACGCTCTTCAAGTCTAACGATGTGGAGTTCACATGGCTCTACTATGAACTGTTAATAAGGACTCTATTTTTAGGATGAGGAGGACGTCAGACCAATACGCTGTACTTATACTTGTCCAGCTCTTTTCTACTGGCTGGTTTTCTGAATACATAGAGCTTCTCATGGTAGATCAGCAGGAAGCCTCTGTCTTTTAATTTGCTCCACACCTCTCTAGTAGTCTTCATCCTATGCTGTATCTTAATTACTTCCTCTTTCAGTATGAACCCCGCCTGTAGGAAGATCCTTAGGACGTAGTGCGATACTGGGACATAGTGCTTGCGTACTCTAGTGTCCCCTATCAATATGCCTAGGTGCCTACTTGGCTTAAGGACTCTATAGAGCTCTTGAGCAACTTCACGTATAAGGCTTAAGTATTCCTCAAGCATCTTAGTGCACGAGAGATCTCCTTCTATGCAACTACTGCTGTACTCTATGATGTTCCAGTATGGCGGATGTATAACTACTAAGTCTACGGAGTTATCACTTATCAAGTTCAATTTTCTAGCATCTCCATGGTAAACTCTGCTCCAAGTTTTCAGGACTCTGTCTATTTCAAGTGATCTAGCTGGATCCTTATGCATTTTGGCGCTCTCTTCAAGCCAATAGAGTCTGTGATATGTAAGTATAACAGCATTGTAGTTTATGTCTATTGCTATGCAGTTTCTGCCCAGCAACCTTGCCTCTATGCATGCAGTTCCAGAACCGGCCATGGGGTCGAGAACTATTTCTCCAGGCTCTGTGTACATCTCTATGAGTGCTCTAGGGATCTGTGGTGCCCAGTTACCTCTATAGTCGCCTCTATGCGTACCCCAACTCCCTCTCTCAGGGAAACTCCAAACAGTAGTAGATACATCTGTGAGCTCACTTACCGTGGGCGTAAATCTCATAACCTTTATGGGCTCTAACGGGATCTCCTGGTCTTCAATAATAACTTTACTGTTCTTAGAAACGTAGTCAAGGTATTCCTTGACAGCAATTTCGCGCAATTTCCCACCTAAATAGAATTGATCTTTAGCTTAAGGTTGTTATACTTGATGAATGCTTGCTTAGCAGTTTTAATACTGAGTTGTGAACGTAATGTTTTAAATATAGTACTCCCAGAGTAATCTTCTGCTCTCAGTTCACTCCTCCCTCCAAGATGAAACTTTCTTCTAACACATCCTACTTTAATTAATGCAAGCAATATAAAGTGGGGGTGTGAATCTAAAAGGCTGTGAAATACATCTGCAGAGAAGCACTACAATCCCCACCCTAAAGAGGTGAGGCTTTCAGTGTAATAACAGTAAATAAAAAAGGAGAGCTAAGGCTACTTGAACGTTATGACCTGTCTTCCTAGTACTTGGTGTTTTTCTAGTCTTTCAAAGGCTTTGTATACATCTTCTAGTTTAATTTTTTCAACTAATTCACGGTACTTTATTAAACTGCGTCTTGCAAACTCCACTACTTCATGCAGTTCCCTTATGTTCCCCCATAGGGATCCTATTATCGAGATCTCCTTCATAACCATGTTGTGAACAGGGATTGCGGGTCCTAGTGGACTATGTAATCCTACTACTACATAGTGACCGCGTTTACTAAGGAGATCTATGTATGTCGCAATGACTTTCTCTGATCCTACAAAGTCTACAACAGCTTTAACGCCCTTCACGCCGGCAATCTTCTTTATTTCTTCGACGACATTCGCTTTCGATGCATTGATTAGTACATCCGTGTTCTCGAGCTTAATCAGCTTACTAGCTAATTCAAGTTTTTCATCTGAAATGTCTATGCCTATAACTCTAGCATTTAATAATATCTTCACGTATTGGAGGCCGAAAATACCGAGTCCACCGAGTCCTACAACTACAATGTAGTCATCTGGATTAACTAGACCCCGCAGTTTCTTGACGGCTCTATATGGTGTTAAACCGGCATCTGTTAGTATAGCAGCCGCTTCAAGATCCTCTATTCCCTCAGCTGGTATTAAGAACTTATAGCTGGGTACATACATGTACTCTGCGTAACCACCATGATACTTCAATATCCCAGGCCAAGTAGCTTTATCTGCTAACTGCTGATCTCCTACAAGTGTGAATTCGTCTTCTTCCTCGTACCAACCGCCAAATACTA
>Ga0209394_1000592_pt1 | contig 27494 bp, 23 predicted proteins | sample JNZ201metaG_FD_184122 | JGI IMG/M metagenome (GOLD analysis project Ga0209394, IMG submission 184122) | Hot spring microbial communities from Jinze hot spring, China to study Microbial Dark Matter (Phase II) - JNZ 20120812A (SPAdes) (version 3) ... | reverse complement strand
GAGAATTGCGTTCCGGAACCACAGACATGTTCGTAGTCCAATCATTTACAGACGGCGACAACCGCGAAGTATTAATCACATATGGATTCGGATGGAAAGGATCATGGATTGCAACAATATGGTTAAAATCTCAATGGTCGTTGGGGTACTATTTACAAGGCCTAGAAAAACACTGGAGTATTATAAAGTGGATGGATACTAATGGTGACAAGATACCGCAATTGACAGAGTTAAGTCTAGTTGCTAGTGGCGACTAGGTTTCTTTCTATTCTTTTTAAGAGTATAGCGTTGGATTTATTTATTAGTATTAATAAAAACTTCCAGCGATTTGATTGCAAGCACGAACTTTTTAATCCATTGGGATAAAATTTCCATCGTAAAAATAAGTTCATTCTCCCTAATTTCCTATTCTGATAAAGTTAAATACGAGGCGACTTGGCTTCAAATCGTGTAAATATAGAAATTGGCGACTAGAGAAATAACTGTCAAATTATCGCATAGGCATTATTTAGACAGATGGTTGGGACTATACGAATACGACGAATACAAAAAATGGTTGTTTTCCGGTATAATAAGAATTCTAAGAAAATATGTTAAATCTGGCAGAATACTCGAAATTGGATGTGCAAAAGGATACCTCACTTACATATTGAATAAAATGGGCTACGAGGCTATTGGTGTTGACATTTCACTAACTGCATTAAAACAAGGTTTGAGGATAGATAGTGTGATGCTTGATGCAGAACAATTGTCTTTTAGAAATAATTGTTTTAATGCAGTCGTATCAGTACATACGTTAGAACATCTGCCAAGACCAGAGAGATCGATCGCTGAAATCTTCAGAGTTCTTAACAAAAACGGCTTATTTTTAGCAGTAACTCCCGACAAAGATAGTGTATTAGCTAAATTAGGGTACAGGTTAGTAGAATATACTGCACTTAAGAACCCCTATCATGTAGGATTGATGAATAGGAAAGAACTGAGAGCAATTCTCAAAAAATCAGGCTTCAAAGCAATCGTAATCCTGCCTTTTCATAACGGGTTCTTCGGTTTTCCAATAATCCATAAATTAACAAAACGTTATTTTATTCCGCTTCCCATTAGTACTCGCTTCTTTATTCCTTTTTCCCACCACCAATTAGTTGTTGCACTTAAATGATTCTGATTAAAAAGTTTGATGTCATAATTGTCTATCGTACTGATAATATTTTCAACTGATCTAAGATTATTATAGTTTAAATCCTAACCTGATGTGCTTGAAGTTTGTTTAGCCTGTTAGTTCTGGTTCCATGTAGCGGATCATTAAAAGCATGTTTTGAAAAACAAACGTTAAAATGCAACTACAAGGCAGAATATCTTTATGAAGTACTATCGGATTTTAGGTCTTGTAGGTGCTATAATTGCTTATCCGTTCATAGTTGTCTCGATCTTTCTAACGCCCTGGTTCAACTTTTACAATAATGCTCTAAGCGACCTCGGTAACATAGCTCGAAATTCTCCAGTAGCGTATATTTTTAATACTGGATTGTTTTTATCCGGTTTTCTAGTGGCTTCTTTCGCTTCTATTCATTCTCTTCGAAACCGTTCTTGGAGGCATTTATCTTGGTCTATTCTTCTCGTGCTGACGGGTTTGGATTTAGCCCTCATAGGAATTTTCCCAGAGGATGCTGGCAGAATACATGGAATAGTTTCCGTAATATTCTTCAGTCTGATGATAATCGTAATGTTTGTATATGGTTTTTCCTCGATCGTCTCCAAAAACCATCTTACTGGATTGCTTGCGTTTGTTTCAAGCATTGCTTCTGCAACGATTTGGATTGTAAAATGGGGTTGGCGAGGAGTTGCAATACAGGAGACGTTAACATCTTTAATCGCTAGCATTTGGCTTATAATCGTTTCTCTTCGTCGTAACAATATGTAAGTTACAAAAACAAAGTGAAAATCAACAGGGTTTTAGAGCAATTCTACCTCATTTAAAAGCCCTGTTTTCTTAGATTTCTCGTATACCAGGGTTGCTGTAGCTAGATCTTGTATTGCTAGTCCGGTGGAATCGAAAACTGTTATTTCTTCTTCGCTAATTCTACCTGCCTTTTTACCAGCTATGATTTCACCGAGCTCCGCATATATTTGCTCACGTTTAAAAATACCTTTAGAGACTGGGACGTTTAACTCACCATAGTGGCATGCTTGATCATAATCATCTACAACCACCTTCGCTCTTTTTAGAATATCAGGGTCTAATTCTTCTTTACCGGGAGCATCAGCTCCTATAGCGTTAATATGCATGCCTTCACTAATCCACTCGTTTTTAACTATGGGTTGAGTCACTGGTGTAGTAGTGACTAGAATGTCACAGCCCTCTACAGCTTCTTTAATACTGCTTTTAATTAAAATTTTCAGACCAAGATATTCCATTTCCTTCGCGAACTTCTCACATTCACTTATTGTTTTTGCACAAACCCTAACTTCTTCTATTTTGAAAACCTCGTTTAATGCGAGAAGTTGAGTTCTAGCCTGTGCCCCGGCTCCAACCATTCCAATTATCCTAGAGTCCTTTCTTGCGAGATATTTAGCAGCTACTCCGCCAGCGGCTCCAGTCCTCATATTGGTAATTAATGTTCCATCCATTATTGCTAGGGGTCTTCCTGTTTCAGGCTCTATTAGAATTATCGTAGCCATAACAGTAGGCAAACCGTATTTCTCAGGGTTATTTGGATGCACACTTACGATTTTGACACATGCCATTTCAAGATCCGGCATGTAAGAAGACATTGTTCTGAAATCCCCATTCGGGAAAACAACGTATGTTTTCATTGGCATTTGCACTCTGCCTAATCCTTTTGCTCGAAAAGCATTTTCCACAGCATCCATAATCTCCTTCATAGAAACAATTTTCTCAATGCATGCTCTAGTAATTAATGAGACTTTCATCGTTTTCTTCCAGTCCTTAAATGTTAACAGTTTTATTAAAGGTTTTTAAAATGTAAATATTTTCCCAATACAAATCCTTCTAAAAGCGTGATTATATTCCCTATTTGATTGCTACTTTTTAGACTACTATTTTCCAATTTTCTCCTCAACCTCTTCCCTGCCCTTTTCCAATTCGGATGCTTGCTCCCTATCCTTCTTCAAGAGAAGAGCTTGTAATTCTCCCACATGAGTCTTCTCTTCTCTAGCTATATCCAGCAAAACCATTTTTATCCCCTCGTCACTAGTTGCCTGGGAGAGCTGTTCATACAGATTTATAGCGTCCAACTCCGCTATTATTGCAACACGAAGTATTTCCTTATCGATTTCTTCTTTCCCCGTCTTCTCTATGAAAACCGGGACCTTTGAAATCATACTGTTCTCTACCTTCTAGACCTTATTAAGCTTTTTATCAGCTTTATTCTAGCAGATACTTTACTACCCACTCCACATTCTTCTCTCGGTGAACGTTGATATACTCATGCCCTGCTCCATGGTATATTGCTAATTCCTTATTTTTCGAGGCAATGTGATTAAAAGTTGCGAATACTGTAGATGGTGGGCATGTAACGTCAAAAAGGCCTACTGACATCAATATAGGGCATTTTATGTCAGGTGCAAAGTTCATAGCGTCGAAATAGGAGAGGGTTTCAAAAACCTTTTCGAAATCATTAGGACGTGTTTTCAGATATCTTGAAATCTCGAGGTAAGGGTCTGTAGTAGTAACTTCAACAGCTCTTTCAAAATGGCATAGGAAAGGTTCTTCAGACAATGCTAAAGCCATCTTCCCGTTTAATGCTACAGTTACAAGTGTTAAACCCCCGCCTTGACTCATACCCATAACCCCAATCCTATCATTCATAACGCATTCCATTTCAGTCAGAAGTTTTGATGCGCGAAAACAATCCATGTAAACATGCCTGTAATAGTAAGTGTTCTTGTCTAATATTCCCTTCGTCATATGTCCAGTAATGCTTCCAGAAGGGTATTTCGCGTAATCAGGAGTCTCACCGGATTGTCCTCTAATGTCAATAGACATTACAACAAGCCCCTGTAAAACCCACATCAAATGTTCTGAAACCATTCCCTTGTTAGATCCATAACCGTGGAAATGTAAGAGCGCTGGAAAAGGGCCTTCTCCAACGGGTTTGAGAAACCATGCGTGCACGGGAGTATTATCCATGAATCCGTCGAAAACTAATTGATAAGCCTCTATTTTCTTAACGGGATACTCCATCTTTTTCAAAACTGGATTTAGAGGTTGTTCTTCGGAAAGCTTAATATTCTCTTTCCAGAAGCTTTCAAAATCACCTCTTTTTGTTAAAGGCGGTTTATAGATTTTCAACTGTTCTAAGGGTAAGTCTATTATGGGCATATCCCACTCGTAGCTCAGAAAATATTAATCTTTAACTTTGTCATTTTCTGAAAATACCCAGTTTTAGGTTTACATTTCAACATATTGCAACAATCGTCTAGGATATTACGTATACCAAATCACCCAACGTTATGCTAAAAGGCATAGTGTAAAATAGGTTAAACTTAAATACCGTTTTCATTATGATTAAAAAACCGAGTTGGAGAGCGACATATACTTCATTGGAATAGACCTCGGTACTCAAAGTATGAAAACTTTGCTTGTACAAGGGGAAACAGGCGCAGTAGTGGGGAAGGCTACAGAGAGTTACGGTTTAATCGAAAACCTGCCTCCTGGTCATAAAGAACAAGACCCGCAGGTTTGGATAGATGCTTTTAGAAAGACTGTTAAAGAAGTTTTATCAAAAACTGGAGTGGATCCAAGGAAGATAAGAGCAATAGGTGTTTCAGGACAGCAGCATGGCTTCGTACCGTTAGACGAGAATAAGAAGGTTATAAGGCCTGCAAAGCTATGGAACGATACAAGTACTGCCGAGGAATGTAACTACTTGACTGAGAAGCTTGGTGGAATGGATAAGGTTATAGAGTTAATTGGAAACCCGTTTCTCCCAGGGTATACTGCTCCAAAAATATTATGGCTTAAGAGAAACGAGCCGCATAATTACAGTAAGCTTAGGCATGTATTACTGCCTCACGACTATTTGAATTACTATTTGACTGGTCAAATAGTAATGGAGTATGGAGACGCATCGGGAACAGCTATTATGGATGTTAGGAATAGAGTATGGCGCAAGGAGGTAATAGAAGCTATCGACCCTAAGCTTGAGGATATGCTACCTCCTCTTCAAAGCTCAGATAAGCCTGCAGGTACGATTAGGAAAGAAGTGGCTGAAGAATTTGGTTTCAGAGAAGACGTGGTAGTTAGTGCAGGAGGTGGCGACAATATGATGGGGGCGATTGGAACAGGAAATGTTAGAGAGGGTATTGTTACAGCGAGCTTTGGTACTTCAGGAACCATATACGCATACTCGAAAACACCTGTTGTAGATCCCAAAGGCGAGATAGCTGCTTTCTGCGATTCAACCAATGCTTGGCTACCATTGCTTTGCACGATGAATGTTACTGTTGCAACAGAGTATGTTAGGGAATTATTCAACATGTCTCATGATGACTTGACTAGGGCTGTTGAAGAAGCCCCGGTGGGTGCAAACGGGCTCTTACTAATCCCGTACTTCGAAGGCGAGAGGACTCCAAACGTCCCCGAGGGAACTGGCGTATTCTACGGTCTGAACAGTAAGACCTTCAATAAACAGAATATTGCTAGAGCCGCTATGGAGGGGGTTACATTAGGTATGAACTACGGTTTAAATAGAATGAGGGAGCTTGGGATAAAGCCTAAGGAAATAAGGCTAACCGGTGGAGGCTCTAAGAATAGGGCTTGGAGACAGATAGCTGCAGATATTTTCAATACTGAAGTGGTTTGTATAAAGGTGGATGAGGGCGCTGCCTACGGTGCAGCATTACAAGCAATGTGGTGCTACCTTAACTACGTGGGTTCTAAGACGAGCATAGTCGAGATATGCGACAGGTTTGTCCAACTAGACGAGAACACTAGAGTCAGTCCCAAAGCTCCTAACGTAGAAATCTACAAGGAACTTCAGGAGCTTCATAATCTTGTAAGCAAAAGCCTAAGGAACGCATTCAAAAAGCATAGGCAGTATTTAAACAAGAGGGTAGTGTGAGTCTGAGGGGGCTTACATCTATCTGTAAGCATTTATAAGGGTTTTTTCTCCTTACTGAAATACATAAACTAGGCATAGTCTTTGTGCCATTTGCCAAATACTGGCAAGTTGTCCCAAGTTTTCTGTTGAAAATGCTTTAAGACATATGTGTCTCATAACTGCCTCTATATGGGACATGACTGGCGGAATTGGTGCTATCGGCGATTTTAGCAAGCTTGAGGTTTAAAATTTAGCAAGATATGTCAATGAAAAAGCTGGAAGAGATTATTCCTAGGAGGGTTTTTGAAAAGAAGCTTCACCAGAATTGAAGAAAGGACAATACGATCCCTTCGACTTCAATATTGTAAGCCCATTGATAGACAAAATATTAGAAAAACGCCGGGGCAAAAAGGAATTGTTAAAGACAGGTTACCTTGAAGAGACCGTAGAAGACATTTACAGAAGGATTAGAAATGCAGAATATAAGAGGTAGCAAGCTCCTCTTTGTATAAAAATTACGCCTAAAGCATTTGGCATCGGATGAAGGTGCCAATAGCTAACATGTGGAGGGATGATAGCGTCTCATCCTCTTTAAACTCCAATCATAAGAATAATAAAAAGACAAGTCTATAAATCATAACAAATTTTATTCCCATTCTATCGTTGCCGGTGGCTTATGTGTTATGTCGTAAACAACCCTGGTGACCTCCGGTATTTCATTAGTTATTCTCGTCGATATTCTTTCAAGTATCTCATACGGGATTTTTGCGAAGCTCGCAGTCATTGCTTCACGGCTTTCGACAATCCTTACTGCAACAACATGACCGTAGGCTCGTGCATCGCCCTTAACACCTGTGCTCTTCGTATCGGTCAGGACGGCGAAGTATTGCCATAAGCTTTCTCCTAAACCACTCCTTTCGATTTCCTCCCTTACTATCTTATCGGCCCTCCTGACGATCTCAACCTTCTCCTTAGTTACTTCACCCATAATCCTTACAGCAAGACCTGGGCCTGGAAAAGGTTGTCTGTAAACCAGTTCCTTGGGTAGACCAAGGATTTCAGCAATCCTTCTAACCTCGTCCTTATACAAGTCACGCAGTGGCTCAACTATCTTTCTAAACTTTATATGTGTAGGAAGCCCAGCTACGTTATGATGAGTTTTTATCTTGTCCGAGAACCTTCTGAACCCGGATTCAATCCTGTCTGGATAGATCGTTCCCTGGATTAAGCATTCCGCCCCTATCTTCTCAGCCACTTCCTCGAAGACCCTAATGAATTCCTCGCCGATGATCTTCCTCTTCATCTCCGGTTCGACAACGTTCTTAAGCCTCTTAAGAAAACGTTCTTGCCCATCCACTACTACTAGGTTTATTCCAAACGCTTGGAAAAACTTCCTAACGGTCTCAGTCTCGTTTTCACGCATAAACCCATGGTCAACAAAGACTGCAGTAAGTCTATCTCCTATAGCCTTTGCCGCTAAAACCGTGGCGACACTGGAATCAATGCCCCCGCTTAAAGCAATTATCGCCTTGTTCTCACCGATTTCAAACCTTATTTCCTCAATCATCTGGTCTATAAAATTACTATCCATTTTCCAATTTGCTTCGCACCCGCATACCTCAAATAGGAAGTTGCGGAGCATTTGAATACCTTTCTCCGTATGGCTCACTTCAGGATGCCACTGTAAGCCGTAAATCGGTTTTTCTCTATGTCTAAAAGCAGCGATAGGAGAATTTTCAGAATATGCTAAAACTTCGTAATCATTAGGGATTGAAAAGACGATGTCGCTATGGCTCATCCAGACCTTCTCCTTCCTGTTTAAACCCTTCAGTATTCCAACAGGCTTGTCAATCGTTATGTATGTTGAACCGTACTCCTTTATTTCGGCGCGTCCAACCTTCCCGCCGGCAATATGAGCCAGGAGTTGATGACCATAGCAAATACCTAGGACTGGCAGGCCCAAGTCTAATATCTTAACATCAAGCCTTGGAGCATCCGCATCGAAAATGCTGGCAGGCCCTCCGGATAGTATTATTCCTTTGACGTTAAGTTTCTCTCCTAAAAGCCTTATTTCCTCCACCTTGGCATCATGAGGGAGAATCTCCGAATAGACTCCTTGCTCCCTTACTCGCCTCCCTATGAGGTGGCAATACTGGCCTCCGAAATCTAAAACCAGCACAGTATCGTAGCGCGTCATCCTTTTCTATCAAGCTTCTCCAATAGCTTCGGAACTATTTTAAACATGTCTTCCACTATTATGTAATCCGCAGCCTCGAATATTGGAGCCTTAGGATCCTTGTTTATAGCAACTATAACCTTCGCATTCCTCACACCGACCATGTGATGCATCGCTCCAGAGATTCCACATGCTATGTATAGATCTGGCCTAACTGTTTTACCGCTTTCACCTATCATGTATTCTTGAGGAAGCCATCCTGCATCTGTCACTGGCCGAGTAGCTCCCAATGCTCCTCCTAAGACTTCTGCAAGCCTTTTAAGCATTTTAACTCCATCAGGTCCTCTCGCTCCCACTCCTACTCCAACGACTATCTTCGCGTTCTCAAGCTCAGACTCCTGGAGGTCTCTCTTAACCTCGAGGACTTCCGCCTTGTCGTCTTCTCTTCTTAAATTAACCTTAACATGGATAACTTCTCCCCTGCCAGGAGCTTTCGTCGGAACCGGGAAGGTTCCAGGTCTGATTGTAGCGATTTGCGGCCTATGGTAGGGGGTAACTATTGTTGCAACAACATTCCCTCCAAATGCTGGAACTATTTGATACAGGATTCTCTCAAGCCTCTTACCCTTTTCATTGTCTTCGAAACAGCCTACGTCCAGGTCGATACAGTTTGCGGTTAAGCCTGTCCTAAGTCTAGCTGCCACCCTCGGCGCCAAATCCCTGCCTAGGCTACTCGCCGTAAATAGAACTATCTCGGGCTTATTGCTCTCTATAAGCTCCGTCAATAACCTAGTGTATGGGAGGGTCTTGTATTCTTTAAGCGCCTCGTCATCAGCGAGGTAAATCCTGTCAGCACCGTATTCAGCTAACGTGCTTACAAGATGGCTTACATCATTGCCGAAGAGGACCGTTGCCATTTCAACTCCGAGCTTACTAGCCAGTTCACGTGCCTTACCCATTATTTCCAATGTGCTATTACTGATGACGCCATTCCTATGTTCAACATATACCCATACTCCTGAATAGCCGTTCATTGTTTAGCAGCCTCCAATATTATACCATGTTCTTGTAAACTTCTTAAGAGATTATTCACTATCTCTTCAACATCATTGCCTTCAATCAGGATCCTCTTCCTTTGTGAGCCTATTTTCTCAACCTTCATTATTTTAGTTGGCGAGCCGGCTAATCCGACTTTGTCGACCTCAGCGCCAATGTCCTCAAGGGACCATGTCACAACAGGTTTCTTAACAGCTTTAAGTATTCCTGAAAAAGTAGTGGGCCTAGGCTTGTTAGCATTTTTCGAAATCGTTAGCAAGACGGGCATTGTTATCTTAAGTTTCTCAAAGCCTCCTTCAATTCTCCTCTTAACTATGACGTAATTTCCTTTGACTTCGAAATCTTCCACAAAAGTTGCCTGGGGTATCCCTAGGAATTCAGCGAGCTCTGGCCCAACTTGGGCAGTACCTCCATCACTGGATTCTAATCCACATAGGATTAAGTCGTATGGCCCTAGCTTCTCAATAGCCTTGTAAAGAACGTATGATGTTGCCAAAGTATCAGAACCCCTAACCCTTCTGTCCGAAATTAAAATGGCTTCGTCAACGCCCATTGCTAAAGCCTCTCTTAGAGCATCTTCAGCCTTAGGCGGACCCATGGAAACAGCTATCACCTTAGAGTTAAATTTCTCTTTAAGTTGAAGTGCTGCCTCCAACGCGTTTTTATCGCAATCGTTTATCACTGCCCTCGCCTTCTCCCTATCAAGAGTCCCGTCTTCTCTTATTCTGACATACTCCCTAGGATCGGGAACCTGTTTTACTAGGACTATAACTTTCAAGCTAATCACCCGTTTCGTATCGGCTTAAAGCAGCAACCTGAACTGGTACGATTTTTCTATAAACTTCCTCTGGCTTCCGGACTATCCCATTGACCTTAAGTAGGTCTTCAACCCTTATTCCGAAAAGCCTCTCGTTCTCTCTCAATAAAGGAAGCATTCTATTCCAGTCTTCGTAAGTTATGCTTTCAATCTTCCCACCGTTTAGCTGATCCTCCCCAATGGTTTTTCTAGGGTCTCTAACATATACTGCACCTGCGGCTGCAAGTGGAAGGAGGTTTCCACCAGGATAGGGAGTTTCTTTCTCAATCAGCCTGCCCTGTTCGTCGAACTTGATTCCGTTAAGTATGATGAAGCCTTTTGCAGCCATGAAGGATTCCCCCATATAATCCATGCAAGAGCCGTTTATAACTGCGGTGGCACTTCCAACAGCATTTATCAGAGGTCTATCTATTAGGTCTCCCAGGATAAAGGTCACACCGCCTTTTGCACCATACTCGAACGCCTTCCCGGCGTCACCGTACACGACGAGTTTCCCAGATCTAAAACAATAGGCAACAGAATCCTGTACATCTCCATGTACATAAAAATCTGGGCCGTCTGCGAAGGCTGCAAGGCAGTCTCCAACCCTACCATACACGTCTATCCTGACCCCGTCCCTTGCTATGAGGCCAGCGCCAAAATTCCTCTGCCCCCTGAAATTGTAGGCTATGAATCTTCTCCATCCGAGCCTACAAGCTTCATCAAGCAAATAGCAAACTCCATCATCACCTTCGGGTGGGAAATCGTATGCATCGATTACTAGAACAGAATTTATCCATGTTGGCTTTACTAGGTTTTTCCTAGAGCTCCAGTCTATCCGTCTGAACATGCTTTTCGATTCCGTCCCTATCGGCGGTACTTCATCCAGAATCCTATATATGGCTCTTTCGAAAGAGGGGATTAAATAACTTCTCTTTAACTTAGATGGGTATCTCCTATCGATTAGTAGCGTTAACAAGTCTATTGCCTTCACCTTTTCGTAATCACCTTTCTTACCATATTCTTCCAAGGATTCTATAAATGAAACAACTTCTTTCAAAGACCAGACTCTAACCTTTTCGGAAAAAAGTCTAAACAGTTCCATGGCGTCAAGCTTGCTGAAAACTTCTTCAGACACCTGTTCTTCTAGGCAGGAAGCATCTCCTGATGCTCTTTCTTCGCAGTTAGACTCTATGAGTGGAGTGCTTGCTTCAACCGTTATTCTTTTACCAAATTTATCGGTGCATGTGAGGTTTCCATGTTCATCCAAGGTATATATGAAGGCCCCACCGTCAGTATAGCTTCCTCCTCTCGCGTACCAATAGTGGTCTGCCATCGGGCGGAATCTTCCATCGTACCTTGAAAGTTCTTCCAGCATTGCATCGATTGCCTGTCTTTCGGAAGCAATAATCCCTATCTTAACATCGCCTTCCTGGAGAGCGAAGACCTGCGGTCTTAGCATAGAAGTGTCAGTTATACCTATTAATTGGAAAACACTTTCTTCAGCATTGTTCCTAGCTATTATGAAAAACCATGGACCGTCTGGAGAACCGTGGATATGAGTAGCCTGAATGGCCCTGTATATTTTCTTCTTCTCCTCTGGCAGCATGGTAAAATCCCTCTCGGTTGTTGGAGCAATTGCTTCAATCGCATACTCCAACGGGTACTTGTAGATCCTAGTTAATAAGTCCCAGTATAGGGCGGCAACTTCAGTATCTGTCAGGAAGAGCGGGTATATTTCTCTCTGCTTAAGGTATTCTGCTATCGAGAAATAGTTTGCAAAATCACCATTATGAACTAGGGCATCGTTCAAACCTATGAAGGGATGCGAACCCCCGGGGTGCCAAACCTTGCCCTTAGTAGGGTACCTCTGGTGGCCTATCCAAACATGGGCCTCAAGGTCTTCAAGCATGTAATACTTTATGACTTGTTCAGCATAGCCAACGATCTTCAGGACAAGCATATTTCTTCCATGTGACAATACGAATGCTTTCTTCGAGTCTGCCGAGGCGTAATACTTCTTGTTCAGAGCAAAGCTATTCCTGTAGATAAACTCGTCCTCCACATCCCTCTGGCTAACCGTCTCCATATCACGTTCTTTAGCGAACTTTTTCAACACGTCCTCGTCAACCCTGACGAAGTACCTCCAGACCTCTGGGGGTTTTACCTCTAATCCAAGGCTCTTATAGTCTTCCAGCGTAGGAAGTTTTTCAAAATGCTCAATTCTCATATACGGTTCAATGAATTCGGATTCCAACTTCCTTCTTATGCTCGGATCCAAATAGGCTATTTGAAGTAGATAGTAGTCTTCCAGAACTCTTTGAGAAACACCTAGTTGCTTAGCTGAGAGCCCTACTGCAGCTATTCCACCACCCTTACCATTTCCCCTGTTATGCATCTGGACAAGTGGTCTTAATAGGAACCTGCCTCTTATCGGTATTGAAGAAATCACGCCGATAACACCACAACCGCCTTCCTCAACCCTCTCTAAAACTCTCAAGTAGATCACCTCAAATGATCTAGATGAACCAAATGGTTATACCTTCCTCTCCTAAACTTGACCTCGTCTTTCGGACGAAGCTCTCTAATACTTCTTAAACCGAGTTTTGAAAGAATGTAGTCAAGCTGCTTCTTCCACGAATAATACATGTTTATTATTCTCTGAGCTCCCCATTCAGGGTCTATCAGGAGGCTTAAGGCAGGATCGGTGGTTGCTATTCCAGAGGGGCATCCCCTTCCCCTTTCACAATTTCCACACCTCTTGCATCCTAGGGCGACAAGCTCGCTCGTGCCTATTACCGCACCGTCAGCCCCGAGAGCTATTATCTTAGCAACGTCAAAGGCTGTTCTTATTCCCCCACTTGCCATTATTACTATTTCATCCCTAACGCCCTCTTTCACAAGATAATTGTGGACAATGGGAATGGCGTATTCAATTGGCATGGCAATGTTCTTCTTGGCTATATCGGGTGCAGCCCCCGTTCCACCGAAACCCCCGTCTATCTGAAGAATATTGGCGCCTGCATAATAGCTTCCGATGGCAACCATGTCAATGTCTATAGGCGTGGATACTTTCACAGAGACTAACGCCCTAGGATTAATATCTTTGATCAACTGTACGTGTCTATAATGGTCCTCTACAGAGTAGACATTGTGGAAGGGGAATGGGGAAAAGAGGCTTATGTTAGGAACTACTTCTCTCATTTCAGCAACCTCTGGAGTAACTTTGTCTGCGAGTAAATGTCCACCTAGACCAGGTTTAGCTCCCTGAGCATACTTTAGGCAGACTATTCTTGCTCTTTTAATCGTCTCAGCGCTTACTCCGAAGTGTCCAGTCGCCACTTGAGTTATCACATAATCCTTAAAAGGTATGAGCTCCTTTGGATAACCTCCTTCGCCCGTGCTTGTGAATGTTCCCCAGGCCTTAGCTGCCATAGCCCTAGCAATCATAACTCTTAAACTTATGGATCCGAACGACATGTCGGCGCTATACATCGGAATCGGGATTTCTATTTCAGGTCTCCCGTCTCTCCTCTTGTTTAAAACTATCGATGTGTCAAGGTCTTCAATCTCAAAGATCTCGTCAGGAGTTACCTTCTCTTCAAGTTCAAAATCAAACCTTATTCTGTCAAATCCGCCTCCAGAGTCACCTACTCTAAATTCATATCTTCCAGAGAGTTTTCCATATTCAGCCTGTTCCCAGGTTGAAAGAATGAGGTCAGCTGTCCAACGCTTGTCTCCAAGTATGAGATACTGAGGGTTAATTCTAACCGTTAAAGCGCCTGTTGGACACGCTTCTACACATCTCCGACAATCCGTGCCAATACAGCGGTTGCGATTATTAGTTATGCGGAGAATCCCATTGGGCTTCTTGAACGCTTCATACTCGATATGAGCTGAACCTATGTACTCTGGACAGACCTGGGCACAGATGCCACATGCAGTGCATTTAGCTCTCTCTAAGATAACGTCATACTTGTCTATCACGTAAGGTTGCTTGGATGGGGCGTTTTTTACTTCCGGTTTCTTTAAAGCCAGCTTGCCCTGTATCATTCTGAATCACCATAAACCTTTTCCTCAAGCTCTCTGTAGAATATGGCTCTACCGAGCTCGCCTCTAAGCCTCCTAACTTCTCTTAAGCCCATTCCACCAAGAACTTCGAGAAGCTGGTCTCTCCAAGCGTTGACAAGGTTTACAATTCTTTGAGAAGCCAAATTGATATCTGCATCTTCTACCCTCATTGGACAATCATCTCGATGCTTATCACCATAGCAAAATCTACATCCCAATGCAATTTGGTATGCTAACCCTATTGCAACAGCGTCTGCACCTAGAATTACGGATTTAGGAACATGCGCAGCCTCGGCAATCCCCCCACTTGAAATAATAGAAACCTCATCCCGCATACGCTTTTCAACGAGACGGGTGTGAACGCTTCGAATAGCTTCTACTATAGTATCAGGATCTTGTTCAACAATGCAATCATCGATATGAATATGTATAATTTCAACGCCGGCTCTTGCTGAATTCTCAGCATTCTCAGCCAATTCATCAATGTTTGAAAACTTGGTACAAACTATTACAGAAGGATTAATCCTCCTCACTTGTTTCAAATCTTCTCTTATCCTCTCTTCACTCGCCTTCTCCTCTTGATAATCTAGCTCAATGATCCGTGAGGATTTGATGAGCTTGGGGAATTCGATAATCTTACTGGAGGGGATTCTGGGCATTAGGTTAGAAGCGTAGGGCGATAAGCCGTCAAAATAATCCTCTGCCTTAAGGATTGAAAATGTGTGGAGTATGCTGGCAGCCCTGGCTAGCGCAAGCGCTAAGCTCCTATCGGATGGGGAAGAAAGCGGGGCGTCGAGAATCATTGGTATAGGTATTTCAATCGTCCTCGGAGGTTCTGAAACAAGCCTGGATCCTTCGAAAACCAGGCGAGGCGGCTTCCTACCCAAGTCCACCGTGGTTGAGATATATTCTCTTCCATGTATCCCATCCCTCGTAGGCCTAACTATCTCGGAGAAATCAAACCAGAACCCGTCAAACCCCTTGCCTGCGAAAACACCACCGTAACCGGCTCCTGAAACCGGTATTCTACCCGTCTCAGCCTCAAAAAATATGTTTTCCATCCTTTCAGGAGTGAAGTAAGTGTTTCCAAGCCTCTGGAATTCCGGGTTTAATTCTACACATATCGCTCCCTTCGGACATGAGAGTGTACAACAGTGGCACCCCCGACAAAGATCTTCAACCGGATCCGTAATCCTCCCGTCCTCACCAACCCTATGGACATTATAGATGCAGGCCTGAACGCATTCCTGAATATTCACGCAATTATTGTAAATGCTGATCCTAAACTTCTTTGGAAGTCTGATTCTCCAAGGTGCTTCCCTAGTCTCTACGTGATACCGTTCGAATTGGGAATTGCTATGCACCAGCTTGCCTTCGCCTAAATCCCCTCCAAAGTACGAATGGCCTTCCGTATCCTTCTCAATATTGCTCATTGGAGCTTGGGAAAAATCAGTATTATATAAGTATATCGGAAAAATTTTCCGATATACTTATATTATGCTATATTTACTCAGTAAACAGCAAAAAGGAATTCGACCTTTCCCCTATCTTGCTTGCTCTGGAATTTAAGTCTGGTAAAAGCGCCTTGAGACTAGTTGACTTTTTATGCCAATATTGGTTTTCGCAAGCTTGTAAACTAAATCAGAAAATACTGGGTAAATATCCTAATAAAAACTTAGAAAAAGTCTGCAGTATTGGAGACATTAGTAAGATGGGTGCAGTAGGCACTTTTGTCCAATTAAGACTTTGCCATGTCTGAGGGACTCCTTACTTGAGTGAAAATGGAGTAGTATGTAAGATCTGCTTGCTTCTAGCCTTGGCTCTCCTTACTCTACCATAGTATACGATGGTGCATGTGATGATTATTGAAATTGAGATTAGGGCAACCCACGTGTAGTCTCTACGCCATTTCGCAACAACTTTCTTAGGCCCATCCATGACAATGGTTGCGTTTAGGTTTCTGAAGTAAAAATCTCCCTCCCACCCTTCAAAAACGTAAGGAATTATGTGAAAAGGCGGTGGTTTCACTCCGAATGAGGCATATGAATTGTTTAAGTACCATCCCCCTCCCCAAACTTCACCATATTCCGAACTCACATTAAGATAGTATTCCGTATTCCAAACAGCCTTTAGAACTATGGGGGCATCTACCTTGAGAGTGATATTATTGCTTTTCTCTTCAAAGCCTCCTCTCCAACCTTGAAAGACGTGACGTACGACGGGAGACTCATATACCACGGATTCTATGAATATTTCGGCAGTGGAAGAAATATTATACCATCCAGTTCCTGAGGGATTCCCATAATCCGTATCTACAGTTAAAAAATACTCTGTCCTCCATAATGCGGTCTCATTTATTTGGTTTTTAACAATTATCACTGGAGATAAATCGCAACCCGAATAGCTCCCTTGCCCTTCTCCAACCCATGCTTCGAAAATCCTTCGAGTACCATTTTCCAGCTCAATGACACGTGGGTCAACCCAGAATTTCACCGTGGACCCCTCGTCATACCAACCCCCTCCATATGGAATACCATAAGGCGAGTATAATTTAATTAAGAATTGCTTACACCATAAGGCTTCGATGAAATCCGGCTTATTCACGATTATGCTTATGTTTAAGTCTGTAGCGTTATTAGACCATTTTTTGAAAGCAAGCCTTTCACCATAGCCAATTTGGATAAATGGTTCTACTGAGAGTTTAAGCACAGTGCCATTAGAATACCAGTTTGAAGTAAAATTATTCGGATTCGTTCTATACGTGAACAAGTATTGTATTTCATATATTGCTACTAAAGAAACATTGCTTCTCACGACTATAGTCCTCGTGTTATTTTTAATGCCATCGCTCCAATGTTTGAAAAAGTATCTCCCGCCTTCCATGAATCCAATAGATTGGGGAACACTTACATTATGTATCGTATTCTTCAACCATTCGAAAGTCATGGGAATAGAATAGTTAGCACCGTCTACTGTAATCCTAACATTAACGTTGGATGTTACTACTACATTCAATTTAGGAATAATTATCTGTATTGTTGCAATCGGCGACCATGGAGAAATAGCTCCATTCTCATCTCTGACCATAGCCTTAACGCTATATGTACCCGGCTTAGACCATGAATGAGTTAAGCCTACAGGGATTCCTGAAGGCACGTATTCAGTCATCGAACTAGAGCCATCGCCCCAGTCAAAAACATACATTACATGGTCTCCATCCGGGTCTTCGGAAACGGTTGTAAAAGTATATTCCTCGTCAACGTGGCCAAGAATAGGTCCAGATGGTTTTTCAGGCCTGTTCGGAGGATTGTTAGTATTGGGCGTAAATCCACCACCTCCTCCACCGCCACCTGAACCAGAATCATCATACCCTCCAAAGTCTGTGGTCCAATACCACTTATAAGTAGAGCTTGCGCTGTATGCTAATCCTATTCCTATCTCTTCAAAACAAGGGTTAAGCATGTTCTCATTGTGGGAAGGAGAATTTTTCCAGGCTTCGAAAACTGCTTGAGCTGTGCTAAATCCTGCAGCAATATTTTCACCAAGACATGTAAAATGGGTATAACCCGCTTCTATTATTCTATCTACGAAGGTTTTCCCCTCAGGGGTAGTATGGGAAAAATAGTTTCTATTAGCCATGTCTTCACTGTGAAGCTGTGCTGCAGTTGAGAGAGTGCTAGAGAGGGATAGAGGTTGAAGGCCGTTCTGTTGCCTATACTGATTTATTAAACTCAGGAAAGCTGCTTTTTCAGACTCTATGTCGGCTCTACATAACTCCGTTCTGAGCCGGAAGATGAAAATAGCTACGATTATTGAAACTATTAGTGTACAAACTTTGATTGTACAATTAAACCTCAGGTAGTTCTCCAAGGATGAATATACTAGAATCTTTCACTAAGTTAAGCGTTTGCAAATCTTCATATTGACTAATAGCCTTTAAGTTAAAAAAGAGTGATGTAAAAAGAAAATGGTTTTATTCGAAGGCCTTTGTAAGTACTTCTTCTACTACTCCGCGATTCTTATCTGGATTGAACATTGCATCAACAATCTTACTATAGTCTTCATAGCTCATATTGTTAAGCCTCTTACATGCTGTCCTTATCGCCCTCATGTTAAGCTTAAGGGCAACGTCAACCGGCATTCTCTCAGGATTTATGTCTATTCCGAAATATTCTTTGTAACCATACATTTTCAATACGAATAGTGCAGCATAAAGCTGATCTAGTGCTAGTACTCCCACGTTAAGGTCTTGATCGTAATTTCCGAGTGGCTGACTATTCCAATGCGTATGTGCTAGTCTTCCTTCTCTCAGTATTGAAGCAAAAGCATAAGCAAGTTCCTCATGCCCCATTAGAACATGTCCAACCTCAGGGTTTAGAGCAACCATTGCATGTCCTTCTTCGAGGAGCTTCCTATTTTCTTTAGATTTCAAAAGCCTCTCAACGTTTCTAGCCATTAAGATACCGTTTGCAGTATTCCTGTAAATATTGTTCCCTCTGGGTTCGTAAGGCTTAGGCTCTATAGCAACTCTTACTCCAGGAACTTCATCCATGGCTTGCGCTAGTCCTGTTTCAAACCTCTCCCACATACCATAGAAATCGGTGCCGAAAGGATTCTCATAACCATCTATACCTGGCCAGACCACCATGAAATGTGTATCAAGCTCCTTATTCATCTTCAAGGCTTTAATAGTCCTATCTATTGCGAAGTCCCTAACTTCTTTAATTGGGTTTGACAGAGAGCCAAATTCGAAAATCTTATCGTAGAAGAGATTCGGAATTACAGTTATCACCTTTATTCCAGTCTCTTTTTCAACCCGCTTATACTTGTCCACGTTTTCCTCATTAATCTCGTTTGGATAGTGTGCTTCAATCCTAAAATCGCTTCCTATGGCTTTCTCATCGTACATTTTAAGAATTATTTCCAATCTCTCATCTATGTTAAGCGTCTTACTATAGTCATCGTGAAACCTTGATCTAGCTGGAGAGAAGTACCATATTCCCGCTGAAAACTTTGGTTCAAGTTTGAATTCGACAAGTCTTTTAAGGATTTCTTCTCTACTCATAACCTTAGTTTGCTCCCTTAGGTCCCTAATCATTTTCCATCGGGTTTTGTCCTAAACACGTATTATTAAACTTGACGCGAAATCTAAATGCTAAAAAGCTTTAAGGCCATGTTTACTAAGCTTAGAACATAATGGAGGTTAAACTGCTCATAGTGTATGACAGTTACACCGGGAATACTGAAGAAATGGCTAAGGCTGTTGCAGAAGGTGCGGAGAAGGCTGGTGCAAAAGTTGTTTTGAAAAAGGTTGAGGAGGTTATAGCAGAAGATTTTATGGAATACGATGGATTTGCCTTCGGAACACCAACTCACTGCGGTACAATGTCCAGTAAAATGAATATGCTTTTTACAAAAGTTGCAATGCCTGCGTGGGGTAGGATGAAAGGTAAGGTTGGTGCTGCGTTCAGTAGTTCGGGAGGTCTGGGAGGGGGAAATGAAATGGCTTGTCTTTCCCTGATTTTAACAATTTTGAATTACGGTATGCTCGTATTCGGTATTCCAGACTATGTTGCACCGGGAGTTACGTTGCATTACGGTGCTGTTTCAGTAGGTAGGCCTAAAGAGGATGTTTTGAAAGCATGTAGATTATTGGGTGAAAGACTCGCCGAATACACCTTTATAGTCAAAAGAGGTATGGAGAGATATTTAAGAAATGATTGAGGGATGTTGAATAGTTTCGAAGACGTTCTGAATGAGGCTGTGCAATGTAAAAAATGCAGACTATGGGAAAGTAGAACCAATGTAGTATTTGGAGAAGGCAATTTAAATTCCAAGATAATGCTTATCGGCGAAGCACCTGGCTTGAATGAGGATAGAGAGGGTAGGCCATTCGTAGGTCAAGCTGGTAAGATGCTTAATGAAACGCTTTTGAAAGCTGCGGGGCTTGAGAGAAAAGATGTGTATATAACAAATGTTGTAAAATGCCGGCCACCGAAAAACAGGGAGCCGTTTGAAGATGAAATAGATGCTTGTTTTCCATATTTAAACATCCAAATCCAGTTTATAAAACCTAAGCTTATTATAACGCTCGGTAATATCGCTACAAGTACTTTATTCAGAAAATTCAATCTCAAGCTTGCACCGATGAATCAAATCCACGGTAAGGTTTTTAACGTTAGCACATTATCATATGGAAGCATTAAGATAATACCTTCTTATCATCCTGCAACAGCTCTTTACAATCCTCGGGTCCTAAGTTTAATGGTGGATGATTGGAAGCAAATAGGTGAAATAATTAAATCTTTCGCATAATTTGTCTAAAGTTAAATATTCTCAGATAAAAGTTTTTCCTAACTTTTAACGAAAACCTTTTTTACCCCCTCAATGAAAACGTGGGACAAACTGTATGAAACAATTAATTCATAACGGCGTCTACATTCCTCCCTACGAATACAAGGGGCTTTCAATAATCCTTAATGGCAATAGGATAAAGTTAACACCTGAGCAGGAGGAAATGGCAGTTGCTTTCATGAAACAGCCTCCGGAAAGGCTGGAGGACAGTGTTTTTGTAAAAAACTTTCTTAAGGATTTCTATGCAGCCCTGGGTATAAACGGCAATCCCAATAACAATTCTATAGATTTCTCAGAAGTTAAGCAGTGGGTTGAAGAAGAAAAGAGAAGAAAAGAGATGCTTACTAAAGAGGAGAGGAAGGCTTTAAGCCAGGAGAGGAAACGTGTCCGTGAAGAGTTAAAACAGAAGTACGGTTATGCCATAATAGACGGTGTTAAAGTTGAGATAAGGTATACTGTCGAACCTCCCTGCATCTACGTAGGGAAGGGTAAGCATCCTCTGAGAGGCAGGTGGAAGCCAAGAGTAAATTATAGCGACATAACCTTAAACCTATCGCCAGATGCTCCTACACCTCCTACTCCAGATGGTGGAGAATGGGGTGGACGAATATGGGATCCAGATGCTCTCTGGATTGCTAGATGGAGAGATAAGCTCACTGGAAAGATGAAATACCTGTGGATTGGGGAGACTGCACCCGTTAAGCAAGATAGGGAGAGGAGCAAGTTTGACATGGCGATGAAGCTTGAGGAAAACCTGGATAAGATAAAACAGCTCGTGAGGGAAGGTTTAGAATCGGAGGATGCTTTTGAAAGACAAGTCGCTACAGCGATCTTCCTAATAGACCTTTTAAAACTTAGAGTTGGTGATGAGAAAGATAAGGATGAATTAGATACGAAAGGCGTAACAACGCTTACAAAAAGCAATGTAAAGATATTAAGCGAAGATACTGTTGAGTTCGATTTCCTCGGCAAGGCTGCTGTCAGGTTTCACCGTAAAGTAAAGCTTCCGCCGATAGTGGTTAAGAACTTAAAAGAGCTAATAGATAAAACACCGGGGAAAAGGATTTTTCCAAAACTCAGGTCTGAGCATGTCAATGCGTTTCTATCGAAGGTAATGCCTGGATTGACTTCGAAAATATTCAGAACCTACTATGCATCTAAGGCAGTCTTAGAAAAACTCTACGAGAAAAAAGTGCGCCCTGAAGACCCTGAATTCTACAAGGTCTTCGTAGCAAAGCTTGCAAACCTGGAAGCGGCAAAGACATTAAACCATAAGAGGAAACTGCCTAAAAATTGGAAAGAACGCGTGATAAAACAGAAAGAAAAAGTCAAAAAAATAATGGAGGATATAGAGTCTTTGAAAAAACTGCTGAAAGAAAAGCCGACTAAAGCAAGGAGGAGAAGATTGAAGAAGCTTAGGGAGAAACTTAGAAAAGAAAGATTGAAACTCGAATTAATGAGGAGAACGAAAGATTACAATCTTAACACGAGCTTAAACAGCTACATCGATCCCAGAATATATCTAGAATGGTGTAAGAAAGTCTCACTGGACATAGGTAAAATATACTCTAGGTCATTGCAGAGGAAAATCTCATGGGCTATTCAAGACTTGGATCTTAAACAAGAAGTACTTAACTAGCTTTTTAAACGGCTGATAGTTCGTCTTCCTAGAGCTGTTTAGGAGAATTGGCTATTGCCAGCTGGTAAGTAAATAAATTGATTAAGAAATAGCTATTGAAGAATTCTAAACATGCTAAGAATCCACACAGTAATACGTAGCATTTGTTTCTTTCATAAGTTTTCTCTTCGATTTGCAATCTGATTCTTTAGTTCTGATCAAAGCTACAGCTCCTTTGTACATTTTGATGGAAAAGTTTATATATCGACGTCGATATCGCCGTCAATATGTTTCGACATTGGATGAGGCACTTTGCATGCGCACCAAAAGGACTCTTGAAATACTTGGTATTGGAAATGCTATGCGAAAAGCCTATGTCCGGTTCTGAAATCATGGATAAGATCGAGGAAGATACTAAGGGGGCTTGGAGGCCCAGTCCAGGATCCATATACCCATTGCTTACGTGGTTGCATGAAAAAGGCCTTGTGAAGCCACTTCCTAGAGATGAGAATGGTGTTAAGCGTTATGAGTTGACGGATGAGGGTAGAAAGCTCCTTAGGGAGAGAGGTAAGATAAGGGAGAGACTAGTTGAAAAAATGACTCTATTCCCTTCGATGATTCCTCTTCCCCCTCCATTTATGAAAGGTATCCCCCCAATGGGAATTGAAGAATTACATGCACCCATCCGCAGGCTATTCACTGCTTTCAGAGAGTTTATGGTTCTTTCTAGGGAAAAGGCTTCTAAAGATCATATTGCAGAGGTAAGTAGGATTCTTGAGGAAACTGCTGAAAGAATAGAGGCTGTGAATAAGAGAATTAAAGGTGGTTCCAATGGTTGAGAATGTTATTGTCGCAGATGGTTTAACCAGGATTTTCAATAAGACACTGGTTGCAGTCGACCACGTTAGCTTCAGCGTTAGAGAAGGCGAGATATTCGGCTTCCTGGGACCAAACGGCGCCGGCAAGACTACCACGATAAACATGTTGATAACCGTCTTAAAACCTACGGAAGGCTCTGCATCAATACTTGGATACGATATTGTTAAGCAGGCCAATAACGTTAGGAAGGTAATAGGTGTCGTACCTCAAGAATATACTGCAGATGAGGATTTAACAGGTTATGAGAACATAATGCTTTGCGCAGACTTATACGGTATTCCCCGCGAGGTCGCAAGGAAAAGGGCCTTGGAACTCCTCGAACTCGTAGAGCTTGCCAACTTTAAGGATAGGAAGGTTGAGACGTATTCCGGAGGAATGAGGAGGAGGCTTGAACTTGCATGCGGTCTAGTAAATAGGCCTAGAGTCCTATTCTTGGATGAGCCTACACTAGGCTTAGACGTTCAAACGAGAGCTGCAACCTGGGATTACATTAAGCGTTTGAAAGAGGAGTATGAGATGACTATTTTCATGACTACGCACTATCTGGAAGAGGCGGATGCGTTATGCAATCGTATAGCCATAATAGACCACGGTAAAATCATAGTAACGGGCTCTCCTGAAGAGTTAAAAAATGCTTTGGGTGGAGACATTATAACTATAAGCATTAAGGAGGATGCTGATGTCAGCGAAGTTATACGCAACGTTGAGCATGTGAAAGAAGTTGTTAAGATGGAGAACGGTTCCTACAGGATTAAAGCAGAACTTGGAGAGGTTACAACGCCTTTAATAATCGAAGCATTGAGAAGCAGGGGCTATACTGTTACTAGACTATCGCTTACAGAACCAACATTGAACGATGTCTACCTAGAGTATACAGGAAAGACCATGCGAGATACTGAAGGCTCTAGAGAAGAGTTTCATGCTCAGAGGATAATGCTTAGGAGGGCGAGGGCAAGATGAGTGGTAACAACGAGGATTATGGTCCAAGTCTTCTACGTGGCCTATGGGCTTTAACTGTTAGAGAGCTTAAGAAATGGCTGAATGATCCGATAATGCTCTTAATGTTCGTGCTTCAACCATTAATCTGGATGGGACTATTAGGGAAATCGATGAATCTTGGAGCAATGTTCTCATCTGAAAACCTGGTGAATATACCTATTCCGGATAAGATTCCCGTGCCTGGTGACTATGTAACGCCTAAGGTTGAAGGATATGTCTATATCAGTGGATCGTGGATTCATCAATCTCTCCAGCGAATGTTTTCCGATATAGGTGAAAGCGTGATGAAAAATGTTTTCGGTGTTTCAGATTACTTCAGTTATATGGCTATTGGAATGATATCCATGATTGTAATGACAACCACAATGTTTAGCGGAATGTCCATAGTTTGGGATAGGCGTCTCGGATTCTTGGATAAGGTGTTAAGTACTCCGGTGCCACGTGGAGCAATAATCTTTTCAAAGGTTCTGAACGCTGCTTTAAGAGCTATGCTTCAGGCAACAGTAATCTTGCTCCTCGCCGTATTATTTGGATTAAGACTGAGTCCAACTTTCAACATGATGAACATACTCGGAATATATTCTGCAATATTCTTAATCAGTATTGGTCTTTCATCAATATTCTTGGCTTTCTCCCTTAGGTCGACCAGGCTTGAGAGGCCGATGCAGATCGTGAGCTTAATCACCATGCCCTTAATGTTTGCAAGCAATACTTTCTTCCCAATTTCTATGATGCCTAATTGGTTGCAATCAGTAGCGTATGTAAACCCGTTAAGCTATTTAACAGATGCTCTAAGACAGTTGACTATTCTACCCCTAGACGCTTCAAGGATATTAGTAGACTTTATATATCTGGGTGTTTTCGCTTCAATATTCTCCCTGATAGGGATTGTCCTTTCATGGAGATACTTAACAAGATAGGTTCTATGAGAAAAATTGTTTTCAGAAGCCTTAAATAGACATTCGATTAATGGGGTGACGTGTTTCTAGATTGAGACATGGCGATGATAAGATTCGCTTGATTAAAGATTTAAGGAGTATGGGGGTGCCTATTGGAGGCTTCAGCATAAAGAAACCCGTAGTTACACTAGCTTTAATAATTGCCAATACTTTAATGTATGTAGTAACATCCTATGAAAACTTCTTTATTGGGATTAGCGACTACTGGGTTAGCCTAGGAGGATTCGTACCCTCGTTAATCGAAACTCCTTCACAGTGGTACAGGATTCTAACGTCAATGTTTCTCCATGCAGATCTGTTCCATATATTCTTCAACATGTACTTCCTATACCTCTTCGGCAGGGCTGTTGAAAACGCTCTGGGGAAATTAAGGTTTCTAATACTATACTTAATATCGGGTATTATAGCATCGATATTCCATACTGCTTTTAGCTTTATAGGCGGTCCTACAGCTTATGCTATTCCTGCAATAGGCGCCTCCGGGGCTATTAGTGGAGTATTAGGAGCATACTTGATATTTTATCCTGGGACATATCTCTTAGCTGGATTCGGCTTCCCGTTTCCGATTTTCTTCAGGGTTAAGGCATCATACTACTTGATCTTCTGGTTTGCAACGCAAGTATTCTACGGCTTCACTAAAATGGGGGGCAGTACTGCAGTATTCGCCCACGCTGGGGGGTTTATAGCTGGAATTGCATTGCTTCCCATTCTTGTTGATAAGGAGATGGTTGCGCAGTTTAGGATTTTTAGATTATTCAGCCTAATTCCATATTTGACACCTACGCACTTGAAAACAAGAGGTCTTGGATACTTTTCTAAAGCGATTCTAATTACTCTTTTAGTCTCACTAGGGGGTGGCGCTATATACGCCCTGTCGATACCGTCAAATTACGAGAACATCAGGCTAGTTGTTATCCAATATAATTGCAATGGGTTTCCCTATGTTGATTATGTTGGCATTCAATTACCCGACCTCGAACCTCAAATTGCCAGCATATCATTAGATAATACGAGGATATTATTTAACAGGTTGAATGCTGCCGGATTGCTCTACAATGAAGAAAATTCCAATGAGGAAGTGTTTTTAGAAAACTGGAGTTCACGGCTTCCAGTAAAGGTAAGAATAAGATCAGAGGTTAGAGTTTTCAATGTTTCTACAACAATACATAGTTTTATTGGGAACTATGATTCGAAAGGTTTTCTAATATACGGCGAGGGAAGCTTAACAACGAGAGCAGTAAATATCTTCTTATACGGCCAGCGTTATTTACTGACTGAAGGAGATCTTTTAGAATATGGTTTTAAAATGACATCTATAACAGTAAACCCGACAACTATTACAAAGTACACAGGAGCTTTATCTCTTCCTATTATTTTTGGAGCTATGCTTACAGCAATCGTTAAAGATAAAGATTTAACTTTAATAGAAGAAACATGAGAAGATATGCACTTAATAGTGAAATAAACTTATTGATAAAGAGAAAACTTTATAAGTCTGAATCATAAGTCTAAAAACGAGGTAAGAATGATGCCTACCTATCTAGCTCAAGGAGAATGGATCTTTGCAGGTCTTGCAGGCCTGTTCTGCTTAATCCCAATAATATATTGGGTCATAGCAATATTGCTTTGCATTTGGGTTTACAGAGATGCTGAGTCGCGAGGCATGAACGGAGTCATGTGGCTCATCGTCGTACTAATTGCAGGTATTATCGGACTAATAATTTACCTTGTTGTTCGAAAAGAAAAACCACCTGCACCACCTCCACCTGCATAAAATAAGTTTAAAGGTTCTTTTTCCTTTTAAGTTTTTAACATAAATGTCATTGTTCGAGGAAATAATTGGAATTTTCAACTTTATCGGTAGCCTTGTCTGCCATCAGAGGCCTGATAGAACGCTATGGATAGGAGGTAATTACTTACCGGTCTGTGCGAGATGTACAGGCGCTTACTTAGGATTTCTATCTGGTTATGTTTTAGTCCCGTTTTTAAGTGATAAGAAGGCAAAGGGTCCACCTAATCTCTATGTGTCTCTCATTCTCACTCTTCCTCTTTGGATTGATTCGATAGGACAGACACTTGGATTCTGGATTAGTACGAATGATATTCGACTGATAACTGGTCTGTTATTCGGTGTCTCACTAGCTCCTCTCCTCGTCTACGCGCTTTCCATACTCCCCTCTAGTAATATTCCGGTTTTGAAAAGAATAAAGCCAGAAACGGCTGTATTGGATGAGAAGGATTCCTGGTTTAATTTGAAAGCTCAAGCCATAAGCATATTGCTTTCAATCATGCTTTTTTTAACAATAAGAATGATAACGTTTTTTAATTTCCCCGTATTTTACTGGATTATCAGTATTCCTATAGTTTTCGCAATAGTTTTACACTTTTTCATATTACCCATTATACTAATTATTCTTGTAGTTAGATTCATTACAAGTAAGAGTAAAAAACCTGAATAAAATTTTGATTAAAAAGTTGCATAATTCTTAAAATATTCAATGTTTTATAATTCGACGATGATACA
>Ga0209394_1000591_pt1 | contig 27495 bp, 23 predicted proteins | sample JNZ201metaG_FD_184122 | JGI IMG/M metagenome (GOLD analysis project Ga0209394, IMG submission 184122) | Hot spring microbial communities from Jinze hot spring, China to study Microbial Dark Matter (Phase II) - JNZ 20120812A (SPAdes) (version 3) ... | reverse complement strand
GAAGATAGTCTGGAGCTTGGAGAAACCCGTAGGTCGCCGGTTCAAATCCGGCCAGCCCCACCATATATTCTTGGCTAGTTTGGACAGCAAGGCATTGTTTTCCGCAAATAACACTTTAGGTCAATTATTTCGTGCTTTTAGCAAAACATTGATACTAGCTGCTGTTACTATACCTTACTTTATAGGGTTCGCTCTGTAATTATGAACTAGGAAAATTATTTATATAGCCAGCATTTAACGGAGTGATTTAATAAAACTTCTATTTCAGGGGGCTCCTCCACTCTACATTTATCTGTGACGTATGGGCATCTTGGATTAAACCTACATCCAGATGGAGGGTTAATTAGGCTTGGTGGTTCCCCGGACGCTACCTCTCTAAATTTCTTTCTATTGTTAGGATCTATATCAGGAATAGCTTTCAATAGGGCTTGAGTATAAGGGTGCAGCGGGTTTTTAAAGAGACCTTCTCTATCAGCCTTCTCTACAATCTGACCTGCATACATTATGAAAATTTTTTCAGAAAAATATTTTATTGTGGAGAGGTCATGAGTTATGTATATAAAGCTTATTTTTCTCTTTTCTTGCAGTTCTCTTAAGAGAGCAAGTACCTCAACTTTTACGGAAGCATCTAGCATTGAAACTGGCTCATCTGCGACAATTAGTTCGGGCTCAATTACTAGGGCCCTTGCGATAGCGACCCTTTGCAATTGACCCCCACTTAACATATGAGGATACTTTGAGTAAAAATCTTCTACGGGAAGAAGCCTCACACTCATTAAGGCATCATAGATTAGCTTTCTTCTTTCTTCCCTATTGCCTATCTTATTAACGATGAGTGGTTCTTCCAGCACCCTATATATTGGGAAGAAATAGGGTATGCTGCCAAAAGGATCCTGTTGAATCAATTGGACTTTTCTTCTATAAAGCGGTAACTCGTTCGGCTTTAGATTAGATAGATCTCTTCCTTTAAATATTATCTTGCCGCTTGTAGGACTATATATCCCAAGTATGGTCTTCCCAAGAGTTGTTTTACCGCTGCCGGATTCGCCAACTAATGCTATAGTTTCTCCTCTCTTAAGGCTAAAGCTCACACCATCTACTGCTTTAATATACAAAGGTTTAGAGAAGAAGCCTTTTTTTACCTCAAAATATTTTTTAAGATTTATTACTTCAAGAAGGCAGTTATTCTCCAATTAACTCAATCCTCCTTCGCTAATGTTAGTAAGAAATCCAACACTTAACATAATGTCCAGAGTCAACTTCTATTTCAGGGGGCTCCTCCACTCTACATTTATCTGTGACGTATGGGCATCTTGGATTAAACCTACATCCAGATGGAGGGTTAATTAGGCTTGGTGGGGCGCCAGGTATAAAAGCTAGTTTTTTCTCACCTCTTAAAGTTGGTGCACTTGCCATAAGCATTCTAGCATAGGGATGAATGGGCTCAGTAAAAAATTCATCAGCGCCTGATAATTCAACGATTTGGCCAGCGTACATTACTCCTACCTTATCTGCCAATTCGGTGCTCAAGGCTACATCGTGAGTTATAAATATATAGCTTAATCCAAGCTCTAGCTGTAGTCTCTTTAAAAGATTCATGATATTTGCTTGTGTCATTATGTCCAGAGCAGAGGTAGGTTCATCTAATATAACGAGATCAGGATTAGTTATTAAAGACATCGCAATAAGCGCTCTTTGCTGCATTCCTCCACTCAATTCAAAAGGATATCTGTCGGCAAGCGCCTCCGGAATTCCAACTAATTTTAATAACTCAACCGCTCTTTTTAAGGCCTCTTCCTTTGAAACTTTTTCGTGATATATAAGAGGCTCTGCAACCTGTAATCCAACCTTTATTACTGGGTTTAAAGAGTCCATAGCACTTTGAAACACCATTGATATTTTTTTCCACCTTATACTTTTTCTAAATTCGCTTTCATCCAGTTCCATTATATTTGTACCATTCATTATTACTTCCCCTTTGAATATGTACACGTTCTTAGGAAGTAATCTCATGAGAGCCCTAGCTAGGGAAGATTTTCCGCATCCAGACTCTCCGACTATGGCTAAAGTTTCTCCCATATTTATGGTGAAAGATACGTTATCTACAGCTCTTACTATACCTTTCTTCGTGATATAGTGAAGATAAAGATTTTTCACCTCTAACAGCGCTGTCTTATTCAATCATCGTTACCTCGTTTTATTGGGTGAGAGGTTTTTTCTTAAACATAAATTTTAAATTACTCTATAGAGTTATATTAGATTTGCTTTATATTGATCAACGATTATTTCTTAGCTCTTGGGTATTGTCTGAGGCTTTTATTTTTCCGAAAGGCTTTTATTCGTCAAATAATGAAATTTGTTGAGGTGAGGAAGATGATTAAGAAAATTCTTTCAATGCTTCACATTATGCTGATGATTGCTTCGTTGCTACTGCTTGTCTTCAGCCCTATTTATGTGTATTCAGAGGAGGTTCCAAACGGACCTTGGCTAGACGAAATTATATTCTTTAAAGAACCCTCTGAGAGCAAAATATTTGACATTATATTGAAAGGCGAAGCGCATCAATATCAGTGGTTTATCTCTCCCATGCTTTTCGAGAAAGTAAAAGCTTCGCCGGAGCTTGCGTATGATGTAGCTTTAGGGATATTTTATGTCCTTGATGTAAATCCAGTACCGTTTAGGGAGGGTTGGAACCCATTTGTGAACGCAAAGATGAGGGAGGCGCTAAATTACATTATAGACAGAGAGTATTTCGCTTACACGATTATGAAAGGCGCCGCGAGACCAAAATATACAATCCTCGTCAACGGTTTTCCTGACTATGGCGAAATAATAGATACTGCCAGATTTGTTGAAAGCAAGTATAGGTTTAATCCCGAGACAGCTAAGGAAATAATCTATAAAGAAATGAGTGGAATGGGGGCTGTTCTAAAGGAAGGCAAATGGTACTATAAAGAAAAACCAGTTGAAATAAAGTTCATCATAAGAGTCGAGGACCAGAGACGAGATTTTGGAGATTTCATAGCTACACAGCTTGAAAAACTCGGCTTTATAGTCGACAGGCAGTACAAAACTATAGCCGAGGCTTCTCCGATTAGATACGGGTCTGATCCGAGAGATGGAATGTGGCACCTGTACACAGGTGGGTATGAAGCAGGTCTGGATCAATCAGCAGATTTCTGGAACTTCTTTGCAGGCGCATATTTAGAGTCAGGTGCCACTCATGATCCTGTGTTCTCTGAAATAGCTCGTAAACTATATACAAGTGATTACTCATCAGTAGAAGAGAAAATTGATCTTATGAGGAAGGCACTTTTGATGTCCGTGGAGGATTCAACGTATATAGGATTAGTCGATAGACTTTCGATTTTCATGAAATCTAAAGATTTGGTGGCGGCTTCACATATCTCGGCTGGACCTTGGAGGATGGCCTTTAGCAGAACTGTGAGGCTTAAAAATAGAGTTGGCGGCACAATTAAGATTGCAAATCGAGAAGCTATTGTGGAAGAGATGAACCCTGTTGTACTTGGAGGATGGGTGTTCGACGTGATGATATATCTGACAACTATGGATTGGGGCTTCTTTGAAAGCCCATATTTAAACGCGTGGATACCGTTAAGAGTGAAAGAATATAGTGTTGAAGTTGTTCATGGAGTACCTGTTGAAATTAAGCCTGAAGTTAGGGTAGTTGAGAGCATAAAAGTACCTTCTGACGCGATCTCTGGATGGGATGTAAAATCAAAGAGATATACAAGTGTTGGGGAGGGTAAAAATGCGCTGGTCAAAGTCACATTAAAATATGATGAAAATCTAGGCAAGTATCACGATGGGACTAAAATAACTTTTGCAGACTTTATGGTTTGGTTTGCCTTAGGCTATGAGAGAGCTGATAGTGGAAGTAAGATTTACGATGAATCTTCTGTCCCAGGATTTATTGTCTCAAAGAAACCTTTCATTGGAATAAGGATAATAAGACAAGATCCGGTTATAGTGGAAGTTTACGGTAACTATACACATACTGAACCCAGCTTTATTGCAAACTGGGCTGCGGCTCAGTTTACATTGAATGGATTTCCATGGTTCCCATGGCACGCTTTAGCGATTGGAATATTAGCGGAAGAAAACAAGGAGATTGCTTTCTCATCATTGAAGGCAAAAACCCTTGCGGTAGAAAGAACAAATTACATGTACGGGCCTAGCATAGACATCTTAAAGAGATACCTCGATAAAGCTATAAGTGAAAAATATATACCTGAATGGATCAGAGGGTACGTAACAGAAGATGAAGCCATAGCAAGATATCAGAAATTAAACGCTTTCTACGAGGAACGTAAGCATTTCTGGGTAAGCTGTGGACCTTTCTACTTACATTCGATTGATCCAATCGCAGATGTCGCAGTAGTTAGAGCGTTTAGAGAATATCCTTATAAGGCTGATAGATTTGATTGGCTTCTAAAGGTGACAAGTCCAGAAGTATATATATCTGCTCCAGAAGATATAGTGCCTGGTCTTAGCGCAATAATCAATGTGTCAATCAGTACAGAAGGTGAACCCTATCCGACACAGAAAGTTAAAAAAGTGATTTACATCTTGTCTGATCCAACTGGAGCTGTTATTGCAAAGGGGGTTGCTGACGCTACAGGTGTTGAGGGATTCTATCAAATCAAGTTAAGCGATATAGAAACTGCTAAAATGCTTCCTGGAACTATCCACATAGCCGTGTACGCCTTCAGTACTGATATAGCAGTGCCGGGAACAGCTGAAGCTTCAACTTTTGTGATTCCTGAGACAAGCTATATATCTTTGGAACTCAGTAGAATGCGTGCAGAGTTAAGGACAGGGCTAAAAGCTATAGAGTCTTTAAGCGCTCAAGTATCTGAGATTTCGGGCAGGGTTTCCTCCTTAAACAATACGGTAAACACTGCCATGATAATGGCGGGAGTAGCAATATTAATTTCGTTTGCGGCGGTAATTCTATTATTTGTTAGAAAGAAGACTTAAGGAGGAAACAAAAATTTAATGACGCCTAAAATTTATCCCTTTTTTTTAAAATACTTTCCTTCCAGAAGAGAGTTGATGAAAATTGGAAAGTTTTTGCTAAAAAGGGTTTTAGCCATATTTATAAGCGTGATTATATCAACTTACGTGACAATATTGATAGCTGAAATGGGCGGATACATAGATACAATAGTTATATCTCAGTTAAAGGAAGAAGTCAGAAACAGAGTTAGGACAAGCCCCATATACTCCACATTATCTCCTGAAGAGCAAGAAGAAATGATAAAGATAATAATTAATAATGAGATAAAGGCGAGGGGACTGGATACACCATTTTATCTGAGAAGCTTAATATATCTAAAGGATGCATTAACGTTGGAGCTTGGCAGAGCCAACTATCTAATAAGTGACCAAGGCTCGAGACAAGTAAAATCAATTATACTGGAGCGGTTGCCTTATACGGTCCTACTATTCACAACGGCTACAGCGCTAGGTTTTGTAATAAATGCATCATTTGGGCTATACCTTTCTCGCCGCCGCGGCTCATTGCTGGATAAGGCTGTAGTTGGACTTACCTTTCTATCCTCCATACCGGGATGGTTCTATGGTATAATCTTCATAATGGTCTTTGCGATGTACCTAAGGGTTTTACCGTATGGTGGCTTAGTAAGCGTTCCACCGCCCACAAACCCGATAGAGTATGCGCTCGACATCCTGAAGCATACAATATTACCTCTTTCAGCGTGGCTATTTTCAGGATTTTTCCTAGGAGCTTACAGCAACAGGAATTTCTTCCTTATTTTTTCGACACACAATTATGTGACTGTTGGTGATGCGAAGGGGCTTTCCGAAAAGACTGTTTTATGGAGATATGTGGTTAGACCTGCACTTCCCACAATTGTTACAAACTTCTCTCTTGGAGTAATAGCGTCATGGATGGGTGCTATGGTAACCGAAAGCGTCTTCAATTGGCCAGGATTGGGGAGCTTAATTTATACAGCTATAAGGGTGAATGACACTCCAATAATTGTCGGCACTACCGTGATATACGCTTATCTTCTAGGCTTCACCGTATTAATTCTGGATTTAGTGTATGCTCTTTTAGATCCCAGAATAAGGGTGGGAATACTAAGTGAGTAAGATCTCTGAGACAATAGGTCTTCTTTCCTTATTAAGGGAGGTCTTAGGTTCTAAAAGTGGCTTTACAGGAGTGTCAATTCTTGTCTTAATAATTGCTATGTCATTTATAGCAGTTATTTTTTATCCCTACTCACTTATCTCCCAAATCTGGAATGATCCAGAATATTGGAAGGATAACCCTCATTTAGCTCTACCAACATGGTATAACACGATTGCTGGTTTAAACTTACCACCTAACATAATTTTTGATTCAAGGAAGGAAGATGCGAGGATCTTAAAGCATAAGATTACGTTTGGAAACTTTACAGAACATCAAATCACTATAACCTTTTCATACAATTATGATGGTTTTCCTAGCGAAATAAACGCATACTTTTATGCAAAGTTTCAGCGCAACCCTTTAATTCAAATAACTTTCGTCCGACCCGATGGAAGAGAAATTCCATTTTGGTCAGGTTCTCTAGAGAGAAATGAAAGTTTTGTTATATTGTCGAATTCTCCTATAGCTAAGAAAAATATTCAAGTATATTACTACAATACTTTCAAAAGTTCAGTTTATGATCCACCTACCAATATAGTTTTGTTCGCTGTAGAAGAGCCTGGAATGTGTGATATGACGTCGGCAAGAGTTTTAAAAAGTATTGACAAAAACGAGAATTACCGAGTAAGGATAAAAGGTATATTTTTTGAACAATGGTCTGAACTTAATGTTAAGCTCATAATCTATGGTAGAGTTTACGGCCTCTTAGGAACGGACGATAGGAGAAGAGATTTAATTATACCTCTGCTATGGGGTGCTCCAATAGCTCTAAGCTTCGGTATATCATTATCCGTTATAATAACATTTTTACATCTCTTACTGGGCACTATAAGCGCATGGTTCGGTGGAAAAGTAGACCTTATTATACAAAAGATAACCGAAATATATATGATAGTTCCCTTTTTCGCTGTATTGGTGTTGATATCAACATTTTATAAAATTAATATATGGACCGTTTTCATATCCATCATTATATTGAGTTTATTCGGTGGAGGTGTTAAAAGTGCAAGGGCATTAGCTTTACAGCTGAAGCAGATGCCATACGTAGAAGCAGCCATAGTTTATGGAACAAAAAGCTTCAGGATCATCACAAGATATATCATGTATCCTATGCTTCCCATTTTGATACCCGGAATAATATCTGCAATACCTGGATTTGTCTTTCTTGAGGCTGCTTTAGCGTATCTCGGATTAGGTGATCCAACCCTTCCTACGTGGGGGAAAACGATTAATGAAGCGAATACTGCCGGGGCGGTTTACTGGCTGTTTTGGTGGTGGATCCTGCCACCAATTATTGCCCTTATACTGCTCTCAGCAGCTTTTGCTTTAATAGGCTATTCTCTAGACAAAATTGTTAATCCAAGGTTAAGAGAATTATAAAAGATTATAAACTCAATTAAAATTAGACTTATGATTAGCCTTTTAATAATCTTTTTCATTAGCGGCTCATCTTTATCTGATGGAAAAACTGTTTAAGGCGGTTTTCAAAATTGATTTTACTACGTTGTTTTCATTTTTCTATCGCTTTTGTTTAACATTTTAAAATATATATTCATCCTATCTAAATTATTTTTCATTGACGTGTTCTGGTGATCGGGATTGCCTAAGATTAGAGTTGGTTTGATAGGTGTTGGGAACTGTGCTTCGGCGCTTATTCAAGGGGTTCATTACTGTAGAGGTGAAGGTGGTCGTGTTAAACTGAGGTATCCGGAGATAGGAGGTTTCCGGCCGGAAGATATAGAGTTTGTCTGCGCCTTCGATATAGCTGAGGGTAAGGTTGGCAAAGATTTATCTAAAGCAATATTTGCAGCACCTAATAACGCACCAAAATTCGCCGATGTCCCAAATTTGGGGGTCGAAGTTTTGAAGGGGCCTGTTTTAGACGGTCTTAACGAATATACTAAGAAGATTGTGAGGGTTGATCCGAGGCCTGAAGTTGATGTCGCAGATAAGATTAGGGAGAGTGGTGCGGAGATCATGGTTAACCTTCTGCCCGGCGGAGCCCAGAGAGCCTCTCTATGGTATGCTGACAAGATTTTAGAGGCTGGATGCGCATTCATCAACGCAACCCCGACTATAATTGCCAGCGACCCCTCATGGGATGACCGCTTCCGTAAGGCTGGTTTACCGCTTATTGGAGATGACCTTATGGATCAGGTTGGCGCAACATTCATCCATAAGGCTATACTTGAGGCGCTGAATAGTAGAGGCGTTCAAATTTTAGAGACATATCAATTGGATGTTGGCGGCGGAACGGAGTCCGCAGATATTGAGCGCGCCTGGGGAACTAAGCGCGCAATAAAGACTAAAACTATTGAAGCAGTCTTACCGTATAGGGCAGCTGTCGTTGCTGGATCAACAGATTTCGTAGATTTTCTGGGGAGTAGGCGGGACAGTTATATATGGGTTTCTGGGGAGTACTTCGGTGGCGCTAGGTTTGAGATCGAGATTAGATTGAATACGCTCGACGCGCCAAACGCCGTGCCAATATTATTGGATGCGATCCGTGGAACTAAGTTAGCTCTGTTAAGAGGGGAGTCCGGTCACATACTTCCAATATCGGCTTACGCGTTTAAGCATCCGGCTAAAATCCTTCCAATACATGAAGCGGAGAAGCTATTTGAGGAATATATTTCGGGTAAGGCTTAGATGCTGGCATGTTCCAGTCCACGCTAAATCAGCCAATAAGACGTCAACAGAAGCTTTGCGTAGCGATACCTGCATCAATAGTTTCGGATGTTCCCCATTTAAGAGAGAAGACGATGAAGATAGGGTGGATAGGGCGAGCTCTGGCGATCTTCAGGGTTGATGAAGTTATAGTTTACCCGGATATGCCTGAGATCGATCAGAGCAGCGATCTGAATCTTGTCTCCACAATCCTATCCTATTTGGAGACTCCACAATATATTAGAAGGAGACTCTTCGGAATAATGCCTGAGCTACGTTACGCAGGCATATTGCCCCCACTCAGAACCCCACACCATCCAACTAGAAGGAGAAAGAAGGATTTAGTAGTAAACGAGTTTAGGGAGGGTGTGGTTGTCGCTGAGAAAAGGGATCTGATACTGGTGGATGTTGGCGTTGAGGATCCGATACCCGTCTTAGGAGCACGTTTACCTGTGGGGGCGCGTGTAACGGTTAAAATTATTGAGGGTGGCAGTAGCCCTAAGGCTGTGCTAGCTAGCCGGGAAGAAATACCCACATACTGGGGGTATAAGGTTATAATTTCAAGAGCCCCGCTTGGACGTACTATAAAGAACGGAGACTTCGACTTAGTTATAGCCACCTCAAAATATGGGGATCCATTCATGAGCGTTAAGGATGCTATCCTAGATAGATGGCGTAGATCGAGGAAAGTGCTTATAGCTTTTGGCGCTCCAACGCAGGGCCTCTATGAGATAGTTAGACGTGAGGGTTTTGAGTTGAATGAGCTGGCGGACTTCATAGTTAACACAATTCCTAAACAAGCCACTGAAACCGTTAGGACTGAGGAAGCCATTTATGCAACGCTGTCAATACTCAACCTCCTAACAGAATAGAGTATGAAGATATCTTCCTAATCATGTTCCGACAATTATATTTTCGCTTATTTTCCTCAGCGTAGCTATCGCAGAGAGCGCTGCAATATAGCTTGTCTTCGGGTTTGTTGGGAAGGGTCTATTTACAGTCTTCGTGTAGATCTCTCCAAACTCGCCCCTCACATAAATCTCATGGATGATGTTTTTTATAGTTGGGTCAACTATAACCCTAACTCTTGTTCTATCAGCGCCAATCCCAGCTAAACTTAGCGTAGCTGCAACATTAACATTTTGGGGGAATAATTTAACAGCCTCGCGGGCCGGACCATCAAATAAGATTAAGGGCTCTTTAAGCGAGGATAGATCTATTTTACTCTTCTCAACGTAGGGTGCGCCCCTAAAGCTTATCGGGGGCTTTCTGGTTGTGAGCGTAACCTCTTCAATCTGACCTACGCTAGCCGACTTAATATTGTCTAGGCCGACTATTGCGCCTGAGGGTACATAAACCTTCCTCCCGTTTTCCCTGGCAACTTTAATTATCTCAGCGAACAAATTATCGTCCACCAGGGCGCCTGCGCTCATAATCATTAGATCCTTATTGCTGCTCAGGATTTTTGTAGCATATTGCCTAACGGCCTCTTGTGAAGCAGCCTCTATCACTAAATGGACATCCTTCCTTTCAAGGATATCGTTAAGCCCCTCGGCTATAAGCGGTTTATGACTCAGTCTAGAAGCCAGTAGCTCAGATCTATCGCGGATTAAATCGTACACTATAATTAGGTTTATGTCACCAGCCTTCCCGCGATCTATGGCTTCAGCTATGACTGTGCCTATCGCGCCGCAACCAATTAATCCAGCACCAATCGGCGTAAACTCCAACCCCAAATATCTTTATTTATGATTCGATAAGTGGGCTGAAATAGATAAGGCTTTCTTTAATAAGGCACAAAAAATATAAGATATTCAATAGAATCTAAATCAATTACATAATCAGTTGGAAGGAAGGGCTTTGATATGATTTGGCTGTATGTGGCGTTGGCTGTTAGTTTTGTTTCAATCGGGTTAGCTGGTTATCTATATCAGTATATTATTAGACAGGAGAGCGGCACCGAAAAGATGAAAGAAATAGCTGGCGCGATTAAGGAGGGCGCTAAAGCCTACCTTAGGAGACAAAATACTACGCTGCTCGCCTTTGTCCTAATAATGGCTTTAATCCTTGGGGCAGTTTATACGCTTTATCACGTAGAGGACAGGGGAATTTATTTTGGGGCTAGTATGGCAATCGCTTATATTCTCGGCTCCCTATCAACAACTCTTGCAGCCTATATAGGTATGCTGGCAGCAGTTGAAGCCAATGTCAGAACGGCTAATGCTGCGAGAGAAGGTCTGAGAAGAGCATTTCCAGTGGCCTTTTATGGCGGCGCTGTAATGGGGCTATCCATTATAGGCTTCTCCCTTCTAGGCGTAAGCCTACTATTCTACATTTATAGATTCATCTTAGACTGGAGCTATGAGGAGGCAGTAAATGTGGTTTTAGGCTTCAGCTTCGGCGCCAGCGCCCTCGCCCTGTTCGCGAAGGCTGGAGGAGGCATATATACGAAGACTGCGGATATAAGCGCTGATCTTGTTGGAAAAGTTGAGCTCGGAATACCTGAAGATGACCCCCGCAATCCAGCTGTGATCGCGGATAACGTTGGAGATAATGTTGGGGACGTAGCTGGCATGGGGGCGGATTTAACGGACTCATACATAGCGAGCCTTATAGCAGCCATGATTATTGGTGCGGAGCAAGGTGAAAGCACGCTGATAATGTTGCCTCTTATGATAGCTGCTGTAGGGCTGTTTGCCTCAATATTGGGCGCATTTGTTGTTAAGGCAAGCATAAAGGGTAATCCTGGAGCGGCCTTAAATAGAGGCTCCTTCTCAACATGGATAATATTCGCAGTCCTCCTTCTCGCCACAGTGTATTTATCAGGTTTAGGGGAAAGGTGGCCTGGGGTTTTCCTCCCAACAGCGGCAGGATTAATAGCTGGGGTTGTGATTGGTCTAACATCTGACTACTTTACATCAATAGATAGGGCGCCTGCAAAGAAAGTTGCCTACGCATCAACGACGGGTGCCGCCATAAATATATTGACTGGTTTCTCCTACGGTATAGTTAGCATTGTTCCGCCGATAGTTGGGATCTGCATAGCTATGCTGGCAGCCTGGAGCCTATCCCAGATGTTCAATGTAAACCCATTTTATGGCATTGCCATATCCGCCGTTGGAATGCTTGCAACGGTTGGAATGACGATATCCGCAGACGCGTATGGACCAATCTCTGACAACGCGAAGGGCATAGCGGAACAGTCTGGTCTAGGCGAGGAGGTTATCGAAATAGCTGATAGACTTGACGCAGCGGGCAACACAACGAAGGCTATTACAAAAGGCTTCGCCATAGGCGCTGCGGCGCTGACGGTTCTGGCGTTGTTCGCAGCCTACGCCCATCTAGTGGATATAAAGTGGCTTGACTTAATGGATCCAAAGGTTGTAGCCGGAGTATTTCTTGGAGGAATGATGCCACCCTTACTCTCAGCCCTGTTGATCCTAGCTGTTGGAAAGAATGCTGAGAGGATGATTGAGGAAATTAGAAGGCAATTCAGGGAGATTCCAGGCTTAATAGATGGCAGGTCCAAGCCAGATTACGCTAGGTGCGTGGATATAGCTACCAAAGGAGCACTCACAGAGCTAATATTACCGTGTCTATTGGCGATAGTGGTCCCAATTCTGACAATAATATTCTTGGGTAAGGAGGCTCTTGCAGGTTTCCTTGCTGGAAGTATAATTACGGGAATAATCTTCGCCCTTCTAATGGCTAACGCTGGTGGCCTATGGGATAATGCCAAAAAGTATATTGAGGCTGGAGCCTATGGCGGTAAGGGCTCAGAGGCACATAAGGCTGCAGTTATAGGCGACACTGTTGGCGATCCGTTTAAGGACACTGCTGGCCCATCATTAAATACGATGATCACAGTCATGTCGCTGGTAGCCGAAGTCTTCGCACCAATACTAGTTGGCATAAGCCTATAAAACTTTTTTAATTGTTAAATGATCCTTCTCAAATTTCTTCCTTTTAGTTGACCTATGGCCTAAATAATATAAGCGAATTGAGATTAGAGAGATGTTGAGGAGACTGTTAACATGAAGCTATCCCATGTTAGTGAGAGCATTTTAAGGGAGATCGAGAAGTTTGAGATAATTGATGCGCATGAGCATTTACCTCCTGAGAGCGTCCGTCTATCGCTTAAGGTGGATGTCTTCACATTATTCAGCCACTATACCAGGGTCGACCTAATATCATCGGGCATGCCTGATGAATACTGGAATAAGATACATGATCCATCAATCCCCCTTGAGGAGCGCTGGAGGATATTTGCGCCCTATCTAAAGATGATAAAGTATGGTTCCTATGCTCGGCCAGCATTTATAGCCGCTAAGGAAATATATGGTTTCGATGACATTAACGAAAGAAACTATAAGGAGATATCTGAAAGAATTGCCGCAGAGAATACTCCGGGAATTTATCGTCGAATATTACGGGAGAAATGTAAAATTAGGGTCGCCTTAACCCAGCAAAATAGGACTGACTACGACTTAGATCTTCTAATTCCAATAATGCCTCTAGACACGTATGCCGCAGTCAGGTCTAAAAAGGTTATCGACGATCATGCGTCTAAGCTCGGCTGGAATATCAGAAGCCTTAACGATTATTTGGATATGGTCAGGGAGGGAATTGAGAGGTGGAGGAAGGTTGGTGTAGTTGGGCTTAAAATGAGCTCCCATAAATATCTGCCATACAATAGGAGCAAGGCAGTAGCGCTATTCGATAAGATAATGCATGATGGGAAGGAACTTCCATTCATGAACCCCCTCTACTGTTTTCTGGTTGAAGAGATCTTGGATATAGCTGCTGACCTTAATATGGTTGTCGCAGTTCATACTGGAATGTGGGGAGACTTTAGAGATCTAGACCCCCAGCATATGATACCAATATTCGGTAGACATCCAAAAACAAGGTTTGACATGTACCACTTAGGGATACCATATGTTAGAGAGGCGATAATTATTGGAAAAAATTTCCCAAATGTCTGGCTTAATCTATGCTGGTGCCACATAATCTCTCAGAAGTTGACGTGCTCAGCCCTTAGCGAGGTAATAGACCTTGTGCCAATAAATAAGATAATAGCTTTTGGGGGAGATTATAATATCCCCGTGGAGAAGGTTTATGGGCATCTTGTTATGGCACGTGAGGATATAGCGAAGGTTTTAGGGGAGCGGGTTGAGGAGGGGCTTATGACTGAGAATGAAGCTATAGAGGTTGCTAAGATGTGGTTTTATGATAACCCAAAGAACCTATATCAGCTTAAGGTTTAGGTGGATTAGTTATGGGCATTAGCCTCGGCTTAGTGGGTCTCGGAATGTTTGGAAGCATGTTCATAGAACTCTTTATGAAGCATCCTGATGTTGAGAGACTCGCCATATGCGATGTGCGTAAGGATAGGCTGGAGCATTATGCGAAGAAATATGATATTGCTGAAACTTACTCAAGCCTAGACGAAATATGCCAGTCAGATATTGAGGCTCTGGCGATCTTTACGCAGCATTGGCTCCATGGTCCTCACGTCCTTAAGGCTCTAAAGGAGGGTAAGCATGTCCTCTCAGCGGTTCCGATGGCATACTCCATAGATGAATGCATATCCATAGTAAATATGGTGAAAGAGACAGGTCTGATCTATATGATGGGTGAGACTAGTTACTTCCGCCCCGAGTCCATTTTCTGTAGAAAGAAAGCTGAGAAAGGCGAGTTTGGTGAATTTATCCAGTGCAGAGCTGAATACTTTCATGATGTGGGGGAGTATCCTCATGGGTTATGGAGGGTTCTGATAAATAGGTGGGGTGATCTCTGGAGTCTGGATAAGACAGGAGACCCGCCAATGTGGTATCCCTCACACTCAATATGTTTCCCAGTATCAGTAATGAAGGCTCATATGGTTGAAGTCTCCGCCCTAGGATACATTTATCCAAACGACGATTTCTTCCGAGTAGACACAATTTACAGAAATCCATTCTGTAATGAGACGGCCCTATTTAAAATGAGCAACGGTGCCGTGGCAATAATTTCAGAGTTCCGGCGCATCGGTGGCATTGAGGTTGAGCGTGTCAGCGGGATCTATGGGACTGAGGGTTCATTTGAGAGCAACCTGGCTGGCGCCGTATGGGCTGATAAAAGGGGGAAGGGGATATTAAAGCCCGAAGAATTGAAAGAATGGCAGCTACGGGAGCCCCTTCCAGAGAGCCTAAGACCATATGTTAACGTGGGCCATGCGGGCGCCGAGGCATATATAGTCCATGAATTCGTTGACTCCGTGAACAGCAACCGCCTGCCGCGTATCAACGCTTGGGAAGCCGCGCGCTACTGTATACCGGGATTCATTGCCCATCAGTCAGCGCTATCGGGTGGAAGATGGTTTAAAATACCGGATTTAGGGGAACCCCCAGCTTATCGTAAATAAGATAGGATTTGATCGTGTTTGTATAGGCTAGATGGAGGGGACGCTTTTTGAAGCCACCATACCTGGACCCTAATCAGCCAGTTAATAGGAGGGTTGAGGATCTTTTAAGCAGAATGACTATTGAAGAGAAGATTGGGCAGATGTGTCAGTACAGTGGCGTAACGAGCAAGATTGAGCAGATGATTAGGGAAGGTAAGGTTGGAGCATTACTCAACGTTTATGGCGCGGCTGAGGTTAACAGGGTTCAGAGGATAGCGGTTGAGGAGTCTAGGCTTGGTATACCGCTACTATTCGGTCTAGATGTTCTACATGGATACAAGACTATTTTCCCGATACCTTTAGGTCTCGCAAGCACGTGGGATCCCGAGGTTGTTAAAAGGGCTGCATCTATATCAGCCGCTGAAGCATCTTCTGATGGCATAAAATGGACTTTTGCACCAATGGTTGATATTGCACGCGACCCAAGGTGGGGCAGAATAGCTGAAGGTGCTGGTGAAGACCCGTATTTAGGGTCTGTTATGGCTAGGGCTTTAGTGGAAGGCTTTCAGGGGCCGGATCTATCTAATCTAAGCTCGCTTCTCGCGTGTCCAAAGCATTACGTTGCTTATGGGGGAGCTGAAGGCGGGAGAGACTATAACACTGTTGACATATCTGAGCGCACTTTAAGGGAGATTTACTTGCCACCATTTAAAGCGGCTGTTAAGGCTGGCGCAGGGACAATAATGAGCGCATTCAACGACCTAAATGGCATACCGGCCTCAGCGAACCCATACACCCTCAAAATAATACTGCGTGAGGAGTGGGGATTCAAAGGTTTTGTTGTGAGCGATTGGAACGCCATAGGAGAGCTGATAAATCATGGGATTGCAGGCGACATCTACGAGGCTGCTGAAAAAGCCCTTAAAGCTGGAGTAGATATGGATATGCAGGGCGACGTATACCAGAGGGCTCTTCTCCACCTAGTTAAGGAGGGAAGAGTCTCAGAAGATTTAATAGATGAGTCTGTTAGGCGAATACTTGAAATCAAGTTTAAGCTTGGGCTCTTCGAGAGACCATATGCCGACCCTGAAAGAGCCAGCCAAGTAATAAAGCGGGAAGAGCATATCAGAGCCGCCTTAGAGGTAGCGAGGAAGAGTATAGTTTTGCTGAAGAATGAGGGCAACCTGCTACCACTAAGTAAGGATTTAAAGACCGTTGCCGTCGTAGGCCCGCTATCCGATGATAAGGAGGCGCCGCTAGGCCCATGGTCATGTTTAGGCAATCCAAATGACGTTGTCACAGTTTTAGAAGGTGTTAAGAGGAAGATTTCAGATAAGACGAGAGTTTTATATGCTAAGGGATGCGACGTCGTAGGTGGTTCGAGGGAAGATTTTGAGGAGGCTGTTAGGTTAGCAGAGGAGAGCGATGTGGCTATAGTAGTTGTTGGTGAGAGTAGGGAAATGAGCGGTGAGGCAGCCTCTAGAGCCTACCTAGACCTACCAGGCCTCCAAGAAGACCTTTTAAAGGCAGTACATGCAACCGGAACGCCGATAGTTATGGTTTTAATGAACGGTAGGCCGCTATCGATTTCATGGGCCGCTGAGCACATACCATCAATCATAGAGGCATGGTTCCCGGGAATTCAGGCGGGAAATGCGATAGCGGATGTCATATTCGGGGATTATAATCCTGGAGGAAAGATACCGGTAACCTTCCCGCGAACGGTTGGGCAGGTGCCAATCTACTACAATCATAAGAGCACTGGTAGGCCTCCCTCACCAGAGAATAAATGGACCTCAAAGTATATAGATGTTTCATACACGCCTCTCTTCCCCTTCGGGCACGGATTAAGCTACACCAGGTTCGAGTATAGCGGCCTATATATAAGTCCGCAGGAGGTTGTTAAGGACCAGGATATAAGAATTACGTTTAGACTGAAGAATGTTGGCGATAGAGAAGGTGATGAAGTTGCACAGCTATATGTGAGAGATGTTGTTGCAAGCGTAACCAGACCGGTGAAGGAGCTTAAAGGTTTCAGGCGGGTAACACTTAAGCCAGGTGAGGAGAAATCTGTCGAGTTCAAGTTAACGCTTGAAGATATATCATTCCTTAACCATGAGCTGAAGCGGATAGTGGAACCTGGGGAATTTAAAATAATGATCGGCTCATCGTCAGAGGATATACGGCTAACCGGCAGTTTCATGGTTAGGGAATATGTGGAGTTCCCATGGAAATGACTTAAATTTAGGCTAAGATAAGCCTAGATGACAGAAATAATTAAGTAATTGTTGTGGAGTATAATTTTGCGTCTAGTGATGGCTTGAGGAGTGAGGTGTATGATCAAGGCTTATGTGCTCTTTAAGGTGAATTCTGGGTCTGAGAAAGAAGTCTGTAAGAAGATAGCCGATCTAGATAACGTTTTAGATGCAAGCATAATCTATGGAGAATATGATATAATTGCGAAGGTTGCCGTGCCCGAGCTAACCCATCTAAATGAGTTTCTCGATAAAGTTAGGAGTATACCGAGCGTAATCCTAACATCAACCATGATCGTTGCGCAGGAGTATAGGGGGAGGGGAAGGAGAGAACCAAACTTAGAGGGACAAAAATAGCCTTAGGAATCTAGACGATTATCCAACACCATTCTTTCAGAACCAGGCTGGAATTGAGCGCTGTGGAGAATATTAAGAGGGAGATTTTACTAGCTATACTTAAAGAGACTGCGGCATTAAACCACGTAAAAATAGATGATATTGCCAAATCAGCGCATACCCCAAGAACTTTGGTAAGAGATTTTATAATGGAGTTTTCTGAGGGTGGGCTTCTAAAAATCCACAACGAAACAATCGCAGTTAATGGTGCACAACGCCTCAAAATAGCCCTTAAAGCTGCAGAATTGGGCTCTGATATTGAGAGGATTGCGAGGTTTCTAACATGGTCGGAATTTGAGAGGTTTTCTAGGATATCTTTTGAGGAGAATGGTTTTATTGTTAAGATGAATTTCCGTTTTGTATGGCTTAGTAAGAGGTGGGAGATAGATATACTTGGGGTTAAGAGGCCTATAGTGATTTCAGCCGACTGTAAGCATTGGCAACGGAAGTGGAGTGGAACCGCAAGTCTAAGAGCCGTGGAGATGCAGGTTGAAAGAACGAAAGCCTTGGCGGAAGCATCCAGACGTCTTGCAGGCAAAATAGGCATTAAGGGATGGAGATACGCATACTTCGTGCCGATCGTTCTATCGCTATTTCCATCGCAGCATAAATTTCATGAAAGAACCCCAATAGTCCCAATCCTGTCGCTCAACGACTTCCTACAGAATGTCATAGCTCATCTAGATGATATAAACAGCTTTTATATCTCATATGCTTAATGGCGCAAAAATGATATTAGAAATTCTTTTAAAGTTTGGGCATATTTTTAATCCAAAAGGTGAAACACTATGTCCCAGCTGAATGAAGAGCTCATCAGGATAGTGAATATTTCAATGCCATTCCCGGCTGAAGTTATAAGAGCTTATTCTAGGCTGGGTATGGTCTTCACAAGCGGCGACCTGGCGAAGGAGGCCGGAATCCCTAGATCAACAGCTAAATTCTATGTGAGGAAGATGCTAGAGATGCATATGATTTCTAAAGTTCCCCATAGAAAGAAGTATCAGAAGTATGCTAATGCTAAAAACTTTTCTGATTGGCTCATGGACTTGATAAGGCTGGCTATAAGACCTCTTGAAGAGAGAAAGTAAAAGAAGTTTGCTGTTGTCAGCATGGTGGCATGGCTTGTCGCTGAGGGAAATAGCTGCTAGGGGAAAGCGTAAAGGTAGACGAGGCAGAATATTAACCCCAAAAGAGATTAGGCGAATGAAGAAGCGTGGCTATCAGGCTGAAAGAGAACTTGTGAAGAGGCTTCGTGACCTCGGTTTTAAATCTGTTAGGATACCAGTTTCAGCGCCTAGTAGTGAGCCCCTACCTGATGTCTTCGCTACTAGGGGAGAATGCATAATAGCCTTCGAGGTTAAGGCGCCCAACGCTAGCAGAGCGTATTTTCCGAGAGAGCAGGTAGAAAAGCTCTTCAGCTTCCTAGAAATGTTTGAGAACTACCCGGTTAAGTTAGCGATTTTAGCGGCGAAATTCCCATATAAATGGGTTTTTAAGAAGATAGATTCAGTTAATGATTATTCAATCCATAGAAGTGAGGGAAGTAATATTGCTCTCGAGGCTATAAATTAGGTTGACGCTAAGCCCGGCTCTTTTAAGCAACTATAGATATAAGCGGGGGCCCTTTCTAATATATCTGCCACGTATATTTATGACCGTGCGACACCTCGGGCATCTATTATCTTCAGAAACGTTGTAGCGTACGACGCTGAAACCATATCTCTTTATGAGAGCTTCATTACAGTTTGGACAGTAAGTATGCTCATATTTGTGGCCAGGAACGTTTCCCACATATGGGTAAAGAACGCCCATGCTCTTAGCCATCTCGTAAGCCATCTCAAGAGTCCTTATTCTTGTCGCCGGCTTATTAAACTTGTATGCTGGATAATATCTAGTGAAGTGGATAGGCGTATCTGGACCAGCCTCTTTAATCGCGCGCTCAATTATGGATCTCAGGCACTCCTCATCATCATTAACATCGGTGATCACAAGGTTCACTAATTCGACATGAAAGCCCATTCTCTTTGCCTCCCTAACATTCCTCCAAATCTTCTCTACGTCTATGCCACCGCAAAGCTTCTCATAGACCTCAGAATCTCCCTTAATATCGATCTTCAGCCCATCCATGCCAGACTCTCGGATAGCCTTTAGAACTTCAAGCGTCATGTAGCCATTCGAGACATAGCATGCATATAAGCCAATTCCGCATCCAATCCTGAATGTCTCAATGTTCCAATCAGTTAATAGAGTGGGCTCTTGGAAGCTGGCGCAGAGTCCATCATCGCCGCTCTGAATAGCTAGATTAACAATATCTTCGGGCGAATAATAGCTGACACTGCTTGGATTGGGCGAGACCTTAGATAGAGTCCAGTTCTGACACCAAGGGCAGCTGAAGTTACATGACCAAGTTGAGAATGTGAGGGCTGTTGAGCCAGGCCAATAGTGGAAGAAGGGTTTAATCTCTATCGGCCTACTCTCTATAGCGCTCAATGCGCCATACATTACCGTATAAAGTTTTCCTTCGATGTTTAGTCGAGTCTTACAGAATCCGCTCTCCCCAGGAGGAATGATGCACTTTCGCTCACATAAAGTACACTCAACTTTATCGTTAGAAACCTTACTATAAAATAGAGATTCCTTGACATTAGGTAAGCTAAGCAGATTCTTCAAAAACTCTCCTCCAAAAAGAAAGTGAATTCAAAAGAAAGAGAAATAATTTTCTCCTGTTAAGGGCAAGGAGGAAATTAATGGCACTGGTACTACACATCTTGTTGTTGATGAGTCCTTTAATGAATTGGTGATTATGGCAAGCATCAAAACCATTAAATCTAAATGTGACAAATATGAAGGAAGGTTTAAAAGAGGCGATTTTAGATGACCTCCAATATTTTGGATGCCCTAAAAGATGCCTTAATCAATATGGATGCTGCCAAAGTAATTGATTTGGTTAATAAAGCTCTCACATTGAAGCTCGATCCAATAGAGATTATTGGGGTGCTGCGTTCAGGCATGGACGAGGTTGGACGGAGATTTGAGAGCGGTGAGTACTTTATTTCCGAGCTGGTTATGTCTGGGGAGATAATGAAGAGGGCATTGGAGATTTTAAAGCCCCACTTAAAAAGCGAAGGTAGAGGTAAGGGTAAAATCGTTTTGGGGACTATAATTGGCGACTTACATGATATTGGTAAGGAGATTATTAAGACGCTGCTAATCTCATCTGGTTTTGAAGTCTACGATCTAGGTGTAGATGTTCCCCCAGAGAAATTTGTTGAAGCGGCTAAAGAGACAGGTGCGAAAATCATTGGAATCTCAGCACTACTCTCAACTTCAATAGTTAATACAGCTAAGGTTGTTGAAAAATTAAGGGAAGAGGGGTTACGCGATAAAGTTAAGGTGATAGTTGGGGGAGCTGCAGCTAGACAATGGATGATCGAGAAGTACGGTTTAGATGCAGCTATAAACGACGCTATTAAGGGGTTGGAGATAATAAGGAGGTGGGCGGAGGAAGGTTGAACCCACGTGAAAGAGTTCTTAGAGCACTGGAGCACGAGGAGCCTGATAGAGTTCCTCTCGACGAAACTATTGATTGGGCTCATCCGCATCCGTGGGTATATGCGGCAAATTACCTCGGAGCTAAAACCTATGAGGATCTGAGGAGGAGACTTGGCATTGATCTAAGGAGGATTGGCTGGTCGACACAAGAAGAATTAAAGATACCTTCAGAAAGGAGGCCGGGTTTAATCTTTGAGGATAGTTGGGGAGTTAAGTATGAAGTTACCGCTGATGGTGTGCATACGCGAGTAATCTACCATCCTCTCCAGCATATTTCTCTGAGCGATTTCGAGTTTCCAAGTTTTGACAAGATATTTGATAGGGCTGCCGAGTTCATAAGAATTTGGCGTGGAGAGTATTTTGTCCAAGGCGTTATGTATTGTACTTTATTTGAAATAGCCCGCCTATTAAGGGGCTTTAACAGATTTCTCATAGACCTTTATGAAAATCCAAGCTTTGTTAACGAGCTGCTTGATCGCTTACTTAAATATCGGTTAGAGATGGGTAAACGCTTCATTGAGCTTGGGGTTGACTGTATACAATTGGGGGATGATGTTGGCGCGCAGACTGGGATGTTAATCCATCCAAATCTTTGGAGAAAATACTTTAAGCCTAGGATGAAAGCCCTAATAGATGAGTTAAAGAAGCACGGAGACGTGTATATTTGGTATCATAGCGATGGAAATGTCAAGCCGATAATACCAGATTTAATAGAGATTGGAGTGAATATATTAAATCCTATTCAACCAGACTGCATGGATCCCGCTGAGATAAAGGAGAAGTATGGAGATAAAATAACGTTGCATGGGACTATCTCAGTTCAAGAGACTATGCAACTCGGCTCTGAAGAAGATGTTAAACGCGAGGTTATTACGAGAATAAGCACGTGCGCCCATGGAGGCGGATTAATAATTGCGCCCGCACATGGACTGCAACCCTCCACACCCTTCAAGAATATAATTGCGCTTTATGAGGTAGCCAAAAAGTATGGTAGATATCCGCTTAAAAGGTGATATTAAATGGAGTGGCGCGAGAGGTTTCTGAGGATACTTGAGCATGAGGAGCCTGATAGGCTTCCACTGGACGTCTGGCTCTCACCAGCCTTCGCAGCTAAGCTCCGAAGTCTATTGGGATATGATGAGATGACTAGATTCTCGCCAGATCTATGGCTAGGCATCAAAAGTATTAGTCCAAGTGTCTCAGAAGACTTTGCACGCAAAGGTGTAGTACATGTGCCCTTCATACATTATGGTATTGGCGTATGGGTTGAGCCGGGCGTTATGGAGGATGAATGGGGTGTGAGACGTAGTTTAACCGGTGCTGGGACGGAGAGTCGCATAGTCTACCATCCCTTAGAGAGGGCTGATGAAGACTCCCTGGATAGATATCCATTTCCAGATCCAAACGCTCCTGGCAGGTTCAAGATAACTAGGGAGGATGTTGAGAGAATGAAGGAGGATGGGTATTGGGTTGTGGGCGGCTTCGGAGCGGACACATTCTGGTGTCAGGCGTGGTATCTTAGGGGCTTTAAACGGCTAATGATCGACTTATATGAAAACCCAAGATTTATCGATAAACTTTTGTCTAAGCTGCTGGAATACTATACTGGAATTGGTAGAAAGTTGGCTGATCTTGGAGTAGATCAAGTAAATATGTATGACGATATTGCGGCCCAAACTGGGATGATTGTTTCGCCTAGATTATGGCGCAGATACTTCAAGCCATGCTATAAAAGATTGAGTGATACGTTGAAGCCGAAGATAAAATATATTTATTATCATTCTGACGGAAACCTCAAACCAATTATCCCAGACTTAATAGAGATAGGCGTAAATATCCTAAATCCGATTCAGCCAGACTGCATGAACCTAGCTGAGCTAAAAATGGAGTATGGCGATAAAATAACATTATGGGGAGGATTATCTGTTCAAGATACGTTACCCTATGGGACTCCTGAGAAAGTTAAGGAGGAGATTAAAAGGACCATAGAGATATGTGCTCCAGGAGGCGGATTTGTGCTTGGCACATCCAACAACATTACACAGGACACGCCTATAGAGAACTTCTTTGCCATTTATGAAGCTGCCAGAAAGTATGGCAGATACCCCTTGAGGATCTAATCCTTAATGCTTCCTATTCTTCATTGGAGTGCACGCTAAAACAATAAAAAGGCTTTTGCTATTAATGATCTGAGAAGGGCGCTAGTAGATTATTGGTGGTCCATAATGATTGTTAGAATTAGGAATAGAGAGGAGATCCTCGCCAACGCCGAATCACCTCAAGATCGGCGGGCCAGAGAGATTGCCCTAGACGCTATTGAACGGGCGATAGCATCTGTGGACCCAAAAAACCTCATTTACTCAAAAGTGAAGGTTGATGATGGAAAAATGATAATAGATGGGAAGGTATTTGATCTCAGGTCATTTAGAAGGATTTTTGTTATAGGCGGGGGTAAAGCAAGTGGATATATGGCTGAGGCAATAGAGACTATTCTTAGGGATAGGATAGAAAGCGGAATAGTTGTTGTTCCGAAGGGGACTTCTGAGAAATTTAAGACAAGGGTAATAAAGATTCATGAGGCAAGTCACCCAGTCCCAGATGAGAGCAGCGTGGAGGGTGCAAGAAGAATCACAGAGGTTGTTGAGGCGGCTGGAGAAGATGATCTTATAATATGCCTAATATCCGGCGGGGGGTCGAGCCTTATGGCTTATCCACGCAATGAGATATCACTTGAAGATAAGAGGAAAGTTACAGAGATACTTCTTAAGTGTGGAGCCACCATCAAGGAGATAAATGCTGTTAGAAAGCATCTATCAAAGTTTAAGGGCGGGCATTTGGCAAAGAGCGCCTATCCCGCAACATTAATCAGTCTTCTCCTCTCCGACGTTATAGGAGACCCACTAGATGTAATAGCCTCCGGCCCTACTGTTCCGGATACTACAACATTTACAGATGCAATTAATATCCTCAAAAAGTACAATGTTTGGGATGCTGTTCCCAGAGCTGTCAAAGAGCTCCTTCTAAGTGGAGAAAAAGGGCTGATTAAAGAAACCCCGAAGAGCGACGACCCATGCTTCGAAAAGGTTCATAATTTTATTATAGGAAATAACAGGGATGCGTGCATCTCTGCGGTGAATGAGCTTAAAAGGGCTGGATTAAATACCCTTTTACTGACTTCTTATGCTGAAGGTGAAGCTAGACACATAGGTTTAATCGTTAGCGCTATAGCTAGAGAAATACTCTCGTCAGAGAATCCAGTAAAGCGCCCAGCTGGCATAGTTATAGGGGGTGAGAGCACGGTCACCGTTACTGGGAAAGGGATTGGTGGCAGAAACCAAGAGATATCCTTATCGTCAGCACTAAGCATATCCGGCTTGAAGGGCGTTGTAATCGCTTCGGCAAGCACCGATGGTATCGATGGACCGACCGACGCTGCCGGAGCTATTGTAGACGGATCGACAATTCCACGTTCGAAGAAGTTAGGGCTTAATGCTGAAGAATATCTGCGCAACAATGATTCATACTCTTTCTTTAGGGAGTTGGGAGATCTAATTTATACAGGTCCGACGGGAACGAACGTAAACGATATAACAATCCTAGTCGTCTTATAAAGCACCTCACTCTTTTAAAAACCTTATTTCCTCCTCAATTCTTTCCTCAACCTTCCAGCTAACCGTGTACCCGCCTAAGTATACGCCAGTGGTCATTACGAGAAATGGCGCAATTATCCCCATTAGGTAGTCGGCGCTTAACCCAAAATAGTACCCAAGTAAGATCGGGAAAAATTGTAGAGAACCAATGTAGCCAGAGATGAAAAGAATCACTGTAGTGTATATGGCTGAGATGAGGAGCGCAATTATGCTCGGGAAAACTAGGTTAATCTTAAGTCTCTCCTTAATCTTATATCCTGTATATAGCCCGCCTAAGAAGCCGCTAGGCAAATAGATTAAACCGAAACTAATTATTTTTTTGCCAATCTGAGCCTCCTCAAAGATTAATGCTCCGAGGCAATTAAGCGACTTAAGCAGCAAGTCAATTATTATGAGGTTTTTGAGAAAGAAAAGTGCAACAGAGCATAATAATCCACCTACGAGTAAGTGAAGCAATAACCTTAAATCTATCTTTCTTACTTCCTCATTAAGCCCCATGTTTTATCACCAGCAACTCAAGAATCTTCGCTTTAAAAGTTTCATATCTTTCCTCCCAAACTCTATCTATCCATGTGTAGAAGACTATCTCAACCGCTCCCCGACCCGTCAAGAAATAAATGATAATTCCCGTAAAGTTATATTGGAGATTTTCTGCGGCAACATTTTCTATGCGAAAGATTGTATAAATGGCACTGTAGCCGGAAACCTCAAGAGATCCATTCCTAAGAAACTGTAATGTGGCGTTTTGTGATCTCTTATGAAGCTCCCCATAGAATCTATTAACCTCAAAGGTTGTTATTAATAAACCGTCCCTTAAGTCAAGTCCGCTAAATATGGACTGAGCGTACTCCCAACTCTTATAATAAATTAAGCCGAAAAATGAATCGTATTCTGTAGTAAGCATATTAATTATGCAAAGGCTGTCATTCTCCCATTTGGCTCTAGCATACCAGTTCCTGGGAAACTTAAACCTGAAAAAATCTGTCTCAAAAGATATGCACTCTCCATCCTCAGATAAATTTCTTAACAGAGTGAAGTATATCAGTAGGTATCCTGTCGAAAAGAAAGTTAAAATCAATATTATGAAGATAGCGATGGGGAGGCGGAGCCCAAATATTTTGCGCTTTACCTTCATTACGCCAATCCCAGCACACGTATCCATTCATATTTAATCTTTTTCTCCGAATATAAAATATAAGGTTATTGTACCTAAGTAAAAACTCCGCTCAACCGTATTGGAGGAGGCTCTTGTTGATGCTTTTGTATCCGTATTCACGCTCTCCCAAGATTCTTTTCATGCATCTAATGGTTCCTAATGGGGTCAGCTGCTACAATTCCCCTTTCGCTGGGAAGACCTGTACTTGGATGCCACTTCAACTATTCTCCTTGCCAGTTCAGCGGCATCTTCGCCGAAAACTACTATCATGGGTTCTTTTCCAAAATCACCCATATGATAGATAACATCCGGGGTCTCACCAATTCTGGCTATCGCTTGCTTAACGCCCCAAGGTATTGTCATTCCTTCAATATGCTTAACGTCAGCTGGTTCCTCCTTTCTGTCGAAAAACGATATCTTCATGCCAATTCCTCTAAGTATACTGAGAATCTCCTCCGAGAACCTTATGTTAATTGCTGCCCTCTTTCTAGGGTCATGCCTAATCATCTCAAGTAGGTATCTGGCCAAGTGACTTGATCCTCCAAAATCCGGGCTCGAAGATGCCTTAACTCTGCCGAATGCCCTCATTAGTCTCCCCGGTATGGCTGCCACATCATTAATGTTTTCCGGGTAAGGCAGTGCCATAGCAACGTTTATTCCAACCTCTGGCGCTAGATCCGCAACTTCAGGGAAAGACTCGAGAATTCTTTTAGCTTCCCTGACACTCTTTAGGACACCGTATTTGGCAGCCTCACGATATAATGTTGCTAATGGGTTGACTGGTCCAACGCCTTTACCAATTTTCAAGCCAAATTTTATTGCATTGGTAGTGAACTCTTTTGCCTGCTTAACCGCCGAGGGTATATCCTCTCCCTTCGCGAGAAATGCTGCTATGGCAGCTGAGAAACTGCAGCCAGTTCCATGCGTTGTCTTCGAATCTAATCTTGGCATACTGAAAATTCTGTATTCGCCCATATAGTAAAGTATGTCAATTGCGTCTTTTGGCATATCTAAATGGCCGCCCTTAATGACAACAGCTCTCGGCCCCATAGAACATATTTCTTTAGCAGCTCTCTTAGCATCCTCCATACTTCTGATCTCCATTCCAGTAAGCCTTTCAGCTTCAAATCTATTCGGCGTTACAACGGTTGCTAATGGTAAAAGATACTTTCTTAAAGCAGCCTCAGCCTCAGGCTTTAATAAGAATGCTCCAGATTTAGCGACCATAACCGGGTCAACGACCAATGGAAAATTAT
>Ga0209394_1000587_pt1 | contig 27686 bp, 29 predicted proteins | sample JNZ201metaG_FD_184122 | JGI IMG/M metagenome (GOLD analysis project Ga0209394, IMG submission 184122) | Hot spring microbial communities from Jinze hot spring, China to study Microbial Dark Matter (Phase II) - JNZ 20120812A (SPAdes) (version 3) ... | reverse complement strand
CATCACCTATCCTTCCGATAAGCCTAACCATCCTACGTCTTTCCGGAGGACCTCTATCATCTCTAGCATTACGTCTAGGCTTTATGACGGGTTTTACGCCCATCCCTCTAAGGAGATTGTAGGCTTCAGAGTTATCGTAAGCTCCATCCATAACAGCTTCAGAAACCCTCCTAAGCTTAGAGGCATCCTTAATTAATGCCGCTTCTGAGTCGTGAACGTCATCAGTTGTTACATCCATAGCTAAAACCTCCTAGTCTTAACGTTTACTGCGAAGTGGATCTTGATATAGCGCTTCCTCCTCCCATACATACGTGTAACCCATCCACCAGACTTATGGACGCTAACACTGCTCGAGTCTACGGCTATAGTGACTGGCTCGTTGGAAACCCTCAACGAATCGTATAAAGATGGGTTAAGCATTAATATACGTCTCCTAACCCAAGAGTAGTCAACTGATGGAAGCTTAGGGATAAGCCTATTTAAAGCCCTAGTGAAGCCTTCAAGCTGCCTGTAAGGCATTGAGAAGAGATAACGTACAACCATAAGGAATTCAACATACCTAACAGTAAGCTTGAAGGGATGACCTACCTTACCACGATTCAAATCCATAAGCTCAGAATCATAGCCTTCAGAAATTCCAGGCTAAGAAGAAGCTCACCACGCCTAATCAAACGCTCATCAACAACCCTCCAATCCATAAACTAAAGATTCAATAAACCAAAAATTAATTAAGCCACAAAGCTTAATTAGAATAACTTATTAAAGACTTTTATGAACTTAAGCATGTTTAAATTTCCCTTCTAACTATTCATGATTTGAGAGTATTAGGAAACTAATATCTAGAATTGATTTCAAGATTTAAATAAACTCTAATCTATCATACTATATTTATTTAACTGATGGTATTACTTTCTATCTAGATTTATACATATTAATATTCCAATTGAAAAAGAGACTAGCGATACAAGTACTGTGAAATGTATAGTTATTAAGCCGAGAGCTTCTGCTATAATCTCTGAAATACGTATTAGTGGGTCTGTATTCAATAAGTAGTTAATTAAGGGTGGAGACATCATAAGTATAAGTGCAATTATTTCTTTTAATGTCACACTAGTTTTAATCAGCATGTATATGTTTAGCACAGTAAGAATATAAATCTAATGCTTAACATTATGCATTTTAAACGAATTTGTTGAAGTTTTGAATATATTATTTAGTTTGATTTGTTTATGTGTCTATTAAATTTAGAAGTTTATTTTTGGGTGTTCTTACTCTGTATTTTGTATGGTTAGTAATTATGGATTTAAGAGGTTGAGAATATCATTCTATTTGTAGGCTTTATTAACTTGTTTATGATTGTAGCTTGAAGATGAGTAGAATATTAAATATTGATCGTAACTATGAGACTTTACATGAATGACTCTAAATTTAGTGAATTATTATTAGTTATTCTATTGGTTGTATAAGGTTATGTTAATGAATGTAATGTTAGGATTAGTTTCACTTATTGTATGAATTGCAGATTTACTTATAGATTCTATAGCTAAGCTTAATAATTTTGAAACTCTTCTAAACCTTCATGAAATACATACTCTAATACTACTAAACTTTAGTTTCACCCTTTTCTATTACATTTTAAACAACTAGAAATTAAATTTACTATATTCATAATCCATTAAAAGTAAATAAATGGATTTTAAATACTTTCTTATCCGGGTACTATTAACTCACAAACTTCATATAAATGGTTAGCCACTAAAGGTTGTTAGGAGGGTAATAGAAGTTCTGCTTTATAGCAAAACATAAAGTAACAAGACTTAAATATTTTAAAACCATCTTAAGACAAGCAAATATTGCTGAATCCAGAGAAACTTGTAGATGACTTCTAATTTATTAAGTTTCTCTTCTAAATAATTGATACAGTTCACCAATGGCTGATGATAAGATAACCAATAAATCTATAAATGGATATATTAAAGTGTATTTTAGGATTTTCTTTCTAAATCCTTTAATAAAGTAATATATTAATCCCCAAGTAAGGGGAGCCAATATAATTGCCTTAATTATATCTAGTGATAGTCTATTATTAAAAAGTATACTTGTAATCAACAACACTATTAAAAGCATTACTGCTATTATAAAACCTATAAGGTAAAGTATAAGCCATGTTCTTAAAGGTCTAACTCCCTTTACCTTTTTTATTAAAATTCCCCCTCCCTTACCATATCTAAATGTTTGTTTAATAAGTTTAATGATAGAGTCTCTATGTTGATGAAATACTATTACATTAGGCTCAAGTCTTATTTTATACCCCTTTAATCCTAGTCTTTCAATAAGTTCAAGATCATCATAACCGTACTTTATTGTCTCATTAAAAAGTCCTATATTAATTAGTACATCTCTTCTAAAGGCCATGTTACATCCAGCGGGATAGCTGAACGGTTTCCACAAATTTAGGATTTCTTGTCTTTTATATTGTGGCATAATATGTAAACCCGTATTGTCAATGTATATTGAAGTAAAGTTCTTACTTAATCCCTTTACACTTCCACCTATACATGCTACGTCATTATCGTTAAAACATGAAACTACATTTTTTATCCAATCCTTTGGAACAACGCAATCAGCATCTGTAAAGACAACAATTTTTCCTTTTGAATTTTTAATTCCAGTGTTTCTGGCGGCATTTAATCCGGTTCCTTCTTGCATAACAAGTTTAACAGGATACTTTAATACGAGTTCTCGAGTTCCATCCGTTGAGTATCCATCAACAACAATAACCTCATACTTCCTCCTATCATATTCCAGCTTCATCAAGGACTCTAGTAAATCTCTAATCGTATTAGCTCCATTCCTAACAGGAACTATAACAGATATGTCTATTTCACTCATAGTTTATCTCTCTTCTAACAGTAAGTTTCTCATTCCATGAACCTACCTAAATACGCTTCCTCCTCAAATATTTGTATTCTTGTAGTAACTCATTAACTGTAAATTCAATACTATTTCTTAGAAAGCCCTTAGAGAATAATATCTTATCGCTTATTGCCCTCATACTCTGAATATAAACTCGTTTTATAATTATTTTTCTTAGATTCTTCATGAATTCATATACAGCCTTAATAATACTTATAGAAAATTGAGTATTAATTAGAATAGATACATGTATGGCTAAGAATGATAGAAACAGGTATATACTTCCTCTAATTAGTAAGTTTTCTAGTTCTGCATTCTTAAATAGTGTATATAGCCTATTTTTGGTTGAATGATAAACTCTAAAAGGATTCAATTTTTTCTCTATATTGCTTTTATGGTATACTATAGCATCTCTAACTAAAACCACTTTACACCCTATAAGTCTTACACGCCAGCTATAGTCTGTATCATCATCATATATGAAATAATCATCATCAAATCCTCCGGTAATTTCATAGATATTACGTCTTGTTATACATGCCGCTGATGAGGCGGCAAAAATCTCTATAATCCTATTACCTATACTGCTCTGTTTTAATCCATATGTTGAAACCCATGTTCCAAGAAGATCTATAGAGAGGCATGAATGGTCAAGTTTATCCGGATGATCATACTGTAAAATGCATGCTTGTGCTATTCCAATAGATCTATCTTTTTCCATGACATCAACCAGCCTTTTTAACCAATGTGGTGTAACTTTGATATCATTATCTAAGAATACAATATACTTAGAGTTTATGCTTATATTTTTGAATCCAATATTGTGTGATTTTGCAGGTCCAACATCATTTTTAAAGCCAATAAGTCTAAAATTATACCTCATCGCTAGTTCCTCTATTTTAGGAGTTTGGCAATCAACAACTAGTACTTCATAATTTGAATATTGAGTCTTATATATAGATTTCAGGCAAGATTCTAAATTCTTAATGTTTCTTGCATTTATAATCACTATACTTACATAAGGCATGCTTGTTTGAAAGCAGCTACTCACATTATTCTCTAGGGTTTTTACTAATAAATTTAAGCATGCTATAGCGTAGCTAAAATAATATTTACCTAAATAGAGGGTAGTTTTAAACTGTTCCTCTTCTTCTTGAGTCTAAATCATTTATAAACTGATAATAAAGTTAGGAAAAGTTTAATGTTATACTAAGCAAATTTAAGTTTTCTATTGTACATGTTATTTAAGTAATACTGACTAGAATTTTTGTATTACCTTTTTCCCTTTCTTCTTTCCTCCTTACACCATGGAACAGTAATTACAATCAAAATTAATAGGAATATTATTAGTGATATTATTGGACTTTCATGAGCAATTAAAGTAATCCATCCAATATAAGGAATTTTAAGAACAACCTTCCCAACAATGTCCTTTTCTCTAATCCATGTCTCTATATTATATGGGTTTTCGTCTGGGCTATTATTATTATCACCTTTAGTTAAGAAACGCCAGTTTCCATTTGAATCCTTTGTCTTATTCACTACTCTATGAATAATATTTGACTTATAAGGTAAGTTAAATATAATTATGTCACCTACTTCTATATTTTCAGCTTTTACCCCAATACATATAACGTAGTCTCCTTTCTTAAGGCTAGGCTCCATACTGCTCGAACTTACGACTCCTATAGGTACCTTTGTATTAAGAACTATCTGTAAGATATTATATGCAAACAATACTGTAATTAATAGTATAGCCATCATTATGTAATCTTTAATTTTACTATTTTTCAGTATTCTGCTATAGTTCATACTCAGTCTGTACTATCTACTATAAGATCTTATATATTTATTTTCCTTATGAAGATTTAAATACTAAGTATTATGGTGAGAAACCAATATTTTTCATCGTGGTGCATTATGATTTTCTAGATCTCTTGAAGAACTTAAACTACATATGTTAGAAAACACATTTCGGTAAGAAAAACAGACATGGTAACTTGGGAAGGAAGCTGCAATATGCTAAGTTGCTACATCCAGAGAAGCGTAGTAAAAGTGTATTCATCATTTATTAATAGGTAGAATTGATAAGATTGGATTTAATGGAGCTGTTGAAGCCGATGAATTATACGTTAACACTAGATTGAAGAGGGTAGGAACAATAGTATAGTATTAAACGCCTAGGTAAAGTAGCTAGACAAAGAGCCTTTAGGGGGCGTGAATTATGGAGTTACGATAAGCCAGCTTCATTCCTACTTGTCGGTAGGAGTGGAGGATTACATTCCATCAAGTAGTGTTGAGTTTTGAAGTATCTCTCAAGGTAATAGGTAGAAGAGTTGAGAATAACTTAACCATATGATAGCTTCAACTTATATCTAAGCTTAAGTAAGTAAGCTAAGATATAGACATGAGTATGTAAACCACTCAGAATAGGTTAGAGGTAGACGTCACATAACAACTATGAAAATAGAACGTCAATGCTAATACCATGGCTATCAATATATAGAAAATATGTAAAAAATAAACCTATACTTAACAGCATTCAAACATGTAGAAGATCGGAAAGAATAAGCCCAACCGAAGCAATAACAGAAATTCTAAAACAATTTACAAACTAACAACCACAACAACCTCATTAAAGAGAGACCTTAAAATTTAAATTTTTTCTTTTAAACAATTAATAATGAACAATTACCAAATTAGAGAATTTCGAGAAGATGACTTGGAACCCGTTATTGACATAAATAGAAAATGTTTACCTGAAAACTATGCTCCATGGTTCTTTATGGAGCATTATAATCAATATCCAAAAGCCTTTCTTGTAGCTGAATATGAAGGTGTTGTAGTTGGATATATTATGTGTAGAGTTGAATATGGTTTTAGCAATCATAAACTTGGTGTTTGTAGAAAGGGTCACATTATATCTATAGCTGTATTACCTGAATACAGAAGAAAAGGAATTGGTGAAAATCTGCTTAAAGAAGCTATGAAAGCTTTACGTGCTTATCAGGCAAGTGAAGTATATTTAGAGGTCAGAGTCTCCAATAAGCCTGCAATAAATTTATATAAAAAGTTAGGCTTCTCAGTTGTTCGAATACTAAGAGCTTACTACATGAATGGTGAAGATGCATACTGTATGTCCCGTTCATTACTAACCTAGATTTTAGCTCTTATTTAGTCATTATATCATCTTTCATAGTTTAATCAATTAATAATTTTTCATATAAAACTTTGGAGCAAACCCTGAAACGAAATTAAACCACATAATGCTATACTGTTTTACTATTTTAACCTTCTATCTCAGTTATAAATGAAATCATAATGGTTAATATCCACTATGAGCGTAAAGATTATAAGGAGCCCTATTTTAATTCTCTCACTACTAGTAAACTTGTATGACATATAATAAATCATTACAGTAGGTGATGTTTGATGTCTGCGCGTATAGCTAGTATGCCTGTATTGGTACTTAAAGAAGGAACAAGCAGATCTATAGGTAGGGAAGCTCAGGAAAATAATATATCAGCAGCCATTGCACTAGCTAACATTGTTAGGTCATCATTAGGACCTAAGAGTATGGATAAAATGTTAGTGGATAGTTTTGGAGATGTTACAATAACCAATGATGGTGCAACAATACTAAAAGAAATGGATGTCCAACATCCTGCAGCTAAGATGCTTGTTGAAGTTGCCAAGGCACAGGATCAAGAAGTTGGTGATGGAACAGCAACAGCTACAGTACTAGCTGGTGAATTACTTAAGAGCGCTAGAGAGCTTTTAGATTCGGATGTACATCCAACAGTTATAGTTGATGGTTACAGACGCGCGCTTGATAAGGCCCTGGAGACTTTGGATTCAATAGCTGAGCCTGTAGATCCTATGGATAGGAAAACATTAATGGACATAGCATTAACATGTCTTAGTGGGAAAGTTGTAACCGCAGGGGCCTATGAGAAGTTAGCAGAACTTGCTGTTGAAGCTGTACTTCAAGTAGCTGAAAAAATCAATGGTAAATGGAAAGTAGATATTGATAATATTAAAGTTGAAAAGAAACATGGTAAATCAATCGATGAAAGCGTTTTAGTAAGTGGTATTGTTCTGGATAAAGAAGTTGTTCATGAAGGAATGCCTAAACTAGTTAAAAATGCTAAAATAGCACTACTTGAATGCCCCATAGAAATCGAAAAACCAGAAATAAGCGCCAAAATAAATATTACACGTCCAGATCAAATGAAAAGATTTCTTGAGGAAGAAACTCAAGTTTTAAAGAAAATGATTGATAAAATTGCAAGTGTTGGTGCAAATGTGGTAATATGTGAGAAGGGAATAGATGATGTTGCACAACATTTCTTAGCTAAAAAGGGAATAATGGCCGTAAGAAGAGCTAAAAGATCAGACATGGAAAAATTAGCAAAAGCTACTGGTGGAAGAATAGTTTCAAGTATAGAGGACATCTCTGAAAAAGATTTAGGTGAAGCAGGACTTGTTGAAGAAAGAAGAGTTGCTGAGGATAAAATGGTTTTTGTTGAACAATGTAAGAATCCTAAAGCAGTAACAATACTTCTTAGGGGAGGCTCTGATCAACTAGTTGCTGAAGCTGAAAGATCAATTCATGATGCGATATGCGTTGTTAGAGATGTTGTTCAGGAGCCTAAAATAGTTGGAGGTGGAGGCGCTGTAGAGATTGAAGTTGCAAAGGCTTTAAGAGAATATGCAAAGAAGTTAAGCGGTAAAGATCAGCTTGCAGTTATGAAATATGCTGATGCTTTAGAAGTTATACCATTAGCTCTTGCGGAAAATGCTGGATTGGACCCAATAGACATAATTGTAAAATTAAAAGCCGCTCATGAAAAGATGAAATGGGCTGGAATTAACACAATCACTGGTGATATAAGTGATATGCTGAGTCTTCATATAGTTGATCCTGTAAATGTTAAAAAACAGGCCTTAAAGTCTGCAACTGAAGCAGCAATAATGATCTTAAGAATTGATGATATTATAGCTGCTGCCAGACCTGAAAAAGAAAAGGAGAAGAAACCTACTGAAGGAGCTCCAAGTGAATTTGAATAATAACAATAACTTATTTTTCTAAGTTTTTATTAGCAACATTATTTAAGATTTAAAAAATTAAATAACTAATAGTAAAACATTTAAGGAATGCGGCGAATGCTTGGTAGATACTATGGTTGAGGTTTCATGTGAGGAAAAAGGAAAAAGAATTCTTATTGGCCCACCAAAACTTACAAGATTTGAACGTGCCAGAATAATAGGTGCTAGAGCTTTACAATTATCACTAGGTGCTCCTCCATTACTTTCAGGTATTAGATATAATAACCCAATTCAAATTGCAAAAGAAGAACTTGAAGCTGGTATTCTTCCAATAACTATTAGACGTAGACTTTCAGATGGCACACATCAAGACATCCCATTAAAATGGCTTATAAAGGGATGTTAACTAAAGCTTTGATGTCAACATCTTATTATTATGACATCCTAATGTAACCTTACCCATCCTCCTTTATATTAGGCGTTCATTAATGATTTTATTTTTCCTTATGTTTAATTATCAAGATTCTATGAAATTTAGATATGAAGTATACGCAGTTGATGGCTTAAGTACATAAAGATAACCGACAATTAAAAGATATTTAAATATTTTACAATTAACAGTTCTAAATATAAATTAATACAGGCTTTAGACATAGCTTAATAGCAAACATTTAGGAGCTACCAAAGTTTTAAGCAAATAAAGCGCATCATAATGAGTTCGGTCTAAGAGAAAACTTTTTCTTTATGATAAATGTTCAGCGACTGAAAGTTTCTAGAAAAATGATAAAGGATCTGCTTTTATGATAGACCAAATACAAATGGAAATGGCTAGATAAGTTTATGCCTATAGGATGACATGAGGAGATGAGTTTTTATACTCGTAGATTAAATTTAGGATGAGAGAGATGACCAAAACTATTACAATTAATTTAAAAGGTATAACTCATATAATTGAGTGTTGGGATGAAATGCAGAACTTATATAAAGCTCGGGATTACTGCGAATTTGCAAAAAAAGTGCAGGAATTTGCAAAAATGATTATTAGTTATGACGACTATATTTTAAGTGATTTAGATGGGGTTATAGAAGAATTATTAAAATTAGCAAATAGCATAGTTAAAAGAAAGAAATCAGAAAAAGCCACTATAAGAAAGATTAAGGAAATGGTTGATTATATAGTAAGTATATGGTGCTCACATTATCTTTTAGAAGATTCCCAAGTAAAATTTAATTAAGCTAGCATTAATATTATTGGGAATAATATGGGTGGTAAAAAGAAGAAAACAATAACAGCAATGGAAAAGGAATCTTTAAGAAAGAGAAAAGAAAAAGTGGAAGAAAAAAAGAAAAAGGAAGAGAAGGAAATAAAGAGGGGAGCAATACCTGCATCTGTTGATATCTCAATAATTGAGAACATTAAGAAAGATTTAAGCAGTACAAGTTATCTAACACCTTTTAGTGTATATTCTAAATATGGACTAAAAATAGGAGATGCTAAAAGAATACTTAAAATACTATGTTCAGAAGGAATAATTAAACTTGTTAGTGGAAACGCAAGAATTCAAGTATATGTACCATTAAATCAAAATCCCCTCTAATCTAACATTTTTATGTGAACAGGAATAGATTTTGGAATTTCTCTAAGCTCGTTAACTCCTTCAGTAATATATCCTATAGACAACGACTTCGCATATGATAAACCTTCATTTAAAAATAAAATAATATCACTACCTAAAGGACAGTATGCTACATCACCCATACTAAAATTCAGCTTACCTGGCTTTTCCAGTCCAGTTTTAAGTTTAATTGGAATTCTAATATAGTTTACTTCCTTAAATGCTCTTGAGAATAATGGAAGATGTTTTACCATATCTTCTATTGTTCTAGGGGCAAGAAATCTAATAAGTGATATCTTAATTTTCGCAATGCTATTGAAATCAATGATCAAATTTATTGATTCTATCTTTTTAAACATACAGTTAACATTTAGTTTCCAAAATAAATTTTACTATATTCATATCTGCCTTGTGAACTTAAGCCATCACCTACATATGCTTCATATCTAAAGTTCATAAAACTATTGTCAACTACTTATATTGAAGAGAAGCCAATAGTAGCAACTCTAAATCATCATTAACCTATATTGAGCTTGGTAAATTATATTGTTAAGATATTTTATTATTTCATTATAGAAAAACCTAAGCAAATCATTATGGTATTTTATGTAATTCTTGTCGAGCTATAGTCTTAGTTTAACACATCTAATAATCGCATGTTTATCAAAACTATTCAAATACTATAGCCCAGGACTCTTTGTAGAGAAGTTGGTTTTCCTCTCAACACTAAGTACAGTAGGTTATTAAAAGGATTAACAGGTATAAGAACAATTCATAGAGTACTCGAAGCTCCTAAGCTAGAGAGAAGTCATGTAAGTTCCAGAAACATAAAAAAGAAAAGTATATATTGCCAAGATGAGAAAATCATAGACTATGACTTGTTAAAAAGCTCTATGTTATAAGGCTACATGTTTTACAGATGGAAGATATTATAACCTTGACTATATGTAGGCTCAGCTAACAAGCAAGCTCTGCTAACTTTAGATGTGAAAATATGTGTAATTGATAGCCTAAGTTCATAAGGCGAACAAGTATAACTTAATAATCATAGAGAAAGACAACTTTACAGAAGATTTAAAGAGCTATAATCCTACTTAACAAGACAGCATAGACGAAGAGTTTTCCAAGAAATAAACTTGTAAGTTTAAACCATATAGCTATAAGAGAAGGAAAGATTAGTAGAGAATGAACGGAACTACTATAGAATTCTATTAAAATAGAGAAGAGATTTCGAAATAAAGTTAAGTTCATATAATACTTACATAATGTAAATATTTTTAAACTATAACATATCTCAACTATACTATCATTATAAGGTCGGTATTCATGGCTTTTCAAGTAGATAAAGTGATTAAAGAAGCTATAGATCTACTAGAAAAAAATAATATTGAAGAAGCTAAAAGGAAATTAAAATATGCTTATGAGGTGTATGATAGACACGCATGGCTATCAAAGGATGGTAAATTATATGAAAAAGACGTTTATGACCGTTTTTCCAAGAAAGGCGTTCCATTCAAGAGTACACATTCATTTGATGTTGATGTAGTAGTCCTACAGAAAAATCATAAAGTAAAACTTATTGAATGTAAAGTTATAAGAAAGGATTTTCTCTATCTTTATCCCTCAGATTATGAAAAATTGTATACTATTTACCGTAAACTTAAAACGTTAGGATATATGCCTGAACCAATAGTAGCTGTTAAAATGCCTAAAAGGAAAAGGGAAAGATTAATAGTTCTGAAAGAAGAATGGATGAAGAAGGGATTTGTAATAAAAATACGTTTTCATCAAAGTAGTCGTAGAATAACTGTTGACTGGTTTGTTCCAAGAAAAATGAGAAACAACGGCAAAAAGTAAGACAATAGTACTTAATTCAAATGTAAAGTATTAATGTCTAATAATGTAACTTTCTTATGTTGTTACAATGTTAACAGTAATGCTTATTATTCCATCCGTATTTGTCATCCCCTTGAGTAACTCTTTAACACTACTTGTTATTCCCTTAACAATTATAATTTCTAAACATCTTTTTTCATCTAAGTGAATATGCATTGATGATGAAATTAAACTTGAGTATTTATGCTGAATATCAATAATTCTATCAACAATCCCCTTAATCTCATGATTGTATGTTACTAATAGTGCTCCAACAACGTTTTTCTCACTTCTTGTCCAATAATGACTAGCTATAAAGTCTCTCATTGCAATTTGTACAGCACGAGATCTTTCATAACCTAGACTCTTAGTTAACTTATCAAAGTCATGTAGTAACTCTGGCGGTAATGAAATGCTTATTCGTCTAACTTTATTCTTTGGGCTCAAACTATCACCATAATTAAACCTTTATTATCGATATAAATTTAATTGATATAATTCAAAATCATTTTACTATGTATATATCCATAACTATTTGATAAAGTCTTACTCCAATTTTTCTTGTGACTCTAATAAGTTTAAACTCAAAATACTTTACTTTATTATTTAGAATCTTACTATAATCCCTTATAGCTTTATTAAATAGATCATTAATCGTTTCACCTCTATTTCTATGATATACATCATAGACGTGTACGTATCCTCCATCGTTTTTTAAAGTTAAAATTGCATATGGAAGATAAGCTTTAGCTAATTCCGGCAATGGCATTAAAACCCTATTAGCAATATTTATTAGTTTCCTCATTATGACTTCTCTAGCATCACCAAGTATGGGTACAACAGTATTTGTAAACTTATTGATTTCTATATTTTGTAGCATATAGTTGTAAGCATCTGGATTGGCATCTATTGAATATATAATAGAAGGTTTTGAATGTCTTGCTATTACTATGGAATATGTTCCTACACCAGCAAACATGTTTACTATGACTTCACCATGGTTAACAAGCCTTGCAATCCTAATTCTTTCATACATTAATCTTGGTGTAAAGAATACCTTGTTGATATCAAGTTTAAAAAAGCATTTTGATTCTTTATGAATAGTTTCAGTTCTATTTTCACCAGCTATAACTTCAAATTTTTGCACTCTATATTCTCCATGCGCTGGCTTTATTTGAGTAGCTACAACCTTAACCTTTTTACATTTACTTAATATGTGATTAGCTATTAAAATTCCAACTTCTTTATCATTTCGCTTAGGAATTTTAATAATTGCTATATCCCCTATTATATCATATCTTACTCTCATGAATTTAATATTCTCACAATTCATAACTTACCATCACGCCTAAGGCAACCTTCTCCTAAACATACTTTAAAGACCTTGAACATATAGCAGCTTAGATTTATTAGTATTATTCTTAACTCTTACTCAAGTATTTGTTAGTGATTAGTTTATTATTGTATCTTTTGTATGTTTTAGTTTTCTTGTTTGGGAGTTTGAATAATAAGATGTCTTTAATAAATCATAGTTTCTACTTTCTCTCATCCCACCAGAGTATTAATGTTAAATGCTAGAAGTGTTAGTAGGATCTCGAGAGTTACACTCCTTCCTAACACATCTCTTATGAATATAAGACTATAATACTGGATCTATGATACTTTGTCTCTATGAGATTCTTAATGCTGTTAATTTAATTACAAATAAGTAAGAAAATAAAAACAACAGAGCATATAGTAAATGCTCAGTAATAAAAGGTTATTAGAAGAAATGCAAAAGAAAATATTAACTTTTAACTTTAAATGTTTGTTGAATCCTATACCTACAGACTACTATGACTAAGTTCTTTAACTTCCTTTTTCTTAATTGATATTATCTTATCATATATGTATCTTGGTAAAGTATAGTCTTCTTTTCTTATTTCAAGCTTCTTACCTATTATTAATCCTTGCCCCGTAGCAATGTTTATCTCATGAGCATATAAACAATGATTTGTTTGTCTAGCTTTTTCAATTATTAAAAATCTACATAGCTTTCCTCCTCGAATTATCCTCTTAAATCTGATAATAATATCACCTACATGTTCAACCCCAAATCCATGTGCCTCTCCAGTAGTTATAGCGTATTGTGCAGTCGCCATAACTGTAAAATCCCATTTTGAAAGGACCTTTTTAATAAAGTACGAATATCGCCTAGCCATAGCAGGCTTATCAAGCCAATAAGCTGAAATAGAGTCTATTACTACTCGAGCACGGCCATATCCAAGATATTTTTTTGCCTCAATTATTTTGTTAATAAGCATCTCTAAATCTAGTGATTTTAAAGTCCACAGATCTTCTCCCCCCATAAGTGCATCTATAATTATAAGCTTCTTCTCAGTAATTGCCTTGTTAAAATCCATGTTAAATTGAGCAGCCTGACTGATTATGCTTTCTCTACTTTCCTCTGTTGTTATATATATGTTTTTATCATTTTCAAGAATACCCTGATTAATAAAGTGAATACAGAGTATTGTTTTACCGCATCCAGGTTCTCCAGTAACAACAACAAAAAACCCTCTTGGAATACCACCCTCAATAAGTTCATCAAGTCCCTTTACTCCAGTTGAAAGGCGCTCAATGTTCACACCCTTCATTATATTTAACAACTCTTTTAAACTTAACGAATGGCTACACGGCTTTGTTAACTTTAGATTTATTTGGGAGTTCTCTCCCTTATTTATGGTGAATCTATGGTTAAAGTTGTTAAGTTTGTTAGGGAGAGAACTCCATTTACTCTAGTTGTTTATTGCTTATATATATTTTCGTTCATGTTCATCTAGGATGGCTTCAGATATTTTAAGCTTTATTGTTGTTAGGAGTTATGTATCTATATTATCGTGGTTTAGATCTTTAAGCTTCCTATTTGAGTTTGATAGGAGGGATGTTAGGATTGTTATGGTTGATGATACTATTATTAGTGTAGGTTCTAAGAGTAAGGTTGTTTATGTTGTATTTGAGCCGTTATTAAGGAAATTTTGTATGTATTGGTTTGCGATGTTGCAACATGCTTACATCTCTAACATTCCTTAAAAAGGTTAGGGCTATCTATGGTTCTAATATAGTTGTATTAAGTGATGGAGCTCATTATTATAAAGCAGTAGAATATTAAAATTAAAACATGAATTGTATAGTTTAGAGGTTAGGAATCTAATGGAGAGGATCATACAGTATGTTAAGGATAGAACTAAGCTATTCGATAACTACATACCGTGCATGAAGGATAGATGTGATGGTGAACATGCATTAATGCTTATAAAATCAATAATATACATACTAAACAAACATGGATAAGGAAAATAAAAGCTAAGGAATTCATAGAAAACATAATACCAAAAATAGAGGTGATAAACATGCTTAAGTTAACAAAGCCGTTTAAATTTTAGAAAGTTTTAAATATGCATCTATTGTAATGACTACAGAATTGTATGTCTAGCTCTGAGCATTGGCTTGTTGATATATTAGCAAAACTACTAAAATTTCGCGGAGAGAAATCTATATATATATGTAATGGCGGCCTTTCTGTATCTGGTCTTCAACATATTGGGAGATTGAGAGGTGAAATTGTAATTAATGATGCTATTATAAGTCTACTTGAGGAAAATGGACTCAAAGGTAAGCATACTCTAGTGCTATACACGCAAGATCCTTGGAAGGGTAAAGATAAACAGTTATCAGTTTTTAAGAATCCTGATGAAGCCAAGAAATATATATCATGGCCACTTATCATGGTTCCTGACCCATTTGATTGTTGCAACAACTGGGTTGAACACTTTTGGAAGGATTTCGGAAACTATCTGGAGCTCTTTACACATGAAGTCGACATAATCACAACAACCGATTTATATAAATCTGATAAAATGAAGAATTTTATTAAAACTGCTTTTGAAAAAAGAGAAAGTATCAGGTCAGTAATAAACAAATATAGGGGTCGAAAACCATACCATGAAAATTGGCTTCCATTTGAAGCTATATGTGAAAACTGTAATAGAATAGGTGCTGAATCAATAAGCGCCGATATAAGTAGTTATAAGGTTAGGTATAAGTGCCATTATTGCGGCCATGAAGGTGAAACATTTATGTGGAATGGTAAATTAACATGGAGGCTTGAATGGATTTCAATATGGTATTGCTTAAATGTTGATTTTGAACCATTCGGCAAAGATCATGCCATGCCAGGAGGATCAAGAGATAGCTGTGTAGATTTGTCTGTTAATGTATTCAATATGAAACCACCCTTGGGATTAGCTTATGAATGGGTCGGTTATTATAAGGACGGTAAGGATGCTGGTGATATGGGGTCAAGCGACTTCATTGGCTTCTCGCCAAAAGAATGGGTTGAAGTTGCTGAACCTGAAGTTCTGAGATTTTTATACTTATTTCAAGAGCCAATGAAAAGGATCATTATTGGACTTGAAAATATTCCACAATACACCGATCAATTTGACCGCGTAGAAAGATTGTATTATGGTGTAGAAAAACCCTCAAAAAGAGAGCTTCCACAATTTAAACAGTTACTGAAAAGCTTTAAACTTGCACATATTAAACCGTTACCATATAAAATACCAATACAGCTTCCATATCTTCACGCTGTAGCACTGATTCAAACCCTTCCCAAAGAAAACTTAGTAGAAAACGCTATTGCAAGACTAAGAGCTACTAAGTTTACATCAAAGGAGCTGTTACCAGAAGATATAGAGAGAATTAAAAATAGACTAAATTATGCTAGGAACTGGCTTCAAAAATACGCTCCTGAAGTCTATAGAATAAAGTTTCTAGAAGTACTACATGAAGATATAATAAATAGATTAAACGAAAAGCAAATTCAAATGCTATCAATACTTAGAAAGAACTTAGAAAATTGTCGATGGATCGATGAAGAATTAAAAAATGCTATGATACGTGTACCAAGAGCTAATAAAGAGGAAGAACGACAATTTTTCGAAGCTCTATATTTAATATTTTTCGGCCAAACATACGGTCCAAGAATATCTCCTTACTTATCCATTCTTGAAAAAACTTTTGTACTAAATAGAATTGATGAGGTAATAAATAAATTTAGAAAGTAGAAAATAATGTAGCTATGAAGAAACTAACAACATTACTTCTATTAAAGTTATGGATATTAAACTTTTACGCTTTGTAGTTTATTCTTATTGCTGGTTTCTGGTTGTTTCTATGATTTGACCTTATGAAAGATTCTTTCCATTACTGCTTGAATTGATAGACCTGGTTATTAATTAATCTTTGCGACCATTACTTGACTAGTCATGTTAAGCTACTAAAGAATTAGGTCCACACTCAAATGATTGTTTACAGCTTAAGGCTAGCTAAAATGGAGAGATGCGCAAGGTAAGGTATATTGATGCAGATTAAACAGGAATAAATGTAGAACTATTATTATCAATGAGATAGTTTTTAGTTGACGAGTTTGGCTTTACTAATGATGTTGAAGAGGTGAACACTTTTACTTCTAAGCTTTTAAAGAATGTCTGTGCTATTACTGGGTTCATGGATAATCTATTGGTTAATCTATTTAAGGCTTCCGATGATAAAGATGCTAAGGCTGTTTATTAATCCATTAAATGGCTATTGCCTCAGCTAGAATTAGAATAAAGTTGATGTCTATGGTATTAGTTACTATGCGGTGATTTTTGATTGAATGCTATGTTTCATCTAAAGATATTAGGAGGTTAAGGACTTTAGTTAGGTATAGGATATTATCACCTACAAAACTAATTTTTAGGTTTTGCGAACTTTAGATATAAAATATACGTAGTTGATGATTTAAATTCATGAGAAAATAGTAATCAAGAGAAATTTAATATTTTATAACTGACATTTAATTCAAACTTTGAATTGAGGTTTGATTGAAGGTATAGTTAGAGATAATGAGCATGCTTGTGCTCACAAAGCCCTTTATTGATAGGCAACTTTTTATATTTGTTCAGTAAAAGAACTTGATAGTATGAAGTATCGACTAATGGATTTACTTGCTTGTCCAATTTGTAAGACATTTCCACTTTCATTATATGTATTTGAAGTGTCTGAAGTTGAAATTTCTAGAAACGTATCCAGGACATGTGAAGAATACTGTGGATTTGAAAGTAAGTTTATTAGGGATATTAATGACCTAAAGTGTAACATCTGTCTCTCTAAGGAGATTATTGAAGGAGCTCTTATTTGTTGCAATTGTAATAGATGGTATCCAATAATAGATGAAATACCACATATGCTTCCTGATGATCTTAGAAATAAAGATGCCGATATTCTTTTCCTTAAATCTCATGCAAGCAAACTTCCTGAAAAGATATTATATCAAGGTAAGCCCTTTCATTTATAGTGTTAGTGATCAGTACTAGTACTCTAAATTTAATAAGAATTAATGTTGATCTAAGTGATGAGCTTAAGTTAATATAGAAGTCATTGCAAAACTCTACTATTAAGGTTTAACTGGTTTAATTCTACATGAGAATAGTGTTGTGAAATATTGTTAACATGTTTAAATTTGGAGTTTGCAATTAGTTCATATTTAATGTTGTTCAAGTTTCTACATATTTTACTTTCGAATTGGTACTATTTTTTCTTTAGGCGCATTCTCAATATTCTCTAAATATTTTCTTAAAACCTTAGGAATAATTACGCTTCCATCCTCCTGTTGATAGTTTTCTATTATAGCTGTTATAGCTCTAGATGTAGCTATTGCTGTTGAGTTTAATGTATGAACATAGCCCTCTGATGGTAACCCTCTCTTTTCAGCATATCTTATATTAAGCCTATATGACTGCCAATCTGTGCAATTACTACATGATACTACCTCCCTATATTTCCCTTGAGCTGGCATCCATGCTTCTAAGTCATATTTTTTTGCAGCTACAATTCCTATGTCTCCTGTGCATATGTTAACAATTCTATAAGGAATCTCAAGGCCTTGCCATAGTTTTTCGGCATTCTCTATGAGTTTCTCGTGCCATTTCCAAGAATCCTCAGGTAAACAAAATACGAATTGCTCAACTTTATTAAACTGATGAACTCTAAATATTCCCTTAGTATCTTTGCCATGGGCTCCAGCCTCCTTTCTAAAACAGGGACTTACTCCAGCATACAATAGTGGAAGCTCGCTTTTTTCAAGCACCTCATTCATGTGCATGGCAGCAATTGCATGCTCAGATGTTGCTATTAAATATAGATTTTCCCCCTCAATTTTATATATGACATTTGCAAAATCTTCAAGTGAAGTTACTCCTTCGTAAGCTTCTCTTCTAATCATAAATGGAGGCTCAAGAATTTTAAAACCTTGTGCTTTAAGGTAATCGAGAGCATAGTTAATTAATGCAAAGTCAAGCCATACAAGATCATCTATTAAGTAATAAAATCTAGAGCCTGAAACTTTTGCAGCTCTTTCCATATCTGCAAGGCCTGTTTTTTCCACGTATTCAGCATGACCAATAGGAAGCCTATCCACTATTTCATACTCCACATTATGTCCTCTTACTTGATTTAAAAATTGGTCAATAAATTTCCTCCAAACTTTTGGTTTTCCATAAAACCTTACAGGTATATTATCGCTTTCATCAGTACCGATAGGTACTGATTCATGTAATACATTTGGTAGTCCTAGTAGTATCTGATCTCTACGTTTCTTTAAATCTTCAGCGTATGCTTCAAGCTTTTCTATCTTCTGAGTTATTTCACGAGCTTTATTAATTAAAGTATTTTTATCTTCTATGGTTGTCTTTAAGAGCATTTTAGAAATGACATTTTTCTCATGTTTTAGTTTATTGACTTCTTTCAAAATCTCCCTCCATTTCAAATCAAGTTCTAATGCACTATCAATTACCTTTTCATCCAACCCTCTTACTTTTTGACTCCATTTGAGTTTATCAGGATTCTCACGTAGTAAATATAGTAAACTCCATTGCGTACTAACCATTTATTTTCACTCCAGTAGTAGGTATACTTAGGAACTAGTGTTTAAATTTTCTGGTAATTTAAGAGAACTTAGCGACTTAAGAAGTTATATAAGTTTATTGTTTATTTCATGTTAGTATTAGGAGTTTATTAAAATCTTGGAATGTTTGAGTGGAATAATGTTTTATAGATGTAATTTGATATAGTATTCATATAGATATTTGATAGGGGTTTCTAGAGTATTATTTAGGTTTATAATATGGTTATTGTAGGAATGAATAAGCTTAGGAGAGGATAAATATAAATCATTGGAGTTCTAGAGAGTTATAAATGAGGAGTTAAGACTAATGATAGGAATTATTGGATTATACTAGATATTATAGGAATGAAATAATAGCTTAGCCTGTCTGAAAACTCTATGATTAGTTGGTAGTTAATTTATTAATCTAATTTAAGTTTTAACAATATAAGTTTTCAGAGCTTTGTGGCTTAATATTCATTTCTCGTAATCTATATCATTAAATACTATGGTTATAGGAATGTTTATTAAGCTTTTCGTAATTTATGTAAACTTGAATTTGCAAAATTTCGGAATTAAGCCACAAAGCATTTTCAGATAAGTTTGCTATGGAAGCATATAAGGAATATCATAATATTTAGAAGTCATTGCAAAACTCTACTATTAAGGTTTAACTGGTTTAATTCTACATGAGAATAGTGTTGTGAAATATTGTTAACATGTTTAAATTTGGAGTTTGCAATTAGTTCTTAAACAATTCTTATGAAGTAATTAAAACATTATGATAGAATCAATATTCTTCATTGATAATGCACTACGTAAAACTTAAACTACTACATTTAGAAGTATCTTTCAGTAAGAGAAGTATAGTAGAGTAGAATACTATTATTCAGAGAGAATTAGAGTATTCTCAACAATAACAACTATACGATAAGAAATAAACTGAATACTAAACCTATTTATATTTATACCATCTACAACCCTGGAAAGTAGGCTTAAGTTGTCATATCTATTTAAGATTTATCGTTTACTTATTCATATTATCTAGTGTTGATTAGTAGCATAATGTTAAGCCATATTGTAATTAAAAAATTCAAATATTTGTAGTTAAAGGTATTTTATGGTGAGTAATCTGTTTAGCCTCCACGGTAAAGATGTAGTTTCAATTCTGGATTTTAGTAGGGAGTTAATTGAGGAAATATTTAATGTTGCTTATATAATGGAGAAGTATGCTAAAGGCGGTAGTCCTAATATTCTTAGAGGTAAAATAATGGCTACACTATTCTTTGAACCATCAACTAGAACTCGCTTAAGTTTTGAAGCTGCAATGTATAGACTTGGAGGTAACGTTATAGGATTTACGTCTGCTGAAGCATCGTCTGTTGCTAAAGGTGAAACGCTTTCGGATACTATTAAGACAGTTGAGAATTATTGTGACTGCATAGTTTTACGTCATCCAGCTGAAGGTGCTGCTAAGTTAGCTGCTGAGCTATCCAATGTTCCTGTTATTAATGCTGGTAGCGGGGCTCAAGAGCATCCAACCCAGGCTTTATTAGATATATACACCATAAAAAGAGAACTTGGTAAAGTGGATGGTTTAGAGATTGGCATTATTGGCGATCTTAAATATGGAAGAACTGTTCATTCTCTTGTGTATGCTTTATCTCTTTTTAATGTTAATTTAAGCTTCGTATCTCCTCCAAGTTTAAGGTTAAGAGATGAAATCGAAGAGGATCTGAAAAAGAAAGGAGTTGAGTTTAAATACTATGAAGATATTGAAAAAATCATTTCTAATCTTGATGTAATATATGTTGTTAGAATTCAGAAAGAACGTTTCCCAGATCCCGCTGAATATTTAAGAGTTAAGGGAAGCTATAAGGTAACCTCCTCCCTAATATCTAAAGCCAAGCCTAATTGTATTATTTTACATCCATTGCCAAGAGTTGATGAAATATCATTAGATGTTAATTCACACCCTCAAGCTAAATACTTCATTCAAACATATTATGGTTTATGCATAAGAATGGCTCTACTATCAATGATTTTAGCTAATAAAGAAGATTTAAAACAGTTATTTTATAGCTTTAAATAGCGTGAATTTTCTTGATTGCTGATTTAGTAATATCTGGTGGTAAAGTCTGGCATGCAGGGGAATTTGTCGAGTGCGCTATAGTCATCGATAATGGTAAAATAGTTAAACTCTGCAAGGAGCCTTTAGCTCCTCGATCTGATTTAAGACTGAACGTCAATGGATTACTTATTCTTCCTGGCCTCATAGATATTCATTCTCATTTAAGAGATTTTAAGCTATCTTATAAAGAAGATTTCTACACAGGAACATGTGCAGCAGCTTCTGGTGGTTTTACTACAGTATTTGATATGCCTAATACTGAACCTGTTACAAATTCGCCAATACGACTTCGTGAAAAAATAGAAAAGATACATTTAAATGCTATAGTTAATGTTGGCTTATATTCAGCTCCTCCCAAAAATATTGAGGAATTTATAGAATTGGTTAATATGGGTATAGCAGGGTTTAAAGTATATTTAAGCGAATATGGTGAGTTAAATACGGACCACTGCAACTATAATTTCTATAATGCTTGTAATAATTACAATATACGTGTTCACTTTCACGCTGAATTAAGAGATTTTATTAATATTAACACTACTACCTGTGAGTTAAATGTGTTGAATCATCATTTAATCAGACCCACAAAGGCTGAAATTGAAGCCATAAATTATGTATTTAACTTAAAAAGCATCTATAAATTTAAAGCGCATATATGTCATATATCGTCAAGCGATTCATGCTTCTTAATTAGTAAAGTGAAATATAATCATTTAAACATTTCAGTTGAGGTAACACCTCATCACCTTATTCTTAATAATAATTTTACATCTACTTGGGGAAACATAGCTAAGGTAAACCCCCCATTACGTACTGAATATGATAGAAAAATGCTAGTTAAGCTTCTTAATAAAGGTCTTGTAGATTGTATAGTAACAGATCATTCACCGCATGCTCTGGAAGAGAAATCAAAGGACTACTGTGAAGCCCCCTCAGGCTTTCCAAACTTTGAAGTTGCTCTACCAGTGCTTTTATCGAGATGCTTAAATGATGAACTTATTTTTTCACATGTTATCTCCGCTATGTCTGAAAATCCGGCTAAACTCCTTAATCTTAAAAATAAGGGTAAAATAGAACCTGGATTTGATGCAGATTTAGTTATTGTTAATCATAAAGGTGAATATACAATAGATCCAGAGAAATTTAAATCTAAAGCACGATATTCTCCATTCAAAAATATGAAGGTTAAATTTAAAGTTTTTAAAACAATTTTAGGCGGCTTACTTATTTATGATGAAGATGAAATTTTAGTAAAAAAAGGGTGTGGTAAATTCGTAAAGATAGGTGTTAAAAATGATAGTTTCTCAAAAACCTATTGAAATTATTAATATCCTCACTCACTCAGATAGGATTAAGACATTTTATCTAAAACTAAAAGATAGAATTAAAGTTATCCCCGGTCAGTTTATGATGGTTTGGATTCCGGGTGCTGAAGAGGTGCCAATTTCTATATCTTACTTTAATGGTTCAATCATGGGTTTAACGATAGCGGCTGTTGGCGAAACAACGAGGCAAATTCATGAACTGAAAATTCATGACTATTTATATGTTAGAGGTCCGTATGGTAATGGATTTAAAATTCCTAGGGGTACAAACAAGATATGGATTATTGGTGGTGGTTATGGAATAGCTCCTCTCCTCCTTCTAGCTAAGAAAGTTTCAAACATGAATATAAAAGTAATATCGTTTTTAGGTGCGCGGAATAAAGATGAACTGCTTTTTTATGACCAGTTTAAACTGTTAGGAGAAGTATTTGTATCTACAGATGACGGCTCTGAAGGTTTTCACGGTGACGTTACTACACTGGTAGAAAAATATCTGTCTCTCTCAAAGGTAGACTTAATATATACATGTGGACCGGAAGTCATGATAACTAAACTTATAAAATTGGCATATGACCACAATTTAAACCTGCAAGCATCTCTAGAGAGACTTATTAAGTGCGGAATTGGATTATGTGGTTCCTGCTGTCTAGATCCTCTTGGGTTACGAGTATGTAAAGACGGTCCTGTATTTCCACTTAAAATATTAGTGAAACTAAGTGAGCTTGGCCGCTATCGTCGTTCCCCCTCCGGTGTAAAAGTTAAATTAAGTGATTAATATGTCAGTAAGTATTTCATTAGGTACCCTATTTCTTAGAAACCCTACAATACTAGCTTCAGGAATACTTGGAACTACAGCTTCATTGCTAATTAGAGCATATAAATCTGGAGCCGGAGCTGTTGTTTCAAAGTCAATTAGCATTAAGCCAAACGAGGGATACAAGACACCTGTACTTATCGACCTAGGATATGGATATATAAACTCAATGGGATTGCCTAATCCAGGACTTAATGAAATGATAGCTGAGTTTGAAATAGTAAAAAGTAAGAAGGTCAGGTTATTTGGAAGTATTTTTGCATCAGATATTGATGAGTTTAAATATTTAGCAAGCAAGCTTACTGACTATGTAGATGCTTTAGAGCTTAATTTATCATGCCCAACCAAAATGGGTGTAGGGTTAGAAATAGGAAAAATACCCTGGATGGTTGAAGAAGTAACAAGAGAAGTATGCAAGAAATCAAAAGTACCTGTTATAGCTAAGCTCCCTCCATTAATGACATTAATTGATGAGCTTACATTAGCGGCAGAAGACGGAGGGGCTTCTGCAGTAACGTTAACAAATACTGTTAAAGCTATGAAAATAGACATTTTCAGTAAGAAACCGGTTCTTCAAGGAGTTTATGGTGGGCTTTCTGGCAAGGCTCTTAAACCGCTTTCATTAGCATGCGTATTTAAAGCTTACGAAGTGCTGAGTATTCCAATAATTGGTTGTGGAGGAATATATTCATGGGAGGATGCCGTAGAATATATTCTAGCTGGAGCTAAAGCTATTCAAATAGGTTCAGCAATAGCTACTGAAGGTTTAGGTATATTTAGGAAAATATGTACTGGTATTAAAAAGTATTTGGAGGAAAATAATATTGATAAAATAAATGATTTAGTAGGTCTAGCGCATAGAAGATAAAGTACTTTCAGATATTTATGATCTTGCTAAACAGCAAAGCCCTTTAATAGGATTTTTGTAGCTGACATTAGTGGTAGCATTAAATTAATTTAGAATAGTTATACTTTAACTATAGGTATTTATGACTAATAGCAGTGAATTAAAAGTTAAAAAAATTATGAATGGAACTGTAATAGACCATATTCCTTCCGGAAAAGCATTAGATATTCTAAAAATAGTTAGAATAACAGGTAAGGAAGGAAACGTAGTGTTAATAGCGATGAATGTTGAAAGTAGAAAATTAGGTAAGAAAGACATTATAAAAATCGAGAATAGATATCTACTTAAAGATGAACTTAATTTGATAGCATTAATAGCTCCAAATGCTACTATAAACATAGTAAAAAATTATGATGTAATTGAGAAAGTAAAAGTAGAATTACCAGAGAAATTTGAAGGGGTTTTAAAGTGTCAAAACCCTTCCTGCATAACAAATTATGAAAGAGAATCTTTAACTTCAAAATTCCTAGTAGAAGACAAAATTAAGTTAACATTACGCTGTTTTTATTGTGGTAGACTAATGTTTATAAGTGATGTTTTAAAGCAATTAACATAACTTAACTTAAATATTAATAATGTTTATTAGTTTGCTCCAGTGATAACATTTATGTCTCTAAAAGAATGGAAGAATTGGAAGCATGTCACCAAGCTTGATCCTGACAGACTAAACACTGAAGAAATCATTTCAACAGTAGTTAATAGCGGAACAGATGCTATAATCATAGGTGGTACATTAAATGTAACACGTGAAAAAGTTGAAAAGTTAATTTCCAAAATAACAGAATATAGAAAATCTATTCCAATAGTTCTTGAACCATCAAATCCAGAATGTGTAACATTTACAAACATAGACTATCTTTTCATACCATCAGTACTAAATACTAAAAATATAATATGGATTTCTAAAGCAATAGTCGAATGGATTAAGAATGAACGAAGAAAAAATGTTGAAATTCCATGGAATAAGGTAGTTGGTGAAGCATATATAGTTTTAAATCCTAAATCATCTGTTGCTAAAGTAACAGAAGCTGATACTGACTTGACCATAGATGATGTTGTAGCATACGCAATTTATGCTGAACAATACCTATCTTTTCCAATTGTGTATATTGAATATAGTGGGGTGTTTGGAAATCCAGAATTTGTAAAGGCAGTAAGTGAAAACATAGTTAATGCTAAACTATTTTATGGTGGAGGAATAAATTCAAGGAATAAGGCGTTAACGATGTCTAAATATGCTACCATAGTTGTTGGAAACGTTGTGTATGAAGATCTAAATAAGTATCTAGAAACAATAATATGAACTATACAGCTTCACTACTATCCTAACTGAAGCGGATTTTTTCTTCATTTAATTTCTATTAAAGTAACAAGCTCCAATACAGTTCTATTTAAGTTTGCGAAACTCCTAAACCTAAAAAGGAAATACCAACTTACATGTACATCTACTATAAAATAAACACAGAGTACATATGAAACACAAGATATAAACGTTAAACATATAGCAAAAACAAAATTGACAACAATGCTATTATAATAATGATAAAAGTTCTATCCTATAGCAAAGGCTTTGTTAACTTTAGCTTTATTTGAGAGTTTTCTCTTCCCTATTTATGGTGAATCTATGGTTAAAGTTGTTAGGTTTGTTAGGGAGGGAACTCCATTTACTCTAGTTGTTATGTTGCTTATATATTTCTGTTCATGTTTGTCTAGTATGGTTTCAGATATTTTGTTTATTGTTGTAGGAGTTATGCATCCATATTGTCGTGGTTTAAATCTTTAAGCTTCCATTAAGTTTGATATGAGAAGGGGTAATTGTATACAATTATGAAGGATAAGTGTGATGGTGAATATGTATTAATGCTTATAAAATCAATAGTATACTTATTAAACAAGATATGGATTAATAAGAAGATAAAGCTAAGAATTCATAGAAACACAAAACAAAATAGAATAATCAACATGCTTAAGTTAACAAAGCTCAGTAAAACGTAAATAATCAGTTAAATAAATTTTATTAAAAGTGAGTAGATCATCTAAATAAACGACTGAAAATTCTACTTACTGATCTAAAATAAGGTTTAACTTTTCCAGTTTTAATACTATCAATAATTGTTTTAACATTTATAACATTATCAATAGAATGTATAACTGTATACGAGGTATTAAGTTCCCTTACTGTATGTGCATCGCTAGATCCAATAGCTGGTTTACTTAGTGCCTTTGCTACATTTAATGCTTTTTCCACTGCCTTACCACTCGAGGATGTATTATAAACCTCAATAGCATCTATGTTTAAGTTATAAATATGATCTCTTACACCCTTTCTCCAGATATCATATGGATGAGGAGCTATAACTAAATAACCCATAGAATGTGCTATGTCTATTAACTCATACGCATCATACGATACGTCAAATGGGCCATCACCAATAACTATTAATTCACCTAAGTTAGTCATTATTTCAATTCCTATTAGAATAGTGATATCATTATAGTTCTTTGCATAACTACTAGCTTTTAATGCCCCCTCAAATGTATTATGATCTGTTATTGATATTATATCAAAGCTCTGCCTTCTACAAGTAGTTATAATTTGCTCAATTGTTAATGAGCTATCTTCCGAGTATATAGAATGAATATGTAAATCAGCCTTAAGCCATCTTCCTCTTTCAACTCCTACTAACATAAATAGTAATTTAAAACTAGGCTATTAAACTTGATTATTCATGATGTAAGAGTTTTAATTAATTTTTAGATATATTGACTCCAATTTGTTAAGTTTGTGGCCTTGATTTTAATATACTATAATGATTTCAATAAATTGAAAGCTGTAATCTAATGTTTATAGTGTATTTCTTCCTCTTTTATGTTTTATCATGGAGTCAATAGGCTTTGTTAACTTTAGATTTATTTGGGAGCTCTCTCCCTTGTTTACGGTGAATCTATGGTTAAAGTTGTTAGGTTTGTTAGGGAGGGAACTCCATTTACTCTAGTTGTTATGTTGCTCATATATGTTTTCGTTCTTCTAGGATGGCTTCAGATATTTAGTTTATTGTTTTAGGTTATGTATCCATATTATGG